>QMCD01002159.1_pt1 | contig 11150 bp, 4 predicted proteins | sample 1821841 | NCBI WGS metagenome assembly QMCD01 (sample SAMN01991225, study PRJNA193472) | Termite gut metagenome, whole genome shotgun sequencing project. | isolation source: worker | host: Macrotermes natalensis | reverse complement strand
GGGATCAGTAACTGGGCTATATATCAGCAAATCAATAGAAAAGCGCTCAAGACCGTCAAGATTGGCGGCAGACGCTTGGTACGCGCTCAGGCTCTAGGCGAGTTCGTAAAGGCTATGGAGCAATAGAATGAAGCGCAGGGCAAACGGAGACGGCTCACTCGTACAGCGAAAAGACGGTCGCTGGATGGGCAGATATTATATAACCCGCCCGGACGGTGTGCGGGAGCGCAAGCAGATTATAGGCAAAGACCGCCAAGTAGTCGCGGAAAAAATGCGCGAGGAGATGGCGCTGGCGGACAAAGGCATGCCGGTGCTTACAGATAACCGGACAGTTGGCGAGTATATAGAATATTGGCTCAAGCATATCTCTGCTCCACGGGTACGCGAGAACACACAAGATAGCAGGGAAGAGTTTTTCCGCCGCGCTGTTATCCCATATATAGGGCATATTAAACTCTCGGCGCTGAGGCCGGAGCATGTGCTACAGATGCTGGCGCAGCTCCGAGCCAACGGCAAAAGTACAGACATGCAGAAGAGAGCGAAGCAATCGCTATCCACAGTTCTAAAAGACGCAGTGAAATTTGGTATTGTACATCGTAATGTTACGCTTATGGTCGACACGCCAAAGCATAAATCTCCAGAGCGCAAAGTGTGGGGCAAGGCGCAGGTCAATATATTCCTCGATCACTTGAAGTCGATTAACCACAGGCTGTATCCGCTATTTGAGTTTCTGTTCTACTATGGCCCTCGCTGTAGCGAGGCGCTGGGCTTGCGCTGGGCTGATGTGGATTTTCAAAAAGAAGTTATTTATATTCGCCATACGTTGGTGAGGAGAGGCAAGAAGAGGATATTTGGCGCGCCTAAAACCGAGGCGAGTATCCGAGACCTCCCGCTACTCCCGAATATACGCCGCTCTCTGCTCGAACATCGGGATAAAGAGCCTAAATACGAGGACGATCTGATCTTTCACGGAGTAAATGGTAATCCCGTCTGTAATCGCAGCTTGCTCAAGACATTCAAAAACATCAGCCGCCAACTTGGCTTGCCGGTGATAACTATACACGATACCCGGCATACGCTGGGAACGCTGCTGAAAGACAGCGGGGTCTCGCCAAAGGACACGCAGGTGATACTCGGTCATGCGGATATCGAAACTACTCTGCAGATTTATACGCATTCTAGCGACGAGAGTAGACTGAAGGCGATGAGTACACTGGCGGCAAACCTGAGCGGCTGAGATGGAGGTTTTTCCGAGTTTTCCGAATAGGGTCGAATTACATCGACCCTATTTTGTTCCGTAGGAGTCAAAATGGGTGTCAAAATGGGTGTCTGTGACAAGTCGCAGAAAACGTGTTATTGTATTTTTAAGGTTTTTATAGGGGCAAATATGTCATAAATATGGTACGCGCGGACGGATTTGAACCGCCGACACCCAGCTCCGGAAGGCGGCTCTCCAGAGGTCTACCCCTGTTAATGCTGCTCGTGCTGTTCACGCTAGATTTTTTCATTTTATAGGGGCGATTTCGCTTATTCTTCTCTGTAAATGTGTAAATATTTCCTGTTATTAGGCTCACATATTACAACATGATTTTATTGAATTAGGACGTTGCTATTTGTGATTTTTCGAGGCTATGGGTGTCAAAATGGGTGTCAGATTTGTATTTTTGGTTTTTGGCGATTTAATCAACAGTATCCCTATTATACTACACTTTTGATCTTTTGGCGCGAAAAACCGGCGGAATATTCATAAAAGGAGTGGCATTTCTCGGAATCTTGTATAATGATGTTAACTCTGTAGTCTTTCCAAAACAAAATAGCCAGCCGAATGCACCGCCGCATTTGTAAAACAATAATTTACAATTATCTGTATAAATACGCTATACATAAGCACGCGCGAGTGATATACTTTTTTGTAATATCGGGAGAGCATCAAGAAAAGGCAGAATAGATATTTATGGGACTTCGGGCGAGATCGTCTCTTGGAGGGTCGTTGGTATGAAGAAAATTGTGTCGCTGTTAATCGTTCTGTGTTTGGTCGTGCCGGTCGTATTCGGTTTTACTCCGCTGTCCTATAATTCAGCGTCAGCGCAGGTCGCTTCTCCGACAAGCTCGGCGGAACCCACGGATAGCGTTGATACAGAACCTCATGCGGAGGAGCTACAGGTAGATCAGCCGCGAAGTCCAATTAAGCCGTTAGGAATTGTCGATCTTACGCCGCCTGTGCTTCACGCCATCAGCGCAGATAAAACGAGTGTCGATGCGCCGGGAACGTTTACCGTAACGGCAACGGCAACGGACGACATTTCGGGTGTTAATTATATTTCGGCATTGTTTGAACTCTCAACAACCGGGAAAACGATGTCAATTGCTCTGTATAATCGCTATTTTGATGAAAATCTGGGTCAATATGTTACGCTGCCTGCGAACCAATACAGCGCCATCGTTACAATTGATGCATACTGGCCATCGGGCTTGCTGGAGTTGAAGAGCGCAACGGTTTATGATGTTGCAGGCAATAACCAACGATACGAAAAAGACCCCACTCAATGGGGGCTAGATAATGGCTATCTTCCGCTACCGCAGATCAATTATGTGGAAATCAGAAACGAGGACTCCGCCGACCTCGCCACTAATACCAATAACCCCGACCTAATATCTGACATCCAAAATCAGCCCGACGACGCGCTGATCGCCATCAACTATGAAACAGGTTCGCAAATCCCTTCCGACCTATTCGATGCGATTCAAGGAACAGATAAGACAGTAGTTTTTCAGGGCGACGGCATCGAATGGGTATTTAACGGTAACGATATTTCTCAGTCAAAACCGATAGACCTAAATGTTGAAATCAAGCCCATCAACTCCTACTACGGAACAAATGCCACAAACCTAAACGAGATCGTGCAGGACGTTCCGACGATAGTCCTGTCGTTTGCGGAAAACGGCACGCTGCCGGGGAAAGCGAAAATCCGCATCAAGGCCGACTATACATTCCGCAACTATCTGGGCGTACAGGGGCTGTATGTCTATTATTACGATAACGCCACAAACAGCTTGGAGCAAATTGCTGTCGCCGTAAACGTATCGGAAGTGGACGGGTATTTTGAATTTGAAATCGATCATAACAGCATTTACATAATAGCGAAGGAGCCGATTGTTCCTACGGCGAATAATCCTGTTATACCAATCAATCCGCCTGCTATTCCTAATCCGACTGTGCCTTATTATCCGTCCGACGATTCCTCATACTATGATAGCGGTTGGGAACTGAGCTGGTTACCTGCGCCCAATATGGCTGCACCAAAGCCAAGCGTTACAGTTACCGAGACACAAAAGGCTTTCCCAGCGCCCGGTGTGTTTTTAGTCGGAGCTAGAGCGTACTCTACGATGTCAACGAGCAGCAAGTATTCTGTTCGTCGTTACTCCAAGAACGAAACCGTCTCGATTATAGGCTTCAGCGCGGACGGTAGGTTCGCAAAATTATCCGACAACACCTATGTTCTTGCAGATAACCTGCGTGTAACCTTCGGCACTTATATTTGGGGCCAAGCCACACGCAAAATATCTGCTTATACGAGAATGACGGAGAGCAGAAAATACAGATTCGCCGTCATAAATAAAGACCAGCGTTTCGGCGTGTTTGGGCGGCACGGTAAGTGGCTTATATTGAAAGGCGAAGATAACTCAACGGTTTACGCGCTGGCGAAGAATGTAATGATTGAGTAGCAAAGTATTTTTTTCTCAAGATATTTTGCGCTATAGTGTAGGCAATGCCGTGATGGTAACTGTATAAATCGTTCACCAACACGACGAGACGGAGTTTGAGAAATACCGTGTTGTGTAGGATAGACTATTTAAGGAGAATACTATGAGTTCGGTGACAAATTCAAAAAAGTGCTTCTTTTGTGAACGAGATACTCTGGCTTTTGATGTCGCGCAAGAACATAATGGTTATTATTACAATTGTCCCTTCTGCGGTAAGTATATCATCGAGGAAGATGCGCAGAAACTTTTTAGTTATCGTTTTGAAAGAAAGCGCCACCTCGTCGCAGGATATCTTCATTCGACTGCCGACGAATCAATTAAGACACCAATCATAAACGGCGATAATTGCACACATTATTTCGACAACGGAGTAGTCCCGAAAAATGCTATGGAGAAGCTTGACAAACTACTGATATATTTCTATTCGCAGAATGATTCTTTGTCTGCAACATATAGTTTAAAGGAGTATATTAGTGAGCCTGAACGCTTTTTCGCACTAGATCAAGCGGAGCTTGCTATTATGCTAGACGAACTGTCGCGGATGGGTTTAATATCATCTCCAGTGCAATTTTTCGGAAAGCACGAGATAATTAATATTGGAGAGTTTCGTCTCACAACTCGTGGTTTAGCGAGAGCTTCTGAAATCCTCTCTTCTCCTCTATTGAGAAAAAAAGTGTTTGTTGCAATGGGCTTTTTTGATGATTTGTTATTGGCAAAAGACAATGCGATTAAGCCTGCCTGCAGATACTGTGGCTTCGAGGCCGACACCGTAACACAAGCCCACAACGATGACATAACAGATAAAATAATCTCAGAAATAAAAGCAAGCAGCTTTGTCGTATGTGATTTTACACATGGCAATCAAGGGGCATACTACGAGGCTGGATACGCCCGCGGCCTCGGACTTCCTGTCATCTGTTGCTGTAATCGCGATTGGTTTGACGCAGTTGACGATAAGGGTGTGCGCAAAAACAAACTCCATTTTGACGTAGAGCATATCAACACAATTTTCTGGACGACGCACGAGGAATTACGAGAAAAGCTAATTGACCGCATAAAAGCGACCATAGTGTAGCTCAGTATTTCTTGATGGCGATGGCTTATCTCCGGGTTTTCGAGGCGGGCTTTAGTTTTTTTAGAGACGTTGGGTGATCTCACAATTTGTATTGTTTAGATAATAGGTCTTACGCAAAAAAGAGTAGTTAGGAGATAACGATCTTTAAAGTAAGTTTAGAGGAAAATGCTCAAGCTGCCTTTTTGACTGCGGCCGAATCTTTGGCGCGTATTCTGGATGGTGAAGGAACTTATAAAAATTTCAGGAGCTATGCTGTTGATTTACATAGCTCTTTAGAACTATTCTTTAAGAAGATGTTATTTGACCACAACGATTTTATGTTATTTAGTTTTAGTCAATATGACAAGATGATGGAGAAGTTTCAAAAAGCCCGTAGGGCTAATCTTACAATATTTGAATATGTTGAAGCAAATAACGCCAACCTTCCCAATACCGTTACATTTAAAGATGCTATTCATAGACTTGCTTATTTGTATCGGGACGACGAGTTTGACACCGACTATGTATTCATGCTTGAAACTCTTAATCAGATTCGTAATAATATTGTTCATTTTGAGCTTAACATGGAAGATGACGTTCTAGTTCTTTTGAATGAGCTATTCATCAAGGCATCTGACTACTACCTAGACTCAACTTTATATGCTACCGAACTACCGATAGACATAAATATAATTAAAAACAAGAATCTTACCATTCAGAGAACTATTGTAGCCGACCCCTTCAATAAGAAACTGCTAGAGATGCTGAATGATTCTGCGGGCTGGGATGACATGATAGACTTTGACGATATCGCGAACTCTTATGTGGAATGCGAAGCGTTTAGCGCAAGTGACAAAGAGAAAATAATTAAGAGGCTCGCCATCTTTGAAAATGCTGGTTTTATAGAACATGAGAGTTACAGCTTTGATGACCATACTGACGCAGGCTGGTTCTATCTGAGCGAACTTTGCAAAGAACTACTCAGTGAACAGCAATTAGCTGTAGGATGAAACGGTTTTCCCAGATTTGGTTGTTTGCCGTATTTCTTACGTCTATCGCGTTTTCCCCGGCTCCGCAATAAACAAGCGTCCCAGGTATTACCGCCGTCCATGCTGTAAATCACATCCGCAAGGCTTTGCGGCGAAGCAAAGCTTACGCTCGGCGTACTTGCGCGAGAGGGGCCGTCGTTGTGAACGTTGACGGTGTAGGTCACCTCGTCTCCGGGCGCGGGATTGAGTTTGTCTGGCGATACTGTCGTAACCAGATTTGCGGTGTGGAAAATTGGCGTATCGGCCGTCTCCGAGCGTACAGGCGCAGTTGTGCCGTCCGGCCCGGGCGTCGGGGTCGTAACCGTGGCGGAGTTTGATAAGCTGTCAGCCGCATTCCGGCTAACAGTACCGCGAATAAGCACGCGCGCCCTCTCGCCCGGGGCAATATCGGGCAGTTCTACGCGGCCGGTCCAAGGGGCCCAAAAACCGCCGTCGTGGCTGAATACCGGGTTTTCAACCGCGGCGGGGACGTCGTCGCTTACGGTGGGCGTCTTGGCCGTACCCGGGCCTTCGTTGGATACGCTGATGGTGTAGGTGATCATGCCGCCTGGCCGCACGGACGTTAAATCGGCGGTTTTTTCTATGGTCAGGCGCGCCGTGTTCTGTACGCTTGTGCTGGCCGTTACGGTATTGTTGCTCGCGTCGGGGTCGTGCGTCTGGCTGCTGGTGGTAACGGAGCTTCTAATCTCCGGCTCCATCGCTTCAATCTTGCCTTTGACGAGCACCGTCGCGGTATTGCCGTTCGGGATATCGGCCAGCGCCGCGCTGCCGGGCCAAGGCGTCCAAGTTTGGCCTCCGTCCGTCGAGTATACAACATTTGACAGGCCGTCAGGAGGCGTAAAGCTGATCTCGGGCCGTTCCGCCGTGGCCGGGCCGTTGTTCGTAATGGCGATCGTGTACGTCAAATCGTCGCCGGCGATAGGATTATCCTTGTCGGGCGTCAAAGACGTTACGAGGTTGGCGGCGGGCAAGATAGGAGTACTAGTACTTACGGCGTTATCTTCCGGATTCGAATCGTGCGCGGCGGACGTCGCGGTATACGTGTTTTCAAGCGTTCCCGCCGCGTCGTTTGGCACATTGCCTCTAATCAGCACTTTTTCCGATGAGCCGCCTGGAATATCGCCCAGCGCCGTATTGCCGGGCCAGGGAGCCCAAGTCGAGCCGCCGTCTTTGCTGTATTCCACGTTCGAAAGGTTTGGCGGCGGCGCGTAGCTGACTGTGGGCGACGTCGCCGTGGCGGGGCCGTTGTTCCTTACTGTAACGTCGGTTGTTATAGTGTCGCCGGGCTTCGGATTGGCGTTGTCGGTTATAATGCTCGTCACCAAATCGACTGTGTCGGTGATCGACGGATTATTCGGCGTCGTCGCTTGAATCGGCGTTGCTTGACCGTCGGAGCCGGGGGTCGTTCGAGAAACGGTAGCGGTGTTGTTCAAACTGCCCGTCGTTTTGGCGACTGTGCCGCTGATTACGACGTTTACTGTTCCACCGGTGGGGATATCCGGCAGTGCGATAGCCCCCGCTGGCAAGGATTGCTCCGCGCTGCCGTTTACGCTGTACTTCGCGTTCAAAACAGCTTGCGGAACATGGTCGCTGAGAGTAGGCGCTATAGACGTGCCGGGGCCGCTGTTTGCGATTGTAACCGTATAGTTTATCGTCTCGCCGGGCAGGTACTTATCCTTATCCGCCGTTTTTGTAACCGTCAATTCGGCGGCGTTTTCGATCGATGGGCTATTCGGCGTCGTAGCCGTAATGGGCGTTGCCTGGCCGTCGGAGCCGGGAGTCGTTCTAATAATGGTGGCAGTGTTGTTCAAGCTGCCCGCCGTTTGGGCGACCTTGCCGCTAATCACGACGTTTACCGTTCCGCCGGCGAGGATATCCGGTAGGGCCATGGTACCCGAAGCCGGCAAGGGCTGCGCCGCGCTGCCGTCGATGCTATAAACCGGGTTCAAAACGCCTTGTGGAACCTGGTCGCTGAGCGTAGGCGCTATAGACGTAGCGGGGCCGCTGTTCACGATTGTAACCGTATAGTTAATCGTCTCGCCGGGGAGATACTTATCCTTATCGGCTCGTTTTATTGCCGTCAGATCGGCGGTATTGGCGATAGCAGGATCGTTGGGCGTCGTCACAGTAATTGACGCCGCCTGACCGTCGGAACCTGGCGTCGTCCGAGAAACGGTAACGGTGTTGTTCAAGCTGCCCGTCGTTTTCGCGACTGTACCGCTGATTACGACGTTTACCGCTCCGCTGGCAGGGATATCCGGCAGTACGATAGCCCCGGCTAGTAATGGCTGCGCCGCGCTGCCGTTTACGCTATACGTCGCGTTCAAAACGCCTGCGGGAACTTGGTCAAAGAGCGTGGGAGCTATAGACGTTCCGGGGCCGCTGTTCGCGACTGTGATCGCATAGTATATCGTCTCGCCGGGGAGGTATTTATCCTTGCCAGCCGTTTTAGTTACCGTCAGGTCGGCGGTATTGGCGATAACCGGATCGTTGGGCGTCGATACTTGAATCGGCGTTGTTTGGCCGTCGGAGCCGGGCGTCGTGCTTGTAACTGTGGCCGTATTGTTGAGGCTGCCCGTCGTTTTGGCAACGGCGCCGCTAATTACGACATTAACCGTTCCACCGGCGGGGATATCCGGTAGGGCGATTGCTCCCGCTGGCAATGGCTGCGGCGAGCCGCCGTCTACGCTGTAAACCGCGTTCAAAACGCCTGCGGGAACTTGGTCAAAGAGCGTAGGCGCTATAGACGTGCCGGGGCCGCTGTTTGAAGCAGTGACCGTATAGTTTATCGTCTCGCCGGGGAGGTACCTATCCTTATCGGCTGTCTTTATTACAGTCAGGTCGGCGGCATTTATAACCGACGGTGCGTTGGGCGTAGTCGCAGAAACGGGCGTCGTTTGGCCGTCCACACCGGGGGTCGTTCGCGAAACGGTGGCCGTATTGCTTAGGATCTTCGCGTCTTTTGTGACCGTTCCGCTGACCAGGACGTTCACCTCGCCAAAGGCGACGATGTCCGGAATGGCAATAATTCCCGAAGCAGGCAACGGCTGCGCCGGATCGCCGTCTACGCCGTACGTCGCGTTTATAACGCCTTGCGGCAGCTGGTCGGTGAGCGTGGTTGCTTTAAACGTTCCCGGCCCTTCATTCTCGACGATGATCAGATAGTTGATCGTATCTCCGGGCAGGTAAGCCTCCTTTTCGGCTGATTTCGTAACCTTAAGGTCGGCAGTGTCGACGATCGACGGGTTATTCGGCGTCGTTGACGTAATTGTTGCCGTCGAGCCGTTCGTGCCGGGAGTTGTTCTCAATACGGCGGCCGTGTTGGTAAGGCTGCCTGTCGTTTTAGCAACAGTACCGCTTATGACGACGTTCATCGTCTTGCCAGCGGGCATATCACCCAAATCGAACGTCCCCGAGACCGGAAGCTCCTGCGCCTGGCCGCCGTCGATACTGTACGCCGCGTCGGTAACGCCCTCCGGGACATGGTCGTTGATCTTGACGGACTTGGACACGCCCGGGCCTTTGTTCGAAACGATAATAGTATAGCTTATCGCCTCGCCGGGTAGATACCTATCCTTATCGGCCGTTTTCATAACAGTCAGGTCGGCGGTTTCGGAAGCGGCGACTGTAATTGAATTCGTCGGGAAGCTGTCCGGGCCTATGGCCGTCGGGCTAGTTACCGTCGCGGTGTTCTCCAGCGCACCGCCAGCGAAGGCGCTTGATACCGTTCCCTTTATCAAGATCGCCGCGGTTGTATTCGCCGCGATATCGGACAACGCTGCCGAGCCGTGCCAGGGTTCCCATGACGCGCCGTTATTCAAGCTGAACTGCGGATATTGAATAGCCTCCGGCATAGTGTCCGTTATGGTGGGCGTTACCGCGGCGGATGGGCCGTCGTTTCGAACGGCGACGGTATACGTCAATTCCTCGCCGGGAAGGACGCTCGTTTTGTCCGCCGTCTTCGTCAATACTAGCTTCGCGGCGCCCTGTATAGGCGTATTCGTGGTTTGGCTGTTATTGGAGGGATCGGGGTCTGATGGATTATTCGCGTTGATCGTGTTCGTCAAAGTCCCCGTTGCGGTATCGGTGAGTTTTCCTCTGATTTTCACCTGTTCCGTGCCGCCATTCGGAATCGCCGGCAGCGTTGTTTGCCCCGGCCACGTATTCCACGTATTCCCGCCGTCGGTGCTATACTCTACATTCGCAAGCATGGGGGGCGGCGCATTCGAAACAGTTACGTTCGAAGCGGGCGCGGGGCCGCTGTTCTTTACGTCCACAGTATACGTTACGGTATCGCCCGGCTTGGGGTTTTCCTTATCCACCGTGACCGTCGTTTCGATATCGGAGGAGGTGTTCGTGCTCGTATTCGTTTCGACCGTGCGCGCGGACGGGTTCGGATCCGGAGAATCGCTCGTAACGGATGCCATATTTTTGATTGAGCTTCCTGGATTTGCGCTTACTGTGCCTTTTATAAGCACCGTGGCGCTTGCTCCGTTCGCGATGTCCGGAAGCGTCGCCGATCCTTTCCATACATACCAGTTTTCGCCGTTGTCGACGCTGAATAGCGGATTTTCGACCGCTGCTGGTATAGCATCGTGCACCGTAGGCGTCTTTGCGGCGGCGGGTCCGTTGTTTGTAACTGTAATCGTATAGTTTATCGGTTGTGATGGAATGGCAGGATCGGGACTCGCCGCCTTTGTGAGCGCGAGTGCCGCATCGATCGGGGGTGTTACTGTCGGGTCGCCGCCGTCGTTATCCGCCGTATTGGCCGTGGTGGTCGACGGCTTGCCATCCGGGCCGGGGGTCGCGCTGGTGATCGTCGCACTGTTGCCGAGCGAACCCGTTGCCGTTTGGCTCACGATACCGTGTATCTGAACCGTCGAGCTGCCGCCCGCCGGTATCGCCGCAAGCGTCGCCGTACCCGTCCACTCATTCCAGTTAGCGCCGTTATCCGCGCTATAAATTGGATCTTCCACTCCGGGCTTAAGCGTATCAGTGATGGTCGGAGCCTCTGCGTCCGCCATGCCTTCGTTCTTCGTTGTAATCGTATAGGTGATCGTCTCTCCGGGGAGATACGTCGGCTTGTCGGCCGTCTTGGTCGAGGAGAGCTTCGCCGTTTTACCTACTGTCGGGTCGCCGCCGTCGTTATCCGCCGTATTGGCCGTGGTGGTCGACGGCTTGCCGTCCGGGCCGGGGGTCGCGCTGGTGATGGTCGCGCTGTTGCCCAGCTTGCCCGTTGCGCCCTGTTTAACCGTGCCGCGAATGAATACCGTGGCCGAGCC
>QMCD01002158.1_pt1 | contig 11156 bp, 7 predicted proteins | sample 1821841 | NCBI WGS metagenome assembly QMCD01 (sample SAMN01991225, study PRJNA193472) | Termite gut metagenome, whole genome shotgun sequencing project. | isolation source: worker | host: Macrotermes natalensis | reverse complement strand
CCTTGGGACGGCGAGGAGCGGGAGGTGCGGGCGTTTTTGCAAAGAGTGCTTTCTAGCAATAAAAAGTATTGCTTACGGGATTATGCCATCTTTACCTTGATTGCATACGGAGGGCCTCGGATATCTGAGGTGCTGGGACTAAGGGACGCGGATGTGGACCTTGTCGGGCGCGAAATTATGATCCGCGATGGAAAAGGTAATAAGGCACGAATCGCCATCATCAACGATAAGATCATCCATGCCTTAGACGAATATAGGAAGGTCCGCACGAAAACGGAAAGTACCTATCTTTTCGTCGGCCGCTCAGGCCAAAGATTAACCCGCGGGCGTTTGAACCAGGTTTGCAACGAATACTCAGATTCAATTACCCCGCATATGCTACGCCATTTCTGGTGTTCACAGTCGCAGGAGGTGGCGGGCTTTTCTATATCCGAGACGGCCGCTCAGGCCGGCCATAAGGATACTCGAACGACGCTGCGCTATACCCATCCCAGCAAGGCGAAGCTGAAGGAAAAAGCGAATCTCCTATAATAATGATGCGAGCTGCTATTGAAGCAGCTCGCACTTGACATCTGCTCAAATGATTATATTTTAGCTCATAACTGGCTGCCCAATCCGCTGGCAATACATCGCATACAGCTTTTCCATTATATAGCCATGCCAATCGTCGATCGGCTGGCTTGTTAGCATATCGAGAGTAAGGCTTTGCAAATAGCGCTCAAGAATGCTTTCGAGAAAACCATATGCGCTGTGAAGAACGCAAGGTTTGTCGCCATTCTGGCAATTATGTTGAAGACAACAGCGCGATAAAATAACCTGGCCCTCCATTTGTGTTATCACATCATAAAAGGTAATATCGCTTAATGGCCGCGCAAGCGAATAGCCGCCTACCGCGCCCAGACCAACATTGATATAACCATACCTTTTAAGAGCCTTAGCTATAAAAAGCAAATATCGTTTTGATATTTTCATGTTTCGGGACATTTCCGACGATGGTACAATACGATTTTCTTGGCTGAGATAGAAGATGATGCGCAGGGCGTAATCGGTCGTTTTGTTAATCTGCATAATCCTATAATTCCCTTCATTTTCGTATGAGAAATTAAGCTGCTTTCAATTTCTGCCAATACTGCTTTTCCTATTGGTTCGCTAACCCAACTCAGAATTCTTCAAACCAGCGCCAAACGCGACGAAAATCATTATTCAGTTGTCGGAAGTTAATGCTCTTCTTTGCTAAAACCAAGCAAGTGGTGAATATTATTTAAATATTTATTATCACATCCTATAATGAGTATAGCTGTTAGGGAATGCCTAATAAATGGCATTTCCTATTTCAAATTGGACACAAACCTTATCTTCATATTATTAGCAATAATAGCATTAATTGCAAACATTGAATGTAATGTAATATATGGTATATAATATTTGATTTTCATAGAATAAAACGGATCATCGAATTTATAGTTTCCTATTTCTTCCATGTTACAAGATGTTCTGAGGTGTATATAAATTCAGTTTCAATATCACGCCACTGGAAACATCTTGTTGGAGATGAAGGCCGCTGACGGTCTGAACCGGCAACGGCCTTCGGCTGTAAACGAGAGGGTAACTCGATTTACTTGATTCCCGCAACAAAGCGCTCGATAAAGACTTTCGACTGCGACACCTTATAATTATTTTTACTCATAGGCATGGCGTCCTTAACGGCAAGCTCGGCGGCTTCCTTTGCCAACTCTGCGGAAGGGGCTTTCCCCTTTAGCAAAGCTTCAACGGCGTTCAATCTAATCGGGACGGGAGCGACGCCGCTCAACACGAGCCTTACGTCTTCGAACTTTCCGCTTGAAAGCTTGTACGCGTACGCGAAGCTCGCAAGCGCAAAGTCGATCGATTTACGGATACGCACTTTCTCGTAGCCGGAAACATAACCGGACATATCCGGCACTTGGATTGCCGTTACGAGTTCATCCTTGTCGAGCATGTCGTACGCTTTCAGCTTCGTCGTGAAGAAATCGGCGGCGGCAATCGTCTTCTTGGTGGTTACGACTGCACCGTCAAACGCGACGAGTACGGGCGAAATATCCGACGCGTTTATGGAGTAGCAGCCGCAATTCATGCAGCGGCGCGCTTCCGCCTCAGCTTGCGCCATATCGAGGGTTTTGGCGTCTTCGTCGGTCAGCGTCCTCTGTTCGACGGGCAGTTCCTCCAATGTAGCGCCGTTCTTGACTTCGATGCCCTTGACGTCGAACTTGATAAAACCGTCGTCTTTTTCGGATTCGGCGACAAACGGGAAGCCAAGCCTCGCGCTCATCGCGCGGGCCGCGCGGCCTCCGGCGTTAATGGCTCTTATCGCGATATCTGGGCCTGTAACGGCGTCGCCGCCCGCAAATATCTTCTCCTTTTTTGTCTGGAAGGTTTCGGCGTCCGCTTCCACTAGCCCGCGTGTTGTTGAAAGCTGTGACAGGAAATCATCGCCGAGGAAGCTGAGGTCTACGCGCTGGCCGGTTGCGAGAATAATCGTCTCGGATTCAAATACGCGCGTGTCGTCCTCATCATATACGGGCGCGAAACGGCGGCGCTCGTCGAAAACCGATACGCACTTCATCGACTCAAGCCCTGTCGTCTTGCCGCTTGCGTCGGTAACGACGCGCTTCAAGCCCCAGCCGTTGATGATTTCCACTCCCTCTTCCTTGGCGCGGGCAATTTCCTCGGCGGTTGCGGGCATTTCGTCTTCCTGCTCAAGGCAGACCAAGCGTACGGCTTTTGCGCCCATCCTCTTGGCCGTAAGTGCCACGTCCATAGCGACGTTGCCGCCGCCGCAGACCAGCACGGCGTCGCCGACTGTCTTCTTTAGGAACCCGTTTACTTCCGTTAGGAAGTTGAGGCCGAAGTGCGTCAATTCCTCGCCCTTGATACCAAGAATCGGCTGCTTCCAAGCGCCCGTTCCGAGATATACGCTGTCGAAGCGATTTTCGATTTCGTCCATGCTGACGTCCTTGCCTACGGTCTTATTCAGCTCAAACTTAACGCCCATCGTTTCGAGGGCTTTCACGAAACCGTCAACATAGGCCCTTGGCAGGCGGTAGTGGGGAATGCCGTACTGCAGCACGCCGCCCGCTTTTTCGTGGGCGTCAATAACGGTGACGTCGTGGCCTTTAGCGCGCAGATAGTACGCGCAGGTAAGCCCGCCGGGCCCCGCACCGACGATGCCGAACTTTTTGCCTGTCTCCTTCTCGGGCTTTAAGTAGAACCTATCGGCGTTTTGCAGGATGTAATCGCCCAGCGTACGCTCGACGCAGTGGATGCTGACGCAGTCGCCATAGGCGTTCTGATTGCAGTCGTCCTGGCAGGGATGCGGGCAGATGCGGGCGGTCAGCATGGGCATTGGATTCACGCGCATGATGAGCCGCGCCGCCGCGTCCCAGTCTCCTTCGCGGATTTTCGCCATATAGGCGGAAATATCCGTCAGGGCGGGACATGCTTTCATGCATTCGCCGGCTTGGGTCTTCATGCCTCCGAATACGGAGTGATAGCGGTTGTCCCCCTGAATTGCGTAGCAGGTTCCTCCGCCTTTGCGGGAGCAATCCATTCTGCCTCCCACTTCATGCGGATAACGATAGTACCAGCAGCGCACATCCTGGCAGATGTTGCCGCCGATAGTACCCATGTTGCGAAGGATTGGCGCGGCGACCGATTTCGCGGCCTGCTGTAGCGCCGTAGCTTTGTTTAGCAGAAGCTCCGACTCCTCAATATCGGTCAGCTTCGTCATAGCTTTTATTGTGATACAGCCGTCCTCTTCCGATATCCCCTCGGAATCCTTTATAGTTTTCAGATTCACGACCTGCTCGGGATATTCATCCAGAATGGCGTGCTTAAAGACATTCACAATGTCAGTCCCGCCCGCCATAACTGCCGCCTTGGTTTTAGGCGCTTTGGCCAGTATTTCCGCGGCTTCTTCATAAGTGTGCGCGTCAACGAATTTAAATGCTTTCATTATCTTGCCCTCCTTACAGCTTGCCAAGGGCCTTCAGAATGCCCTCGCGGCTCGCGGGATACTCGCAGTAATCAACGCCTATGGCATTTGATATAGCCATCATCATGGACGCCGGGCCGGGTGCGCCGGAAATTTCGCCGAAGCCTGTCGCCTTAAAACGCGATATTTCAGGCTGCGTTTCTTCAACTATGGCCTCAATGTCGGGGAAATCATCGAATGTGCGCCACTTGTAGTCGATCATATTGCCTGTCATAATGTGGCCCGTAGTCGTATCGAGCACATTGCCCTCGAACAGGCCGCTGTCCGCAGCAGCCGCGCCGAAGCCCCCGTGAATCTGCATCTCCAGCGTCAACGGGTCTATAACCTGGCCGACGTCCGTGCCGACGAGAACCTTGAGCAGCTTCGTTGCGCCGGTATCAAGATCGACCTCAACTTCGCTGAAGTAGATGTTGAAATTGCTCTTGGAGTAGTCGGACGTCCATCTGCCGGTACCCGTGTATGAGGAGCCGAAGTGTGAAAACTCGAATATATGATGCGGCTGCGTGGGCCTGCTTTTATAGAATACGAAGCCCTCCTTGAAGAAAAGGTCTTCCGGCGAACAGAAAAACGCCTTCGCCGCCGCGTCAAGAATCTGCCGCCTGCAATCCTCGGCGGCGCGCGTAACGGCTGTGCCGAGCGTTATCGTACATCTCGAGCCGATAGGGCCTGCGTCGAAGGGATTGGCCTCGGAGTTCAAAGGAGCGAGAATAACCTTTTCCACAGGAATATCGAACACTTCCGCGACATATTTGCGGATATTGCTGCGCTGCCCCGCGCCGGTTTCCGCGATGCCCGCGTGCAGATAGACCAAACCGCTCGCCTCAAACCGGACATAAGCCTCGGCGGTATCCTCGCCGACGTCCGCATTGCCATGCACCGATACGCCGACGCCTACAGCCTTGTTGCCCTCTACCCGAGTTGGCTTAAGCCAGCCCTTATATTTGTCCTTCCAGCCAAAGGCTTCAGCTGCTTTATACATGACGGGCGCGTAGTCCTGTTCGCGGCAATTATACCATTTATAGTCGCTGCGCCAATACCAGCCGTCGCCCTGCTGCGCGAAGTTCCTGGCGCAGAACTCGACGGGATCGACGCCCATGTCGGTTACGGCGCGCATAACCAGAGGCATGAGGACCGCCTTTATCTCCTGGCCGCCAAAGCCGCGAACCGCGCCCGTTTGCACATGGTTCGTCATGACGAGCTTGCCCTCGATGTCCCAGTTCTGACATTTGCCCAGCGCCACTTGGGTTTCGCCCAAGCCTACGCCCATCTGCCACTGGCCGCAATCGTTGTACGCTCCGCAGTCGAGATAGCAGATGCCCTTGACGGCGTGGATGAGGCCGTCCTTTATGCCGACCTTTCCTTTCATATACATTCCGATACGCTCGTCGTGGACTAACAGCTGCTCCGTCTTCGTAAGGTTCATCTTAACAGGCCGGTGCGTGCTCATAGCCAGCAGCGCGGTATACATGGTCGTCGTCTGCATCGAAGCCTTATTGCCAAAGCCGCCGCCGATATTAAACGCCGTTGTATCAACAGGAAAGCCCTGCATACGAACTCCGGTTGAGGGACCGTAAAGCATGGCTACCTGCGTAGTCGCCCATGCCTTGAGTCTGCCTTGCTCGAGCTTCATTATTACGCCCGGGGCCTCCATAGCCATAGGGGAGCCAAGCGAATTGTACTCGCCTTCTCCCTCAACGACATGGTCGCATTCCGCGAAAGCTTTTTCAACGTCGCCGCGCACAAGATGATCCATCATGTGCTCCGTCATAAAGGGGACGTTAGGTAAGATATTAGATTCAAACGCGTCGTGCACCCTCGGAGCGTCCGGCTTAACAGCCTCCACAGTGGAGAATACGGCGGGCAGCACCTCGTATTCGATTTCGATCAGGTCGCAGGCCTCCTCCGCTATCTGCTCTGTTTCCGCCGCGACAAGCGCAACCGCATCCCCAACATAAGCAGCTTTGTCCCTAAGTATGGGTACGGCGGGCGGCGTGCTTAATCCCCAGCCCTTGCACGCCTCGGGAATATTGCCGTAGTAAAGCACCCGATGCACGCCGGGAAACGCCTCCGCTTTACTGATATCGATTTTAACGATACGGGCGTGCGCATGGGGCGATCTAAGCGCTTTGGCATAGAGCAGATCGTCCATCTTGAAGTCGTTCAAAAACATCGCCTTGCCGGTAACGATGTCCGATGCGTCAAAGCGCTGCCTATCTTCGCCGATATGCCGATATTGCTTCTTCGGAGATATTCTCGTAAATTTACTCGTATAGCTCATAATGCCCTCCTTACGCGTTGGTTGCGGCCGCGTTCAGCTCGGCCAGCGCGTCCGCGGCGTCCAGCACATGATATTGGCTGATGCATCTGCACTGGTTGCCCGAAAGCGCTTCGGCCACTTCGGCCCTCGATGGCGTGGGGTTCTTGATAAAGAGCCCTTTTAACGCCATGATAATCCCCGGCGTGCAGAAGCCGCATTGGAACGCGTATTTTTCTATAAACAGCTTCTGGATCGGGTCGAGTTCGCCCGTATCGGGGTCTTGCAGCCCCTCTATGGTTACGATGTCGGCGCCGTCGCAATCGGCGGTAAGTATTTGGCAGCTCGGCACGGCGCGGTTGTTCATCAGCACGGTGCAGCATCCGCAAGCCCCTTGCCCGCAAGCCTCCTTGGTTCCCGTGAGGTTGAGCCTCTCCCTAAGCGTAAGGGAGAGCGTCTCCTCGTCGGGAATTTCCCACCTCGCACCCGAATGTCCGATGGAAAATACTTCTTTTTTTCCGTTGATGGTCATACTGACTTGTCTGCTCATCCAATCAAAACCTCCTTCTGTAATAACGAAAAAATTATGTTTCGAATCATTCCAATGGCGCTTGAACGCCCTTTTTCTCCGCTCCCACACATAGAATAAAAAGTATAGCGCAGCTAATGGCTAGGAAAAGCAAATCTTGCCATACCATAGGCGGATTCGCGACGCCTCCGATGGTGTAAATCCCGGAGAAGGCGAGCGCGTAGTCATTCATCACGATCTTCAATTTTCCTGCAAGCTTACACGTTAGAAGGATAGTAACAAGAACAATGAACGTCGGCGTAAACAGTACAAAGCCCATTCCGGCGGCCATTCCGTATAGCGCCCCCAGTACAAAGCGTACGAGCCCCGCCTTCGTCGGCACTGCTTCCATGCCGAGAAACAGGGAAAAGCACACCACAAGAAGCCAGCCGGTTGTAATCCCGAATAGCAGTTGGCTTCCCACGATACACGCGACCAATGCGGCCACGATGAGGATTGCGAATAACAGCGCTTTTGTAATTTTCATGACGTGCATCCTCCTTTGTTAATAAATCTACAATACCTGTTTTCCCGCTTATTTCAATGTTCTGACATTTAATAGGCGCATCCATTTTTGATAATAAAATACAATGCGAAGTGGCCTGCGTATAGCAGAATACAGCGAGAAATAGGCGTTTTCAAGGGATGCTCTACAAAATAGCGATTGACCCGTTACCACATTTTGTGATATTGTACAATCACACATGGCCATTATAGTGTAATTATCTTATAACCTTCGAAAAAATAGCTGAATTGAGTGTTCTTGCATGAGAGAAACTATCGCTGGCGCTAAAATGAAGTTACTTGATTTACTTACAAACGGAGCTGATATCGACGCGCTTTGTAACTGCGTCGCGGAATGCATCCGCAACCCGGTTGCGCTGACATTGCCCACACGAACGATTATCGGGCGTTCGGAAAACTATTCAAAAGAGCTGCTCAACGAATATACAAAGCCGGACAAGCTGATGGCCGAAAGCGAATATCACGAGATGGAAAAAGCGTTTTTCGACAACTTCAGCACGGGAAAAGCAAAAATTCATCTTTGGCCGTATACGCATTACAAGCATCTAAATTGCGGCTGCATCTATAAAAACAAATTTGTCGCGGTTCTCGACAGCCCGCTTGTAAACGATTTGCCGACTCCCTCACAAATGGCCATCTATGAAAACGCCGCCGCGATATTCGTCGTGGCAATGAAGTGCCAGAACATGCTCAAAAGTGCGGAAAACCAACCTATGCATACCTTTCTTGCATCGCTTGTGAGCGGGAGAATCAACTTTGATTTTCAAAAGCTCGACATGAGGGAAGCCATTTTCGATACGACGAAACAATTCCAGCTCGTTTGGCTTTTAACGCGCGACGGCGCGGACAGAGAACAACTGGAGCCGATACTGAATAATTTTTGCGCAGCTCAAAAAAACTGGTGGTGCGTTCCGCATGAAGACGGTTTTGTCATTCTGCTGGTACCCGGCGAGAGCGGCGCCTTACAAAAGTTGACCGACATTTTTATCGAGCGGCTGCGCATGTGCGTGTCAGACGAATTTTCAAATTTGCGAGATACTGCGCTGCATTTGGATTTAGCGCGTATGGCGCTTAGATACGCGGCTTATGCCAACGAGCAGAAAAACATGGTTACTGTGGACAACTACAAGGCAATTATCGCGTATTCGTACGCCCACGCCAATTCAGGACTACGTATTTTTTCAAACAATATCATTGAAAACATGAAAGAGTATGACCAAAAATACGGTACGCAATTCCTGGAAACGCTTCGAGTCTGCATCCATTACAATCACGATACTCGCCTTATGGCTCAGAAGCTTAAAATACACAAGAATACGGTCTTCTACCGTCTGCGGCAGATGAACGAGCTTTTTGGCTTCGACTTAAAAAACGTGCAGCAGCAGGCCAATCTTCTTTTGGCTCTTTGCATCGAATATCACAAATAAGCTAAGTTTTCTTATGTTGAGCCGCTATTTACCCGCCCGCTCCTTAATGAGCTCGGCGGCGATGCTCACGGCAATCTCCTGAGGGGTTTCCGCCCCGATATCCAGGCCGATGGGCGTCGTAATGCGAGCCAAGTCATCATCCGTGAAGCCCATGACGCGCAGATTCGCGAACACGGCGGCGGATTTTTTACGGCTGCCGATTACGCCGATATAGCGAGCGGGCGTTTTTAGCATCTGCGCCTGTACGAGCTGATCATCCTTATGACCACGCGTGACGACGACAACATAGTCCTCGCTCGTCACTTTGATGTAGTCGGCAATGCGGGCGTTGTCGATGAGCATCGTTGCGAAGACGCCCGGAAACAGCTCCTTTCGCGCAAAATCCTCGCGATCCTCCAAGACAAAGCAGCGAAAATCCACCGCCGCCAGGACGGGAACCAGCGCTTGGGCGACATGCCCGCCGCCGAAGATATATACGACGCCCGAGCGCACGAGCCGCTCGGAGTAGAATACGCGCCCGTTTATTTCAGCTTGGAAAGGCCTGTTTTGCAGGGCAGCGAGTATTTCTTCCGGCGCGTCTATGCCGAAAAGGCCGCTGTCCTTACCGAAAGCGCCCATGCCCCCACCTTTATCGGGGGTGATATCCTCGATCAACCAGCTTTGCTCCCCGCGCTTGAACAGCTTTTCGACTTTATCAGTAAGGGCGATAATTGATTCTTCCGGCGGGATATAGCGGAAATAAACGTAAACCTCGCCGCCGCAGATCATGCCCAAGTCCTGTATTTCGTTTTTGTGCAGCATGTAGCGCTCAAAGCGGGAGCATTTATCCCGCAGGACGGCCAGTGCCATTTGTTCGCTCCGGTGCTCCACCGCGCCGCCGCCTATCGTGCCGCAAGCGCGCCCGTCTTTGGCCACCAGCATTCGCGCGCCCGCACCTCTCGGCGTAGAGCCGCTGCCAGCAACTACTGTCGCCAAGACGCTTGCCTCCCCTTCGCGCGCCAGCTTGGCTATTGCTTTAAACAGTTCTCTCATTCTATTCGCACTCCTTTTCGAGATACAAAAGCTGTATATTTGCGGGCGAAATCCCCAGCGCCTCCGGCATTATCTGCGGCTTGCGATCCTTGGCGAGCCTCCACCAGAGCACTGCGTCCTCCCGCTGATTTTCGTATTTGAAGCGGATGATCCACTCGAACGGCTCCTCCGTCTCGTCGAATATCTTAACGGGAAAGCGGTTTTGCGCGGCGTTCGGGTTGAAATAGTGCCCGCGCAGGCCGACGGCGCATATATCGTCTCGCACGGGCTTGGCGGTAGTCAGGCTAACGCCCCAATCGGGAACCGCAACTTCGTATTCGCCTGTCCTCACGGCGGCGGCGATGTTCTTACAGCCTGATATCTCGGCGGCTATTACGCTCTCCGGATCGGCAAAGAGCGCCTTTGTGGGCTTCAGGATGAGAATCCTCCCTGCGTTCATGACGGCGATGCGTGAGCAGAGCCTGTACGCCTCCTCCCGGCTGTGCGTTACCATAAGTACGGGGCCGCCGTATTGCCCTAGCAGCGCCTTCATTTCGATTTGCAACAGCTCACGCAAGTGCGTGTCCAGCGCTGAAAACGGCTCGTCCAACATCAGGAGACGCGGCTTGTTCACGAGGATACGCGCCAAAGCGGCCCGCTGCTGCTGTCCGCCCGAAAGCTGGGATGGCTTATGCTGTAAAAGCCCATCTAAGCGAAGGAGTTCTGCGACCTCGTCGAGCCCCCGCTTCTTTTTCCGCATGTCCTTCTCATGGTATAGCCCGCAGAGGATGTTCTTCTCCACCGTCATATTCGGGAACAGCGCGTAGCTTTGGAACAGATAGCCCACCTTGCGCCTTTGCGGAGGCAGGTTTATCTTCTTCTCGCTATCGAAGAGCGTTTCGCCGTCCAGGACAACGCGGCCTTTGTCGGGAGTATCTATCCCGGCGATACAGCGCAGCGTCATGCTCTTTCCGCAGCCGGACGCGCCAAGGATGCCCATGATTCCCGTTTCAGCCTCAAAGGAAACGCGAAGATGAAAATCGCCAAGCTTTTTTTCGATATCGACACAGAGCATTATAGTTTCACCCTCCCGCCGTTCTTGCGTTCGAGGAAGTTTACGGCCAGCATCACCGCCGCCGAAATGGCGATATTGACCATCACCCATAAAAAAGCGGCCTCTTCGTTATTCGTGCGCCAGAGCTGGTATACCGTCGTGGATATCGTCGCCGTCTTGCCCGGCGTATAGCCTATGAGCATGCTCGTCGCGCCGTATTCGCCCAGCGCGCGGGCGAAGGAAAGCACCGCGCCCGCCAGAATGCCCTGGCGGCAGTATGGCATGCG
>QMCD01002157.1_pt1 | contig 11158 bp, 14 predicted proteins | sample 1821841 | NCBI WGS metagenome assembly QMCD01 (sample SAMN01991225, study PRJNA193472) | Termite gut metagenome, whole genome shotgun sequencing project. | isolation source: worker | host: Macrotermes natalensis | reverse complement strand
GACAAAAGGGATCTCTCGTACGTGAAGATCGAAATAGTGGATGCGATGGGACGCCTCGTTCCCGACGCGGCAATCCGGGTAACCATCGCTGCAAGCGGCAACGGGCGGATCATCGCCTCGGGCAACGGCGCCTACGCCGACATGGAAAGTTTTCGCTCGCCAACCCCCACCACGTTCCGCGGGAAAGCCGTCGCCGTGCTACAACCAACCACCGAACCCGGCAACATCACGCTGACCGTCTCCGCCGAAGGACTGCCCGAAGCAAGCATCTCCCTCCAAACCCGTATGGCAAAGTAAAGGGAGGGCGAGCGACACTTTTGGCGTCATTACCACTTTTGGTGTCATTACCCCCCCCAAAGAAAACAGGAACTAACCCAAATTAGTTCCTGTTTTGCTTCTTTGACTTCGTAACTGACTTAAAGCCAGCCCCTTTGGGCGGAGAGACAGGCTCTAACACCTGCAATATCTTGATGTTTCGATAATTATCAAAATACTGCTATTGTTTAGGTTATTACGGATACAAAGATAATCAAAATATCTCGCAATATCTTTGCGTATCTTAAAAATTGGGTGTATTTTTGGGTGTTGAAAAGTAGCCACCCCCGATGAATATCAAGCGCAATATAATCTTTTCCCTCGAAAACCGCAAGCGGGACGGGGCGCCGATCGTGGATAACGTACCCATCCGTATGCGGGTGACCTACGCCCGGCACCGGATCGAGTTCACCACGGGTTATCGGATTGATGCGGCCAAATGGGATGCGGAACGGCAACGGGTGCGCAATGGGTGCAGCAATAAACTGAAGCAGACAGCAGCCGAAATAAACGCCACTCTCAACAACTATTCCAGCATCATACAGGCTGTTTTCAAAGAGTTTGAGGTGAAAGACACCACGCCCACGCCCGATGAATTGAAAGCCGCTTTTTCGGCCCGGTGCGGGAACAAAGAGGATGCGCCGCCCACCGTGGCGATGTTCTTTCCCGCCTTTGATGAGTTTGTCAGAGAGGAGGGTAAGTTGAACGACTGGACGCAATCGACATACACGAAATTCGATGCGGTCAGGAACCACCTAACAGGGTTCGACTCGGCACTATCTTTTGACACGTTCGACGAAAACAGCCTGACGGACTATGTGACCTACCTTCGGGAGACAAAGCAGATGCGAAACAGCACAATCGGAAAGCAGATCGGATTCCTCAAATGGTTTCTCCGGTGGGCGTTCCGCAAAGGGTATTCGGATAACCGCGCATTCGATGGATTCAAGCCAAAACTGAAAACCACGCAGAAAAAAGTTATCTTCCTCACGTGGGATGAGCTTACAAAGCTCCGCGCCTACGAAATCCCGCCACACAAACAGTACCTCGACCGGGTGCGGGATGTGTTTCTGTTTTCGTGTTTTACAGGGTTGAGGTATTCGGATGTGGCGAACCTCCGGCGGTCGGACGTTTCCGACACTCATATTTCGATTACGACAGTCAAGACGGCTGACAGCCTCGTTATCGAGTTGAACGACCATAGCCGGGCGATTCTCGACAAATACGCCGATGTTCATTTCGAGGGGGACAAGGTGCTGCCTGTAATCTCAAATCAGAAAATGAATGACTACCTGAAGGAGTTGTGCGAGTTGGCAGAAATTAACGAGCCGGTGCGGGAAACCTACTACCGTGGCAACGAACGAATAGACGAGGTTACACCCAAATACGAACTGATCGGCACCCATGCTGGGCGGCGCACTTTCATCTGCAACGCCCTGGCTTTGGGTATTCCGGCACAGGTCGTAATGAAATGGACGGGCCACAGCGATTACAAGGCCATGAAACCGTACATCGACATTGCCGATGACATAAAGGCCAATGCGATGAGCAAATTTAATTCGCTATGAGAACGGAAATAGAAAAAGTATTTTTCAAAGCTTTCGAGCAGTTCGGAGTGGTCGATCATTGCATAGACTGGATGCGAGAAAAGTATGATTTAGGCTTCCTCCCTAAAGAGGGGCGGCAATTACCAGAGCAATGGGAGCGATATTATAATGAAACGCTACCTAACGAAATCCGAGAGGCAACAGAGGCTTTTGATGACACCGTGGTAAATTCCCTAATGGATGAAATAGGAAGCAATCTCGATGAATGTCAAAGTGATGCACAACGGGAACGCTATCTTTTTTCTCTATTGAAGCCTTTCAAAGGGTTGTCTGACGTGTATCACCCTACCGCACAGATAAATCGTTTACGCGCTTCGATTGAAGATTGCAAGCGAGACAAAACTATGTGGGAAAGCCTACCAAAAGATAAGCCTCTTTTTAACGTGGCTGGTGAGCATGGGGAGACACCCAAAGAACAAATTGAGGCGTGTGACGGCTCTATTACAGACGATCAAAAGAAAATCGACAGGTTGCATTACATCAACCATCGGTTTTGTGAAATCATAGGAGGGCAAATTAATGAGAAAAACAGTGTAGAGTGGTGTTTGAGCGCATTTGTTTGTGTTTGGGGTGCGTTTGCCAATCGCCTTGATGCGCTATTGCTCGAACGGACAGAATTTAAGCCCGAACACCGGAGCCTGATTTGGTTACAACGGGAATGTGGCATTTACTTAAAACCTTACCGAGAAATTACCGATGTGGATTATTATCTCGGATCAATAGAGTTGGCTCGCAAATACATCTCTGAAGTGCGTGGTGTTGAGTTCCCGGATACTCAGCAAGTATCGGCACCGCAAACAAGCGATGATCGAGAAATCTCTATGTCGTTGGATTTGCCCTCATCTATATTGTCATTGCAACCGAATGAGTGTCAGTATCTTTATGGTGAATTAACCAGGAATGGGCATTTTATGCCGACAGGCACTAATCAAGCACATTTTAATTATGTCTTCGGCGGTGGTGTGTGCCCTGCCGATTTCACTCCCTTATGTTGGAATGTGAGCAAACAAGCGTTATCGGAGTTAATAATTTTCGCAGCCGGTGGAAAGTCGGTGCCCCGCTCAATTAATAACTCCATTGGAAGGGTCTTTGTGGACACAAAGAAGACCCCGATAAAAAAGTTATCGAATCCTAAAAAAGACGAGGTTTCCAGAGATTGGGGTGCCTTACAAACTATCACAAATACCATAAAAACACGCTCGTCATAATGTGCTGATTTTCAGCTGCCCACACACCACCCGCTCAGTACCCGCTCTCCTAAAAACGAGCGGGTATTTTATTGATATTTAGTGATTTGTCGTTTATTTCTACATTATACTTGCACTGTCGATCGACACAAGCGGAGTAGCTATCCGAAGTAAAAACTTTTAAAATCGACAGTATGATTGGTAAAATTTCAAGCGACACCCCGATAGCGATGCTTACGGTGGGTCAATTAAAAGAGGCACTGGGGACAACGATAGCGACCCCGGCTCCTCGACAGGAACAAAGAGCAGAAAAGAGGTACGTTTACGGCATTCGTGGGATTGCCCACCTGTTTAATTGCTCGATGCCCACGGCGAACCGTATCAAAGCCTCCGGCAAGATCGATGGGGCAATCAAACAGATTTCCCGAAAAATTGTGGTGGATGCAGATCTCGCCCTTGAGTTGGCGGGTCGTAAAACAGGAGGGCGCAGGTAATGGAACTAAAAAAACGAACGCCCCGCCGTCCAGAGCCAGGGCAATCCGCAATGCTTAACAGGAACAAAGGTACAAATTCCCATCGGTATATCCAATTCTCCGCGACAAAAAGTGCATCCTTTGCCTCGGTTCAGGATACTCGACAAACGGAAACGGCTATCACTCGCGCGCTCTTTCTGGCGAATCCTAATACAGCGTACAGTCGCGCCGATCTTGCTGATCTATTGGGCAAACCGATCAACCATGCCACTCGAATCGCATTTGACTTACTCGACGAGAATTTCATCGAACCGGCGGGCCGAGCGATCAATCCCCGATCAGGGAAAAGTGTCGAGGTCTTGCGCCTAAAACCGCGCACCACGACGGTCACCCAAACCTCATTATTCGACCGGATGGGAGGCGGTGCGCTATGAGTAAGGACGCATTCTACTTCAAGCACGACAGCAACGCAAAGGACGATCCGAAGTGTGTGCTGCTGATCGAACAACTGGGAATGGAAGGTTACGGCATCTACTGGATGCTAATCGAAACCCTTCGGGATCAACCTGATTACAAATATCCGGTCGCCCTTTTGCCCGCCCTCGCACGTCGATACAATACTACACTTGAAAAGGTTAAAACGGTGGTATGGAACTATGGCCTTTTTGTAGTTGAGGATGATGTTATTTTTTTCTCTCAAAGTCTCATTATTCGTATGCAACCGCTCGAACAGCAGCGAGAACAGGCCCGGATTGCGGGTTTGAAAAGCGCTGAAAGACGGAGACTTATCAGCGAGCGTTCAACGGACGTTCAAAAGGCGTCCAACGACCGTTCAACCATAAGAGAAGAAAAGAGTAGAATAGAAAAGAGAAAAATAAATAATAATTCCCCCCTGATCCCCCAGTCGGGGGATGGGTTTACGTTCGATAATTTTTGGAATCTGTACGAGAAAAGGGTTGGTAACAAAGAGAAGATCGGCCGCAAGTGGGCCGGGCTGTCTCTCGAAGACCGGAAGAAGATTTTCATACACGTACCCCTCTACAAAGAGGCGCAGCCCGACAAGCAATTTCGGAAAGACCCGGCGACGTATCTGAATCAGAAGGCGTGGAACGATGAAATTATCGAACGGCCAAAGCAGGGCGGGGACGCGGTCTCCCATCCGGCTGCAAAGTACGATAACAACAAAACATTTTCGCAATGGTAGATTATCAAAAAGGGATCGAAAAGATGCGCGAATACGGCATTGCGCCCCCTGTGAAGCGTTTTTTGTTCGCTATTCCCGACGCAAAAGCCGAGATGCAACGGGCGATGGAAGCGGTTGGCGCGGAGTTGGGGGTGAGGCTCGAATGGTTGCCGGAATACGACGCTGTGGCCGGATGGCTATCCGACAACGGCGGGAAAGGGCTACTGCTTCAGGGCAATATCGGTCGGGGAAAGTCTCTACTGCTCAAATACATCCTGCCTCTGATCTTAAACCGATTTACTTCGCTTTCATCGTGGGCCAAATCCCCGAATTGTCGGAGGCATTGGAAAAAGTGAGGGACAGCCAGAATCAGGCAAAGCGCGATAAAAATGGTCGTTGCCGACGCAAAATTACATCTATGGCCGTCACAATCCCCGAAACCAGTATCGATATTTCAACCCTTGATGCTCTTGACATCGACGTTTCCGACATAAACCCCTGTCTTCTCTAACTATTTAGGCCAATGGCTACGATTCTGAACGACGCGCTACGATTGACCACTGCCGACCTTAAGAAGTTGGGGTATCTGCAACCGAACCGCATCCGGTCTGGTGTTGTCCGGTGGGGTGATTGCCTCGCCAGTATCAGCATCACCACTGATACTGGCCCAGGCGATCCGCACATTAAATTTGAATACACCAAACAAGGCCGGGAACTGTCGTATCGTTTGAATCTCGTGCCCAAGCCCTCGAACCTCGGTATCGGGACGGTATGGTACTTCAGAAGTGCAGTGTCCGGCAAGTTGTGTCGGGTGCTTTATTCAATCTATGATCGTTTCGTGCATCGAGCAGCCTATCCGGGTACCATGTACCAGTGTCAAACAGAAAGCCGGAAATACAGGGACTTACAACACGTCTACGGCCCGATGCTCAAAGCGGATGCAGAAGCCGGTAAATTTTACAAACCATACCACAAAACCCATTACAGGGGGCGACCGACGCGCAAGTATCGCCGCATCCTATATCTGAGGCAATGGACTATGCGCATGAGCGATGACGATGTAGCGCGGATGATAAAAGAGCACGAGCGGGCCATGAGATTGATCGAATAGTTCCACCCTTCGGCCTCGCTTCGGCGGGGCTAACGTATTTCGTGATATTGCCACTACGTTAATCATTCTCCCCGGCCATGCGATACCCGATCCGGCGGCGTGGATGTTCTTCCACGGCGGGCCGGGCGGCCATTGCTTCGATGGCTGTGTAGAGTACGTCAATATCCTTTCGGAGGTCTTCGGACAGGTCGTTGATTGCTTTGAGATTGTCGTTATCGTTGCGTTCCAATAGCACGAGTTTTGCCCGTATTTCGGCCAGTTCCGCTGTAACGGTTGCCGCAGATACCAGATAATGGCGCATCATCACGAAAGCCCGCATAATGGCAATACTCACCTGTATTGCAACGTTACTCCGCAGTACGGCGGAAAGCATAGATGTCCCCTGCTCGGTGAATGCAAACGGTGTGGCCGGGCTGTACTTCACATTCTCGGGGAGGTTATCACAAATTGTGATAACCTCGTTCCACTCATTTTTAGAGAGTTGGAACATAAAATCGTCGGGAAAGCGCTCAAGGTTTCGGCGAACGGCCTGCTTAAAAAACGCGAGTCTCCACCCGGTAGAGCGCCGCCAGATCGAAGTCGAGCATCACCCGTCGGCCACGGATCTCGTATATCTTGTTTTGGATTACCTGTAATTCCATTGTGGGTCAGTTGCGGGCAAAGGTAGTTATTTGATCGTGATCTTCAAATCTATCCACAACGAACGGCAACCCTCCCTCAATGTCTTGCCGAAAAAGGTCTACTGCATCGGGGAAAGAATCGACGCAAAAAGGATATTCCCGACGTGTCAGTTCTATCAATTCGTCAAGGGTAAGATCGTCGTGTTCCAGTGGGGTAAAGCACGATAATTCAAACATATTGTCGGGATAATACAGGGCGTATTCCCCGCCGAGCGCATGGATAATTTGACGGAAAACAGACCGCCAATCGTTGCGCCATGAGGCATTTTCGTCAAGATACCACTGGAGGTAACGGGGTGTCCAGGCGTGAATCTCCACATAGTAGCGTGTCAGTGATATTTCAAGCCCAAATGGGCCGACGAAGTTGTACTCATGGTAATGATCGTCGAAATGATCGAATTCCCAACCATGTATCCGAAGCGATTGTTTCAGGCGTTCCTGTTCCTCCATTCGGTATTTAGCATCGACATCATCCGGCATGGAGTGCCATCGTTCGCACATCTCCCGCAGGAATGCCGAATCCTCCAAATGCAGGGCGTTCAGGCGATTGACAATCAACTGCGAGTCTGTCAGCATCCGATCCTCAAACGGGATAGAGTGATTACCGTATGTCCATAGACAAACAGACATAGCCTGACTTTATTCGATCTCCGCGCTCAATCGTAAGGAGGTGCCACAGTTGGGGCAAATGAAGTTGCCCCCGCCCGGCGGTCTGTCAAATAAATCGGTAATGTGAACACCCAAAAACTCCGCAACCGATTCCAACCACTTCATGTTTGGGTTGCCATTCATCGCGCTACTTACGGCGGGTTGGGTTACCCCCAAATGCGCCGCAAGTTGGTAGGTAGTCACACCCTTTTCTTTCAAAAGCTCCTTTACTCTTAATCCCATAGTCTGATAAGTTATTGTTTATCGGTGCAAATATAGGCAAAATAAGTCCATTTTGATTAAAATGCATAAAAAATCAAAAATAATTGATGATTTATTTGGCGGTTAATAAAATTAGTCTTATCTTTGCAGTATAAAAATAAGGATAAACTTATAACAGCCATGACAACGTCCGTAAATTTGAACTTGACCGATTACATGAAGATCGCCGCCCTCGTTCACGACGGTACGACCGATGAACCGAGCCGCTACGATGTTGAGTACACTGCCGATGGTTGCAGCCTGTTTTTCGATGTAACGCACGATTTCGACACTCGCGCGGTTCGGGGCGGTTCGTATGAGGGTTACGACTTTGAACGCCTTACTGAGGTCGTAAATGAAGAATTTGATGTAATCGCCTTTGAATGCCTCGACGCTGACGGCGAACCCGTAACCTCTGAATTCACCGCCGCCCGCTTACTCGATATTCTCAACTGATACGCCCGGTCGGTGGGGCTTGACCGCCCTGCCGATCACTACAAACTCACTTCAAAAACACAGAGCAATGAAAACAACAGATTTGAGAGCCATTATGATAATGGCATGGCGTTTCGCCAAAACCACGAGCGAAAACTTCGCCGACTGCCTGCGCCAGGCATGGCAGAACTTCAAACTCGTGGCGGCCATGCGCGCCCGCATCGTGCGGTTTCACTTTCAAAAGGTGGACGGCTCGATCCGCGAGGCGTGGGGCACACTTCGCGCCGACCTGATCCCGCCCACCACCGGCGACGACCGCAAGCGCAATGACACGGTGCAGACTTATTTCGACACCGAGCGCGGCGAATACCGGTCGTTTAAGCGATTCAACCTCGTGTCAATTAATTAACCCTCAACAATAACAAATATGAACAACAGAATTACAACCCTCGACCAAGTGCGCCCGTCCGATTTCAAGAGCGCTACCCAGACCATCCGATTGAAAAAAGAAGTCTTACAGTTCCACCGAGCCGACCTCCTCAACATGGTAGACGAATTTGCGAGAGGACACGGTGCTCATGCAGCCATCAATGAGATTATGCGTCTTTTAAGTGGCTACCTCTATGCGTGTAGCTTCATCGAGGAGTTATCCAACAATGATGCGATGCAAACGACACAAGAGCTCAAAGAAATCGCAGATGATACCGCCAACTATTTACCCTCTTTCAATGTTCTGAATAGCATTGCCTATACCCTCAAGGGTCTGTTTGATTATCTGCTCGATGTAGACGCAAGCCAAGTCACCTCCAAAGATTGCGAGGAGCAAATCCAACTAATCGAAAACATCACGGGCGGGATTCCACATAAATAAGCCATGAGCACCCGCAAATGTCAAGCATACATCGACGCCGTATTGTCCGGCCCGTCGGATTTGCGCCCGTTCTCGACATCTGTATTACTGTACAACAAGAACGACCCGGCAAAGTGGAAGTTCCTGCGAAAGACCGTTGAGTCATGTAATAGATTCGAGGCAATCGGCATCCTGATGTTTCACGTTGCGTTCTCATACGCTGAATACAATGCCTATTTTCCACAGGCAGATGACGGTACGCATGACTGATCCTTTTACTGTATGAAGTTTCCGAAAATTATCACGGTTGGTTATACCTCCGAAACGTTACTGTAATGGCTGTTGTGAAACTCCCATTACGTTTTATTAAGAAGAATCATTAATCAAAAATTATACTGGAATAATTTGTGTATAAGATTCGGAAATATTCACAGACTTAAAAACGAATAATCATGGCACAAAAACTCCATCCTAAAACAGCGTGGCTTACACCATCTCAGGCTGTTGAACTAACCGGACGTAGCCGATAATTCGTCTATCAACTTATGATGAAAAGAGGCCCTAACGGGCGGTTATTGGTTCGGTCGAAAGAAAACCCTCTGCGTCGCGGTCAGGGTACCCGACTGCTTAATAGAGAGGACATAGAGAAAAAGATATTACATTTTAACTAATCTCAGGCGAATAATAGAAGCGCACATCGTACCGGTCACCTTTCGGGGGTGGTTTATTTCTTCCGGCAATTCATCACAGATAGTGTATTTTTGGCTAATATGGCCAAAGGACATGAAAACACCCGCCTCACACTTTTTGGGTGTAAAAACGGGTGTAATTTTTACAACTGATTGATAATCAGTATTGATTGCGGAGAGACAGGGATTCGAACCCTGGGTACCCGCGAGGGTACAACGGTTTTCGAGACCGCCCCGATCGACCACTCCGGCATCTCTCCTTATTCTACTTCACAGGGTCTGGCTTTCAACGCCGCGCCCCGTTTTTCGGTCGAAACGGCTGCAAAGGTAAATAAAAATTATGAATTACGAATTACGAATTACGTTTTTTCGACGCAACCTCCGTAATTCGTAATTCATAATTCGTAATTCAACTAAAATCGTTGGCCCACAGTGAGCGTGATCATGTGGTTGCGACGAGTGGGCGTGTAGCTGCGGCGATAGTCGCGGTCGCCAACGGTGTCGAACTGCGCCGTCCAGTCGGGGCCGTTGCCCGGTTCGTTGAAGTAGTAGAAGTCGTAGTCGGTGAGGCGCGCTCGGTTGAACACATACGCCACGTCGAGGTATCCGTTGCGCCCGATCTTGAATCCCGCACCGCCCGTGAGGCTGAAGCCGTTGCGGGCCGTGGGATTGTTCACCACGAAGTCGTCGCGCATGAAGTCCATCATGTATGACCCGCCAGCACGAAGCGACACACGGTCGGTGACAAGAACCTCTAAACCGGCCCGGAAAGTGTGCGCCGGTTTGTAGAGCCCTCGCGACTCGGTTTTCGAGTCCTCGATGTCGCGCCGGTCGGCTCCCCTGAGGCGGATCAGGTCGTACCACGCCATCTCCCAGTCGAGGGCAACTATGGCGCGACGGCCTATCACGCCCGAGATCCCGGCGAGCAGTCTCGGTGCGGAGTTGAAGCGGTGTGAGCTCATCACGAGTCCCGAGTCGTCGTACCATTCGCGGGTGTCCATGCTTCCGGTGTACTGCTTTGTGAGCGAGTACCAGGTGGGCAGATGGAACGCCACACCAATGCGCAGAGGCTCGACGGGACGCACCACGACGCCAAGCTTGGCGGTCACGCCGCTGCCGTTGATGCGGGTCGACTGGCCGAGTTTGAGCAGGCCCGAGTTTTGTCCGGGGCCGTAGTGTTCCTCGTAGACGGAGTTTTCGGAGAAATTGATCTCTGTCCAGCCCACGGTCGCCCCGGCGTAGAGGATGTTGCCGATGTTGGCCCCCATCGAGAAGTCGTACTCGTAGATGCCGCCGCGGGTCTCCGAACTGAAGTAGCTGTCGTTGGGCACGGCGTCTATCCATCCGCCGTAGCCTCCGTCATCATTGATGTCGACCAGATAGGTGCTGTACCCGAGGATTGCGCCGAACAGTTCGGGGCGCAGCATCTCGAAGGGGCGCGCCGATCCCTGCAACTGATCCTCGCCTATGCCGTAGTAGTTGAGCTGCCGGGCGTACATGTCGCCGATGGAAGATTGCTCACCGCGCGTGTCGATCCACGTGTTGGAGTTGAAGTTGGCGGCGCGGTTGTAGGTGAACCCCATGGTGAGGCTCGTCACTCCGCCCGACCCGCTGTAGAAGTTCCACGCGGCCCCGGCGTTGTTCAGGCCGTAGGAAACCTTGTTGCCGCCCGCCGCGAGCGCACCCGGGGCCATGTTGCGCGAAGTGGAGTACATGCCG
>QMCD01002156.1_pt1 | contig 11159 bp, 7 predicted proteins | sample 1821841 | NCBI WGS metagenome assembly QMCD01 (sample SAMN01991225, study PRJNA193472) | Termite gut metagenome, whole genome shotgun sequencing project. | isolation source: worker | host: Macrotermes natalensis | reverse complement strand
TTTGCCGCCAGCTCCGCCATGTGCCGCGCATCGGCGAGGCCCTGTTCCCCGGTACAGGCGTTGGCGACGCGGGTATTGACGACGACCGCACGAAATCCGTCACCGGGAACACGTTCCTTTGCCAGCCGGACCGGGGCGCCGCAAACCATGTTTTGGGTGAATATCCCGGCACACGCGGCCGGTCGGTCCGACACGACAATCGCCATATCGTACGATCCGGGATCGGATTTGAGAGATGCGTGAACCGCCGCGAAACGAAAGCCTTTTGGAAGATACATCGGATACGAATCGGATACAAAAGAAGGAAAGCGGATATTGTTATACTGAAAACCTTTGAAATTTCCCGAAGCCGACTTTCGAGAAGCCTGTTTTCCGAAGGTAAATAGGCGGTTCCACCGGAAAACTCAACCGGCTTCGGTATAATGCTTCAAACGTCATGAAAACGTTCGAAACAACAGCGGAAAGCGTGGATGAATGGACAATTGACAATGGACAACGGGGGACCTGATTGTGATAGTTGAATTGTGTCCTCTTCGTTCTCAATTGTCCATTGTCAATTCCGCCCGCCTTCTTTCCGGCTGTTATGCTCGAACGACCGGTTTGAGCCCGTCTACGGTCTATTCGGGAAACGATCAACGGAAATAGACGCGGACTCCCGTTCCGCATTCTTCGGGATAAACGAGCCGGCCGCGATCGAGCTTGACGCCGTATCCGACCTTCTTTTCGATCAGCAACGGACCGTCCGAATAAAGGTAATCGAGTTGTGGAGCGAACTGGCCGGTCGCGGAAGCGCCGATCGTCGATTCGACCGTGTTCCCCATCATGATCTTCAAGCCGAGTTCTTTCGCGCGGCCGATCAACCGCCGCACCGGGGTGATCCCGCCGAATTTGGCCAACTTGATGTTGACCCCGTCGAAACACTCGGCGCATTTCTCCAAGTCGTCTTCCGTCCGCAACGATTCGTCGGCGATCAGGGGGATATCACACTGTTTTCGCAACGCTTTCATGCCGTCCCAATCGCCGTAGGGCAAAGGTTGTTCGATCGTTTCGACGTTCATTTCCCTGAGCAGCGGGAGCATTTCAAGGGCCGTTTCGAGCGTCCAGGCGCCGTTGACATCGACCCGGAACGGGGATACGGTCAGGTTGCGGACGGCCCGGAGCATTTCTTCATCGTGCCGGCCGCCGAGTTTGAGCCGGTACAGGGGCCAATCGGGGTACTCCTTGAATTTTTCGTTGATCTGTTCGACCGAATCGATACCGATGCTATGGCTTGAAATCGGGACGGAGTCGTTCGAAGTCCCCCAAATCCGCCAAAGCGGGCGATTCTTCATTTTCCCCCAAAGATCGTACGCGGCGACATCCATCGCGCTGCGTGCGAAAGGGTTTCTGCCGAGCGCCGGTTCCAAATGTCGCCAAAACGCGACCGGGTCGGCCAGCGCATAACGCTCGATCGCTTCACGGCCCCTTTCGATGGCGTCCATCATCGATTCCGCGGCAACGTTGTAGTAAGCATCTTCGTAAGCCTCCCCGTAACCCCGCAATCCGTCCTGTTCCAGTTCGACGACGACGGTTCGCACCACGCTGACGGAGTTGCGTGAAGAGGTAAAAACGTGTTTCAGCGGCAAATCGACGCGTATCGCTCGTAATTTCATTTTTATCCGTTTTTTTGAAAGAAGCCCGAACAACCGGCCGCTTCCTTCCGTATTGTCTGGAAAGGATTGTCAGGAACGGGTCGAACAACGACGTGATCGACGGGTCAGGCTGGTTTTCGCCCCGGTTTTCGCCGGGAGTCCGCCGCTTTCCGGGAAGTTGTCCACTGAAGCCGGTTGAGTGTTCCGTCCAGCCGCCCGTATTCCGTTCCCGGCGGCATTGTTTCCCGGCGGTATTGTTTCCCGGCGGCAATATCCCGAATCGTCGGCTTCGGGATATGTCAACGGTTTTCGGTTTCCAATCGTTTCGGCACCACCTCCCGGCACAGGGACCTATTGTAGGGTTTTTTCGGTCTGAAAACAAGGATTGCCGGTTGAAAAAGAATTGACGACGATTTTTACCGAACACCGGGTATGTTTTCCGCTCGAACTGCCCGTTTCCATCGCATTTTTTTTGACTTTCCGCCAATCATCGGTTAGAATAAGGCGGCGCGCGGTCGGCGGATCGGGGGGGATGCGTGTTTTCATTTTTTTTGTTCGAAAAATCCCGGTTTTTCTCCCACTTTCGGGAAAATGGTTTACTTTTTTTCCGAATGTTGATAGAATCGGGGTTCGGGCGGGTTTGTTTTTGTCGGTTCCCAATCGCGTGCAAAATCGTTGAATTTCGATTTGCCCGAATCAAAAGATATTCCTGTTTTTCGCCAAGGGACCGGACCGGTCAATCGGAAGTGATTCGAAGAGTCTGTTGGTCCGTACTACTATGGAAAGGAACCTTCCATGATTAAAACACTCGGTATTGTCAAAGGAACGTTGCTTACGGACAAGCAGCGTCGCCAGCTTTCGCGCCGGTTGGCCGGCAAATCCGTCCTTGAATGGGTCGTACGCCAAATGACGGACTGCGCCCGGATCGACGGCGTGGTCGTTCTCACGGATAATGGAAAAGACGGGGAACTCGTGCGGTCGCTCTCTCCGCCGGATGTTCCGCTTCATCATTGCGACCTGGGCGACACGCTTGCCTGCCTGGTCGATACGCTGGATCATTTTCCCGCCGAATCCTGTGTTTTCATCGGCGCGGACTGGCCTTTCCTCGATCCGATCATCGTCGATCAACTGGTTCACGCCGCCGAGTCGGAGCCGGGATGCGATTACGCCGCCTACCAGTTCGTCAACGAATGTTTCTCGGCCGGGCGTCCCTACGGGACGTTTCCCGAATGGTATCGTGCCGGGACGATTCGCGAAGTCAATTGCAAGAGCGACGATATGATCCATCGTCAACTTCCGGGCGTTTTCTTTCTCGACAATCAGCGGGATTTCACGGTTGAGCTGCTCCCGGCCCCGACGGGACTCGATCGCACGGACGTTCGCCTCTCGGTCAACGACGAGGACGCTTGGGAAAACGTGATCGAAATCCACAATGCGCTTGAAATGGACGTGTGCGACTCCGCCAAACTTTCCGAATTGCTCCGGCATCAGCCGCGCATCCGCGAAAGCATGACCAAGGCCAACGAAGAAGCGCTCGCCGAAGCACGCTAGAAACAGTAAACCAATAACTGCCGCATTTTGTCACCCCTGCTTAGGCGGCGTGGTTCCGGTCTCCCGCTTGCGGTTGCGCCAATTCTCACTCCCACTCGCGGGGAAGGGCCGGGGAGAGGGGCGCTTCCGGCAGTTTGTCCCCCCACCCTGACCATCCCTCCCCCGTTTGCGGCCAAAAGTATCTACACAACTATTCGATGAGGTTTGGGGCGATTTTTTTCAGGACGCCGCGCACATGGAATAACTTGCCGACATCGTAGTCAATTTCATCCGGAAAATCAAACAAGCGTAACAGGACGAACAAGCCCGAAAGCAATGTGCCCGACGTGTGCGGTTTGCTCCGCTATCCAGTCGCGGAATTTCAAATCGCCCTCGCCGAATTCTACAATCTTGTTCTCGCGGATTGCCGTATCGCCTTTCGCATTGACCGCGAGGTCCGGCGTGGCACTCATCTGGAATCGTGTGATTCTCGCTATTTTGTTACACGTCTTGATCCTGAAACGACAACTCCTTCCGAGTTGCAAACGTTGACGCGGGGCCACTGGGAAGTGGGCGGTGTTTCCCGCGTCGGCAAGCCTGACCACCGCTTGGATTGCTTGCACCACATCAAGGACCGTGTTCTGAACGAGGATCGCCATGCGATTCGGCGTGACGGTCTGGGGCCGCGAATTTTGAAAATTCGCGATCTTGGCGTTTCGATCCTTCATCTTCTGCGAAAACCGGGCGACTCGGTGCGAAATCTTGCTGAAACCATCCGTTTTCGCCCGAAAGACGTTCTGCAAACCCTCGGCTTTAGCCAATGTGAACAATGACATCGTCCTGGTAAGCCCTGTCGCAAGCCCTGTCGCAAGCCCGGCGTGGATCAGCGGTTCAGGACGATTGACAGGGGATTCTTTTCCTCCTATGCTTAACGTATCGGGCAGCAACCGTTGTGTACCGCCTGCTTATGCCGCGGACGATCCGATGTCCCCGATTGCCCCCATCGCCCCGGAAAGTGATATACCGGAAACGCGATGAGAACGGACATTTGGTCAAGTCTGCCTGCCGCACTCGCGCGCCCACAACTTTTGTTAATATACTGAAAAAAGTTTTTACGCGGATCGTTCGAGCGGCAGGCGGCTATACGCGGGATTGTGCGCGGGAGGATTATACCGAAGCCGGTTGAGTTGTTGGTGGGCACAGCCCGTTCAACCGCCTGTTTACCTTCGGCAGTGTCGTTTCCGGTGGGCAGGCTCCTAAATCGTCGGCTTCGGGAAATTTCAACTGCCTCCAGTACATCATGCCGTTTACGGTATACCATGACCGGTTTACGTCGACGGTTGAACGATGCGGTGCTCGGAAAGGCCCGCCTGCCCAAGAACCGCAAACGTGTCGGCGTTCCGAATCCGACCCGGACCGCGTATCGATATTCCCTTGACAAACCCACCTAACGGCGGGATAATCGTTGCGTCGGTGTTGATTGGACTGATTGGAAACCGCGATTGCCGGACCTGGTTTTCCGGAAGACGGCGTATCCGGGCGAAACGTCGTCCGATGGTCGAATAGGGTTGGCCGATCATGATTGGTCTTCAGGCTGAAAATCGATTTTTGCCCCTTTCAAGGAGTTTTATCCATGGCGACGACAGCCGAGTTGTTGCAACAGTATCTTGTTCCGAATATCGCTCCCGAAACACTCAAGGAACTGGTTTCCCTGTGTGAGATGCGGACTTACAAGGCCGGTGAAATCATTTACCGCGAGCATGAGGACTCGACGTACATGCTGATCGTTCATTCCGGTCAGGTCGATGTCCAGTACCTTCATGCCAACGGCAGGCGCGAAACGCTGGACAAATGCCGGACCGGAGATGTGCTCGTCTGGTCGGCGCTCGTCTCCCCCTGCCGGACCAATTCAATCGGGATATGCCGGGCCGAAACCGAAGTGCTTGCCGTCGACGGCGTCAAGCTTCGCGCGCTTTGTGAAAAAGATACCGCGTTCGGGTACAGGATGATGAGCAATATCGCCAGCGTGATCCGGCGTCGCCTCCAGGCGGCGCGCAGAGAGATTGTCGCGCTGCGCGAATGATCGTTTGGCTCGAACCCGGCCTCGGGAAGCATTTCACCGTATTCCAACACCCTTCGGTCTATACTGGAAACGCGGTGGAATCGGTTGTTTGGTGAAGACTGCTTGTCGCACTCACTCGCCACAACGTCCTTGAAGATATCCATTGTATACTGAAAATCATTGAAATTTCCCGAAGCCGACTTTTGAGAAGCCCGCCCACCGGACACAACGCAGCACGGAGGGTAAACGGGCGGACCAAACGGAAAACGGGGCCGGCTTCGGTATCAATATCGGGTTGCACGTTTCGTTCGAGCGCCAGGCGATTGTTCGCGGGAACCGTTTCAAGCCGTTTACGGTATAAACCCGGATGATTCAGGGAAAATCGATCGTGTCCGGCAGATGAAAAAAAGATCGGTCGCAATCCGACGGTTGTTCCCATGAGTGTTTCCACACAACGTTTTCTTTGGGCCGGCGGCCTGCCGTATCTCGACGGGCTCACGGAGGCGCTTCGTTCCGCCGTTCCGACGATCGAGGCCCATGAATGTGTCGGCAGTTTTCGGCGGTTGTGCGCTACGGTCGGAAATTTGGATGTCCTTTTGAAAACAGTCGATCCGGAACGCCTTTCGCGCGACTTGGGCGCCTGTTTCGGAAAAGAGCGTATCCGTCGTGAAAAAGACGGATCGCTGCTCCTGCATGGGAGCGTTTCGGGCCGGGCGTCGAAACAGGCGATTCCGTTCCGGCTGCTTGCGAGCACGCCGGATTTTTGGGGAACCGCCCTGTTTTTTCACACCGGTCCCGCCGGACATCTCGAAGAAGTCGTTCGACGTGCCGCTTGCCGCGGGATTGCAATCGCGCCGGGAAAATTTCCCGCTTGTGAGGAAACGGATATTTATGCCGCCGCCGCGCTGCCGTGGATACCGCCCGAACTTCGCGATATTCCGGATGTTTGCGATTGGGCCGACAACGGTTCCCTCACGGACCGGATCCGCGATCTCGTCGGCGTAAACGATTTGCAGGGCGATTTGCACATGCACACGACCTGGAGCGACGGGTCGAACTCGTTGGAGGAAATGTGTACAGCAGCACGGGACCGGGGACTTCGCTACCTCGTCATTACCGATCATACCGAACGGGTTTTCGTCGCCGGCGGCCTGCCGGAAGAGCAAACCCTTCGCCAATGGGATGAAATCGACGCCTTGAACAATCGGTTGGACGGTTTGACCGTTCTCAAAGGAGTCGAATGCGACGTGCTGGAAAACGGGGATCTCGACCTGAGCGATCACGCCCTCGCCCGGGCCGATTGGGTCGTCGCCAGCCTCCATTTCGAACTCGACCAGCCGCGGGGACAAATCACGCGGCGTTTTCTCAAGGCGATGGAACACCCGGAAGTCTGCGTGATCGGTCACCCGACCGGCCGGATCATCGGCCATCATCCCGGTTGCGATTTCGATGCGGAAACGATTTTCAAAGCCGCGAGAGAAACCGGAACTTTTTTAGAGCTCAATTCAAATCCACGCCGCTTGGACCTCGACGACGTTCATTGCCGCTCGGCCAGGGAGCGGGGAATCCCGATCGTGCTTTCCAGCGACGCCCATTCGGCCGACGGGCTCGACGTCGTTCGTTTCGGGATCAACCAGGCCCGGCGCGGCGCGCTCGGGAAAAGCGACGTCGTCAACACGTTTTCCTGGGAAGATGTCAAAAAACGTTCGAAAAAAGGCTGATCGCTCCATCCCCCCTGTCTTTTCATCCACCCTGTCATTCCATGCCCCTTTTCTCCCGTATCGTGATAGTCGGTGTCGGCCTGCTCGGCGGGTCGATCGGTCTGGCGGCCAAAAAAAACAAGCTCGCGGATTGCGTTGTCGGAATCGGCCGGGACGAGGCGAACCTCCGGACCGCGCGGGACAGGGGGGCGATCGACCTTGCGACAACCGATTTCGAACGGGGGATTCGCGAACTCGGCGTTCCGGAATCGCTGCTGACGCCGTCTGATTCCTCCCTCTCCGTTTTCACCAACCTGGAATTCGGCGAAATACTCCCGGAATTGATCGTCATCGGAACGCCGGTTGGTTCCATCGGCGACATGGTTTGGGAATCCGCCATCGCGATCGACCGGGATTACTATCCGCGGGAAGACGGCGGCGATTCCTCGTTGCCGTTGCGCAATGTCCTGATTACCGACGTCGGCAGCGTCAAGGAGACGATCTGCGCCCGATTCGCCGGACTGGATGCGGAACCGTTGCCCAACGGCTGCCGCTTCATCGGTTCCCACCCGATTGCCGGGACCGAACGGAGCGGTGCGGAAAACGCCTCGGCGGACCTGTTCGAAAACCGGCTTGCCGTGATCACGCCGACCGAGCCGGTTCAGTACGAGGACATCGGCCTGCTCAAGCGATTCTGGCACGGTCTCGGTTCGAGCGTGGCCGAAATGTCGCCGCTCGAACACGATCGGATATTGGCGAGGACGTCGCATTTGCCCCACTTGGTCGCCGTCGCGCTCGCCGCCGGTTTGTTGCCCGAAGACGAACCGTACACCGGAACCGGATTTCGCAGTACGACCCGGCTGGCCGCCGGACCGCCGGCCCTTTGGAGCGACATCATCGACTTCAATTCGGCAATGATTCTCGATGCGATTCGCGAGTTCGAGGGGAGCTTGACGGCCCTGCGGAAAATGCTCGAACAGGGCGACCAATCCGGGATCACCGCGATCCTGAAAACCGCCAAACGCAATCGCGACCGGCTTTCCTGAATTTGCCGCGCAGCTGCGTGCAACCGCGTGCAGCCGACTGTGTGCGCAGTCGGCCAGATGTACAGTCGGACGTGTTCACAATCAGCCGGGTTCGCGACCGATTTATGCGCGAAAATGGGCGGTGTGCGAAACCGACCGGATTCTTTCTTCTTTTCCGTTTCAGCCGATCAGGAATTCGCCCCGGCTTTCGCGGACCGTGACGTCGATCAACGCTCCGATCGAAGCCGGGATACGGCTCGTTATCCGTACGGGAAGGTAAATGTCCGATGTTCCCGTGAACGATCCGACAAGCGGAACGACTTTTCCCTCCCCGGCGACCGTTTCCGCTTTTTCTTCAATGAGGACTTGAACGCGACGGCCGATCCGGGAGGCGGCATACGCGCTTCTCAGGCGATCGGAAAGCGCGATCAGCGCGGCTGCCCGCTCCTGTTTGAGCGGTTCGGCAACCCGGTTTTTCATGTCGGCCGCCTCGGTTCCCGCGCGCGGACTGAATCGAAAGACGTGAACTTTGGAAAAATCCGCCCGCTCGATCACATCCGCGCTTTGTCGGAAATCCTCGTCGGTTTCGCCGGGAAAGCCGACGATCATGTCGCTTGTCAGCGCGATATCCGGCAAACGGCGCCTGATTTCCGCGCACCGCTTGAGAAAAACACCGCTCGGGTGCGGTCGCCGCATCGCCGCTAAAATGCGGTCCGAACCGCTTTGCAGCGAAAGATGCAGGTGGCGGCAAAGACGTTCGGGAAACCGTTCCATCAAATCGAGCAATTCATCCGTAACCTCCATCGCCTCCAGGCTGGAAACCCGTATCCTCCAAGGAATTGCGGTTGTATTACCAACAGTATTACCAACAGTATTACCAAAAGTATTACCAACAGGGCTATCAACAGCGTTGCCGACGGGGTTGCCGGAGCTGGTGCGACGATGGAACCGGTCGTCGAGCAGCGCGGCGATCAAATCGTGCAGTCGCGCGCCGTCGGCATCGTAGAAACCCAGGTGGATTCCGGTCAGGACGATTTCCCGGTAACCGTTTTCGACCAGGCGGCGGACTTCTTCCAGGATTTCGGGGATCGGCCGCGAACTCATTTTCGACCGTACCGTCGGGATGATGCAATAGGCGCAACGGCTTCGGCAACCGTCCTGGACCTTGATGTAGGCGCGATGGCGTTCGCCGAAACGGTCGAGCCCGGCCGGTGGATTGACGAGACCGCGGGCCTTCAGGAAATCCGGGAGTTTCGCCTTGTCTGTCAAAACCTCGACGACATTCGGGAGCGAGGAAACGTCTTCCGGGGAACGGCTTGCGTAACAGCCCGTCACGACGATTTCGGCGTTCGGATGTTCGTTGGCAAGCCGGCGAATCACTTTCCGGCTTTTCGCGTCGCTTTCCCCCGTAACCGTACAAGTATTGACGATGACCAGGTCCGCCGATTCGCCCGGCGGGGTCTCGCGATACCCGATCCGTCCCAACGCCGCCGCGAGGTATTCCGTCTCGTATTGGTTCACCTTGCATCCGAGCGTGTACGTGGTAAGGTTCATGGCAAACGGGGATGAAATGGGGAATGCGGAGGGAATGGTATACCGAAGCCGGTTGAGTCGTTGGTAAACACAGCCCGTCCTATCCGCCTCCTTGGGCCGGGTGCGGCATTACCGCCAAAAGTCCGGTGCGCCCCCGTTTCGTTTGTTATCGGAAGATCAACACGGGACGAATCAACGGGAACAATCAACAACGGTCGAAACGAACGACGGGAGAGCGGTTGATTTTCACCCGTTCTCCCGTCGCGTCTTTCCGTCACTTCCGGATGCGGTCAGCCGTACAGGTCAACCGTACAGGCCGGCCGTGCAAGTTAGAAGTGCAGACGGAAGCTGGCGGCGACGATATCGCAGTCCAGCGTGTCCGCATGACCGGCGATGTCCCGCGTGCTGTGGACGTATTCGAGAATCCAGCGGACGTTCGGATTCCAGAACCAGTTCAGACCCAGCGTGAAATCGTTTTGCAGCCCGGCATTGATTGTCGTTCCGTACGGGGACGTGCCGTTCAGGTCACGCCAATCGGTCAGGTCGACGAAATTCCATTGGCCGACGATTTCGAAGGCCCCGAAGCCGTCGATCAAGTTGTAATCGCCGACCTTGAGCGTGTGGAAGTTGCGGTTCATCTTGACGGCCCCGAGCGTTCCCGTCCCGGTGTCGTAGGTGCGGTAATCGCCCGTCAGGAAATAACGCATTTCCAGGTCCCCGCCGTACGCGGTGCGGTCCTGTTCGCCGCCGGGCAATCCCTTGTCGCCGTTGAAGGCGATGGCGTACATTTCGCCGTCGAAACCGAAAGCGCCGCGCTGGATGATGAATTCGGCGCCGACTTTGTTGTATCGGCAAGTATCCATGGACATCTGGAGCGGCGAACCGACGTCGAGATGCGTGAAGGCACCCGGGAGATAGCTGAAGCTCTGGGCCTGGCGGGCACCGGTTTTGTCCCGGTGGCCCGGTTCGGCATACAGCCAACTGGCACCGATGTGGAAGATGCGTTCGCCCTCCCTTTCCATGATCGGGGCCATGGTCAACCGGGTGTTGAACATCCAGCCCTGGTAATCGTTGATGTTGTACCGGGAATTGTTGATGGCCCGGCTTTCGAAGAATCCGAACATCCAGCGGGCTCTCTTATCCCAGAAATACTGTTGCGAACTGATCCCAAGGCGCCGGCCCGTATGGAAGGAGGATGCGGGCCCCGTCGGTTCCATCAACGTGGTCGTCGTTCCGGCTCCGACGTACGCGAATCCGTTTTCGACCTTGAAATGACCGACGCGAAGGGTGTTGAAAAGCGGAACGTTCTTCGTGTCGACGTAGCAGTCGGAAAGGTTGACCTCGTCTCTCGCGGAAAAAGCGAGTTCGACCTTGTACGAAAAGCAATCAAATCCCTCCCCGGCGGCGGAAAGGAAGAGCTCCCGTAGCCCGAGGTCGTTGTTGATATCGCCGTCGGCCGCCTTGCTTTCCTCGTTTTGATCGGCGATGTTGACCGAATCGAAGAAAAGCCGACCGCCGACTCTCGCGGTCCCCCACTTGTTCTTGGTATCGGGCTTCTTGATTTCTTTTTTGATTTTGTTGATTTCCTCTTGCAGGGAGGCGAGCAAGGCGTCGTTTGTCGGATCGGCCATGACCGGCGCGACATAGACCGGGGGCGGCGCGATCTGTTGAGGCGGCG
>QMCD01002155.1_pt1 | contig 11161 bp, 9 predicted proteins | sample 1821841 | NCBI WGS metagenome assembly QMCD01 (sample SAMN01991225, study PRJNA193472) | Termite gut metagenome, whole genome shotgun sequencing project. | isolation source: worker | host: Macrotermes natalensis | reverse complement strand
ACCGTCGCCGATTTCCTCTGCCAAAATGACGGTCTCAGACTTGGGCGCGTTGGGCGTCTCTTCGCGCTGGCGGAGCGCGCTGATGGCGATGCCAGCCGCAGTGTTGCGCGAGGACTCCTTCCGCTGCTCCTCTCCCCCTGCCCGTCCGATGAGCCGCACAGTGGCTTCGCTCCGGCGGCGTGGCGGTTCGGTCGCGGCTGCTTCCTCCAGCAAAAACTCGTTCGCAGCCGTCTCTTCAGACGCGGCAGTCGATTCCCGCACAGCAAGGGCAGCGGGCACGGCAGCGCCGAGGATCATTGTCGCACCCGCCTCCATGAAGGAGTGAACGTGCGCAATGGCAAAATTAATGGTATAGCTTCCGATGTGGACGGTGTCTCCATCACGGAGGCGGACGGGGCGTGAGAGGCGTTTTCCGTTGAGGAAGGTTCCGTTGGAAGAGCTGAGATCTTTCACTCCGCACTGCCCGCCGCGCATGAGAAAAACAGCGTGCTTGCGGCTCACCGAGGGCGAGGGTAAGCAAATATCGCACTCGACGGTGCGTCCGGCGAAAAGGACGATCCCCTCGGTGAGTTCCACCACCTTGTCGCCGGATTTCGATTTAAAGATAAGCAGAGCAGTTTCCATACTCTCATTACATGCTTTCAATCAAAATTACCTCTCGTACCAGACTCCCGACGAGGTGTACTACGACCGTGTCCTTCTGCCAGCTGGGTGAGAGTGGGGGTCTCGGAGCGGCGCGGTGGTGGCGTCAACTTCTTCCGGGCTACTCCCTCCAGAACTTGACGCCACCACCGCAGGGCAAGGACGGAGGCTTTCCTTCAAATCGCGGGTTTCTGGTCTTGACGCAGGGCGCACCTCACCATCAATATTTCATTGGTAGGTTCGAATGTCGCTAAGATGAGATCAGCTTTTTATTTTCTTTGCAATTGCATCTTATTGCAACTGATTCAGCACTAATACGTTGTGAGGATTTATTGGAATTCTGTCTCGAATTTCCATGAGCAAGTAGTTCTTCGGTTGCCTTTACTGTACACACAGTTCTACTCCGGGGATGGTGTGTGGGCGTCTCCGCGTCGAAGAGAATAAGAAGAAGCTCGTAATAGATGCTCTCCTCGCGTTCTACCCAGTACAGAACTCATCGGAAAAGTAGATGCTGCATTGCGTTTTTGAAACTCAAACCGAGGATGCGAATAATCGCATCCTGCATGAAACTGTTCTCATTGATCAGGTGGTTTATTGCGCGGCACAAATTTCACCGAAACAACGGAAATTTCCACCTGATACACAGCTTTCATCCTACTGCGCCCCATAAATATAATCAACTCCGGTGCGGACATATCAGCATAGGACTCGTCTACTGGCTCATAACGCGGTATGGGAGCAGATGGATGGTTGTCACTGTGCATATACTCAAGCGTTTTCCCGAAGAATCTAGCAATCTGTTGCAAAGACTCTTCATTAGGCGTACGACCACCGGATTCCCAAGGGGACCACTGCTGGGGAGAAATATTTTTTCCACTATACTGCGAAAATTCCTCAGCGCATTTTTTACCACCGCCGCGTCCCGGGAACTTTTCACGGCGACATTCGCGAATGTTCCTGGCAATAATTCCTCGAAGTAATGGCTCAATCTTAGGCATATCTTCTCCCTATCGGCTCAAAAAGAGACGGCGTTATTCCAGTCGGCTGCCGGCGGATATCCAGACAAGGAACCTAAGCTGTACGACATCCATGAACCCCGCCTCAAAGCTGAGAGGCCGGATCTGAAAGTCATACAGCTTGATCCTTAGTCGCATTCATGCCAAAGATAGAGCTTTATATTCAATAGTAGTATTACGTTCCAGCCATAGACTATTCCGCTGTGACATGTCGAATGCCAGATCCAGACACAGGCGCACATCGCGACAAAACTCGCGACAATGCTCGAAATCGAATTCATCGAGCACAGCAGAGGAATCCATCTGCGTGCATGGCGACAGCAAAGCAACTCGCAGACAATTACTCTGACACGAGACGTACAATTCCGCGCCGCCTCGGCGACAGCTATCCTCCAGTTGCATAAACGCGGGAGACGACAGCAGATTTAAAATAAACTCTTCCCCGCCGCAGGGAACGAGAAACTGTCGCCCCAACGGCGGATTGTCAACTCTCAGCAGGCACGTAGCGGCAATATCGACGGCGGCACGGAATCTGGTCTCAAAGCCGCTTTCGCTGGGATCTGGGGAAGAAGGAAAAACCATGATTGGTACAGCGAATTTCTGAGCCATGACGCTGTAAAAATACAACCCCGTAAGCATTTCAGCCTTTTTCTTTGCTCCGATTCCTTTTCTTTTTACCCGCAGAGTAGAAAAATGCGCTGTCGCATCGGAAATACGGCAATGAAATTGGTTGATCCCAGAGAAAGGGGTTCCGCCAAGGGAAGAGAGAAGGATCCCTTCCAGCTCCTCGCTTGGCAATGTTTTCCCCGCTTCGTGAACCGTTCCAAAGGCGATGAAATCACCCAGTTTACTGAGCACCGATGCCTGAAATTCGTTCACCGAATATCGCAAACCGAGGATATAGACCAAGCAAAATCCGACTGTGCTGGCCGCTGACGGGATAAAAAGCATCAAAAACCAGTAGCTGGTTGCGTATTGGCTCGCCATACCGTGATACGACAGCAGAGGAAAATAGGCGATGACGGCGAAAACAAGGAACAGCCCAAGACTCACAGCAAATGCAAGATACAAGAACAGGCGCTTGGCGGCGAGTACAGTGTCGACGGCCGGCCGGATTTTCTCCTTTAAGAAAGGCGCAAAATCATGAGGTATTGATTCAGGCATTCCCAAATCCTTTTCACATGTGAGCGCTTCTTTCGGTGCCCCCTCTTTGCAAGATGGGATGCACCGCTTAAAAATCGTCGCCCGAACCCAACGGAATCACTTCGGTCGGATCAACTTTCTGAATGTTCCCCTCCAGCGGCCTCCTCTGATGGGAAAAGGATGTGGTCAGGCGGTTGGCTGTTGTCGATGCCTTGGAAGCACCCATAGGAAAACGAGAACCTGTAGAAAGCGCATTACCCTCTTCCAATACTTTACCTTCGACCATCCCCACCAGCTCCCCTACCATCCCGTGCAAGGCACCCGCCTGAGCGGAAAGCTCCTCCGCCGCAGACGCAGCCTCCTCCGCTGTCGCAGCGTTCGATTGCGTCACCTTGTCCATCTGCGCGACCGCCGTGTTCACCTGATCCACGCCCTGCGCCTGCTCGTTCGTCGCGGACGTAATCTCACCGATAAGGCGCGCGACAGAGTTGGAGCCTTCCTCGATTTCCTTGAAGCTGGAGTCCAGCGCCTTTGCGATGTCCGAACCGTTCCGGACGCGCTCAATCGTCGTCGAGATAAGCTGCGTCGTATCACGCGCCGCCTGAGCGGAGCGACCGGCAAGATTTCTGACTTCATCAGCCACGACAGCGAAGCCCTTGCCCGCCTCTCCCGCACGGGCGGCTTCGACAGCAGCGTTCAGAGCAAGGAGATTCGTCTGGAAGGCGATGTCCTCGATCGTCTTAATGATCCGGCTGATCTGTTCCGCCGAATCCGTTATCTCCGCCATCGCACTCGACATGTTCTCGACGGCGGTGGAGCCGGCACTGATAAGCTTGTTGTTCCGCAGGGTCGTCTCGTTCGTCTTGTTCGCGTTGTCCGCGTTCTGGCGGGTCATGGACGCCATCTGCTCCAGCGCGGAGGAGGTTTCCTCCAAGGACGCCGCCTGCTCGGTCGAGCCTTCGGCGAGATCCTGGGAGGACGTGGAAATCTGCCCAGCGGCGGCGGTGACCTGCGCAGAGCTTTCGTTCAGATCACCGATAATCCGGTTCAGACCCTTGACCAAGGAATTGACGACGATAAAAGCGAGGATGATTGAGACGACGATACCGATCGCGCTGATACCGCAAACAAGCCACTGCACCCATGTTCCCAAGGCGATCCCCGCCGCAATCCCGTTCGTCATGTTCCGCATATTGTTCGCCTGAAGGTCCGTTGTATAGGCGTTTAGCTTGGCGCGAGCCGGCACGGCGGCGCTGGCGAGCAGCGCCTTTGCTTTGACGTTCGTGTCCTGGCTGACGAGGTCGACCATACGCTTGTACGCATCATCGCCCGTGGCCTGGAGTTTCTTCAAGATTTCGCCCGCCATCGTGCCGCCACCCGCAGCAGGCAGAGTGCGCGATAACTCGGCGAGCACGTCATGTACTGCTGTGAAATACCCGTCCATGGCTTTATAGAATGCCTGACCCTCAACCGGGTTTTCTTCGGGAATGTATTTCGTCAGATTCAAGCGAAATCGCAGAAGGGAATTGCGCGCGCTTTCCGCTTTGCGGACAGCCGCATGCGCATCTTTATTGTTCGACTGGATGAATTCCGCAAGATGAAGGCAATCCTGATCGAGTGTATCCCAAAAATCCTGTAATCCCTCGTTGATAGCGAGCGCCTTATTGTTAGAGTTCGCATAGGACAGAGCGACCACCGCGTCCGTCTGCTTCACATACTCTTCCCACAGCGCTTTTATCGTATCGTGACGTTCCCGGTACACCGGGGGTATGGGAACAGCGCAGTTGGCGAGGTAATCCGCCAACTCTGCATTCATCGCCGCCGGAAGTTGCATCAATGTGCCGTCGATGATGTTCTTCATGTCGGCTTCTTCCGTGGCCATAATGACATCCACGGTGGCAATACGTCGGTTCAGCGCGATCTTGTCGATTACCTGCAAATTGACAGTACGCCGCGCTTGGCTGCCCACCGATTCCACAGTGTCGGCAAGCCGGGATATACCGTATAGACTGGCTCCCACAATGACCAGCGTTACGAGCAACATGAGGCCGACGATAGAGAAAATTCGTGCTTTCATCGACATGCGCATGGGACTGATTTCCTTTGCAAAAGAGTAGACTGGATACGAGTGATTCTGAAAGTTACCCTGCAATTACGTGCGGCGACTCAAGTAACGCCACAGCATCAAGGAGCGTCGTGGAACGCATGCCCCGTTCCACTAAACCAAGCACTACGCCGCCGTGATCGGGATGCGTCATCTTGATTTCAGGAGAGTAAACATCAATGACGTCGCATGCCCTGTCCACAATCCAGCCGACGTGGATATTTTCGGCAAGCGTAGTGAGAACGATGGCTGTCCACAGGGTGTCACGGCTCTCGGGCATTCCAAGCTTCACCTTGGTGCTGAAAACGGCAGTCGCTTTCCCCTGCATTGTTGCGAAGCCTCTGCAATACTGCGGCGCACCGGGAATGGGATTTATCGGCTGATAACGGAGAGGGTATATCCCCTCCACGCGCAGCACGTCAAAACCATACTCTCCATTGCCCAGCGTAAATGTGAGGTAGTGCTTTCGTTGCGGCAATTGCCTGATTGCTATCATGACAAGCCCTTTTACCTCGGTATATTTCCCCGCATAGGGAAAACATAATCGCCTTGCTTTGCTTCACTTAACCGCATACGCCATCAAGTTCACGGGAAATCCCTTCGATATGATATACAATTAAATCTTTTTAATCAAGCACTAATTCGATTTAATTGATTTTTTTTCTAACATCCGACCTAAATGCCTAAATGCCGATTACTTACCCTCCCCCTCCTGTTTCCTCACTACCCGCTATGCAGAGGCGCGCGTTTCGATGCGGCGAAATTACGCTTCGGGAACAGCTCTGCCGTATACTTCGCGAGCGACGCTATCGTCGGCCCGTACCCCTTTGAATACATCTGATACTCCAAATCCAACACCATGTCCGTAGCCGTCTGGTAGCGTTGCAGCGGATCCCGCTGCAACGCTTTATTCACGATGTTCACGATTTCCTGAGGGATGTCCGGCCGCTCCTGTTTGATATCCGGCAACACCGCCTTTCTTACCAACTCAAGCGTGCCTCTCGTATCCGCACCGATAAATTCGTTGTTCCCCGTCAGAAGCTCAGCATAGACTATCCCCAGAGAGAACAGATCGCTTCGAGCGTCCGTAATCCGGTAGTTCGCCTGCTCGGGAGACATGTACTCCACCTTTCCCATGAGAACGCGCTCCTCGTCCTGCTCCATATAATTCCGCGCCTTCGCTATGCCGAAATCCGTGAGTTTACATTCACCTTCGGTATTGATAAGAATATTCTTTGGCGACACGTCCCGGTGGACAATGCTCAACGGCCGGCTCAGACGATCTGTCTTCGTGTGAGCGTATTCAAGACCCCGGCAGATGCGTGACACGATGAAGGTGGCAAGGTTGAGCGGGATTTTCCGTCTCTCGTCGTAATGCCGTTGGAGAAATTGCTCCAAAGTGATCCCGTCAATATATTCCATCGCAATGAAGAAATTCTCTGTCGTGCGGCCGAGCTGGTAAATCTGGACAATGTTCGGATGGACGAGATTGGCGACCAGTTTCGCCTCACCGATGAACATGTCGACGAATGCCTTGTCTTTGGTATAGCGGCGAATAATGGTCTTCAACGCTATCCGCTTGACAAAACCCTCTGCCCCCTGCTGCTCGACCTCATATACGCTCCCCATGCCGCCGTCCGCGATCTTGCGGATGATCCTGTAGTAGTAGGAGCCTTCAATAACGTCGCCTACAGTGCAAGCCATTTCTTTTCTCTCCAAGATGCAATACTGAGATTCATAAACGGAATCAGATACTGCTACCCAAAAGCCACCGCTCTCCTCAAGGTGCTCGCGCATCACCATCGAAAACGCCTGCTCCATCGTGACCTGGTATCCGGATGAAAGAAGCTTCAGTTGGCGAATACTCTTGGATGGAACGATTACAAGGGGGTACTGTGTGCATACGCCACGAGACATCAGATTTTGACGACGTGCGCACCTCGAATGCCGGCGGGATCAGTATATGCTGGGGTTTGTCGTCGAGACCGCCAATGCGTCGGAGCAGCAGTTTGGCAGCCGCTTCTCCTACAGCGAAGGAATTTCGGTTTATGGTGGTGATAGGGAGTGCGTTAAAGCGGGAAAGCGGAGCCTCCCCCATCGCCACCAAGGCGCAGTCGCGGGGGATAGACCATCCCAATGTAAACGCAGCGCGCAGGATGAGCGCCGCAATATCGTCGCGGGCACAGAAAATCCCTGCGGGAGGGTGAACGAGTAGAGCCAGCATGCGCACTATGTCACCGGGATTTTCCGAGTCCAGACTGAAATCTTCGCAGCTGTGCCCTGCTTTTTTGAGTCTCTTGAGGAAGCTGGCGCGCATAACGGCGTCGAGTGGATGGGAAGGGGTCGGCGTTCCAAAGGCAAACGAAGCGCATCCTGCGGAGAGAAGGTGCTCTGCTGCCATCCATCCAATTTTCTCGTTATCCCCTCCCACTATGTCCATGCTTTTCTTGGAGGGATTCACGCCGCCCATGATGACCGTCGGGACGCGTCGCATGGTCAATTCCTTGATGCAAGCAGCGGCAGGAGCGGGATGAGTCGCAAAATAGAGCACACCGTCGACGCGGTATTCGAGCAGACGACGGAGTCCAGTCAATTCGTCTGTGTATTGCCCATTTTCAGCGCTGCCGTTTTTTGTATGTCCAGCAATCCATTCGCTGGACATGAGAAGGGGGAAGCAGTCAGCCGCAGCCAGGCTTTCATGGATTCCAGCTATGCAGTCGAGAAAAGGGCGGTAGGAATCGACCATGATCAGGACACCGATCAGCTTGCTGCGGTTGTGCAAGAATCCGTTGCCGAGGCGGTTAGGTAGATAGCCGAGTTCTTTGGCGCATTGTTTGATCCGCTCCCGGGTGACTTCGGAGAGCGCTATGTCGGCGCGTTCGGCCATAGTGAATGATACGGCAGCAATGGAGACCTTGGCGCGCCGGGCGATATCAGCGAGTGTGACGTTTTTCCTTTTTGAGCGCGACTTGGAAGCGCCCGCTGCTGTGGTCGTCTTTTTTTTGCGGGATTGCGGCGCTTGACGCCTGCCTTTTTTTCCGGTCTCTTCCGGTGCGTTGCCATCAATTCTGGACATGAGGTTTTATTCCAATCGGCCTTGTCTTTCCGCGTCATATTCAGCTTATGCAGCAATCAGCAACAATATACATCCAGGCCGGAGGCGCAATAAAAAAAAATAAATTAAACCGAATTAGTACTTGATTAAAAAGATTTAATTATATATTATACCGAAGAGGTTCTTGGGGAACTTAAGAGTGCACGCGGTTAACTGATGCAAAATAAAATGGTTATATTTTCCCAGTGAGGGGAGGCAGACATAGGGAGGCAAAAGGGCTTTTCATGATAGTAGTCAGGCAATTACCGGAACGGAAACACCACCTCACATTTACGCTGGGGAATGAAAAATATGGCTTTGACGTGCTGTGCGTGGAGGGGTGGAAATCGTAGTTGAAAAGCGCTATGGTGACTGAATTGTGGACAGGGTATGTGTCGTCATCGATGTTTACTCTCCTGAAATCAAGATGACGCATCCCGATCACGGCGGCGTAGTGCTTGGTTTGGTGGAACGAGGCATTCGTTCCACGACGCTCCTTGATGCTGTGGCGTTACTTGGGTCGCCGCACGTAATTGTGCAGTGTAACTTTCAGAACCACTCGTATCCGGTCTACTCTTTTTGCAAAGGAAATCAATCCCATGCGCATTTCGATGAAAGCGCTACATCCTGCCGTGAAGCCTATTCTGTAAGCTATTCGAAGGGAAGTTTTATGCGGATCTACTTCGCAGCTCCACTCTTTACTCAAGCGGAGCGCCGCTGGAACCGTGCTCTTGCTGAATCGATTATAAATACCTTCACTTCTGCAATCATCATTCTGCCTCAAGATTTCGACGTCAATGGCAAGCACGACGCGGCTACGGCCTATGGCCCTCTTTTCGCGACATGCCTCCAAGAAATTGAACGGGCGGATGTTATCCTCGCCGTAATTGACGGCACAGACCCTGACTGCGGAACATCGTGGGAAATGGGATATGCTTATGCTAGGGGAAAGCCCATCGTCGGTCTACGGACGGATTTCCGTCCTGGATTCGATGACGGTGTGAACATCATGCTTTCCGGTTCCTGCGCGTATTTTGTAAAGGAATACTCCTATCATGAGGATCTATCGGTGATGGCGCGCGCCGTGGTACGGCGATTGAAACAGCTGAAATTACGTAGTAAAATATGATGAATCGTGAGAAGAAGAAAAGGGAAAGCGATGTCCGGCACTGTGAATATGGAAGACGATGTAGAGATGAACCACGACAAGGAGAACAACGATAAGAAAATATTCATCAAGATCATCCTGCAGATGCAGGAGAGGATTCTTGATTTGGTAATGCAGGTCACCAAAGGCGATATGCCGCTTGAGGATTTATTCGATCTGCTTCACGCATTTGAAATGTCCATCTTGAAAAACGAAGCTCTCCGCCAGGAGCGACGCGAGAATCATGTAGCGGAAGGTATGGCTTCGGCCAAGGCAGGCGAGTAAATATCTTTCTATGTGATCGACGCCAAAACGCTATCATGGCGTTTGAAAGCGGATTCGCCGACTTCGTCAAAGGCACCGTCTTTGACTGAAACATGATTTATGCGAAACTCAGGAAAATGTTTTTTGGAGGTACTGCATAAATTTTGGCGGGTTGAGGCGGACGAATATATCTTGCAATTCTGAAAAACCCATATCCGGACTGACGGCGCGGCTTGTCTGTCCTGAACACAATCAGCATCGCCCCGCTTGACATATTTCGGCAGGGCGATTTCATTCTATACGCAGTGGAGAAAAGAAAAGGCGCCGCGCACGCATCGTACTGCCTTGAGGTAAAGCCGTGACCTTTTTGAGATACGAATGTATGACGGCGCCAAGCGAGACACGAAAACCGCATTACACAACCCTATTGGCGTTCGTGAATTCATTGGAAATACTTCAGAGCATGTCCCGGATACTGGATACAGTGCAGGATACAGGACTCATGAAACGCTATTCTCGTCACAGTCTCCTTCTCAGCTATGTGCTCGACAAAAGCGGCATCGCCTATCACTCCTCGTCATCGTTTTACCGCGCATGCTTGTAGGCGCACTTCGGGCAAACGCCGTTTGTATTGAGCGCAATGCCACAGAGAGGGCAACGATCTTTTTCCGAGCCAGACTTCGGATATTCCTGCGTTGCGGAGTTAACGCCGCTGGTAAATGTAATCTTCGCGATGTTCAGCTTGTCTTTCAGCAGGTCGTACACAATCTTGATCATCCCCTCGACCGTCATTGTTTCTTTTGTGACGACCAACCTGCATTCCGGATACGCTGTCGCAAGCTCCGTTTTGAACGCGGGGCCTTTCTGGTTGTTTGTCGGCGTTCCATTCCTGACGCCCTCCTCTTCATAGACGCCAAGAATCGCAGGCAGAAGCGGATCATCCTCCCGAAGAATCAGCGCGTGATCGAAGTTCTGTAAAGCTTCCCAAGCGGTTTTCTTGATTTCGTTACAGGGAAATATCATATTGACGCCCGCGTTGACGGTGTCTTCCACCTCAATCGTCAGGATACCCGTATGCCCATGCAAATACTGGGCTTCCCCTTTGAACCCGTAGAACCTGTGTGCGTACTGCAAATCCAGCGTTGTGAAACTCCTCATGCGATTTCTCCTGTTTTCAAGAAATGACGTATCTCCGAAGCGACAAATACTATCGAAGAGATACTCTCCTATCTGTGCACCTGTTTCTAGAGCGCATTCCGAGTGTTATGACGCCATCTTCTGCTCAATTGCCGCCTTTGTCTGCGGAGAAATCCCGAGAGTCTGTGCCAGCCCGTCAAGGTAACTGCGCTCCATGAAGGAATCCATGCGGGTGATGGCGCAGGAAAGAGCGTAAATTTGCAGTGCTTCCTGAGGGCTGGTAATGTTCTGCGCGATCCGGGCGGGATTCGCGTCCTCGTCCAGGAACTGGTTGACGAGCTGCTGCCCTTCGCCGTTGAGGCCGGACTTCTGGATCTCCGCGCTCAACGTCAGCTTCTCCTGATTATCCAGCTTGCCGTCCGCTTTCGCCGCGTACACAAGTGCACGGAGGGTATTTACCGCACGCGCTTGCTCGATGTGCGCGCTCCGCGCCTGCGGTGCCGGAGGAGCCTGCTCACCGGCAAGAAGCTGATTCAGCATCCCCCCGCCCTGCCCTCCCATCAGAGAGCCAATCAGACTGCCGAGGCCGCCCAAACCGGCTGCACTGCCCCTGC
>QMCD01004052.1_pt1 | contig 11162 bp, 6 predicted proteins | sample 1821841 | NCBI WGS metagenome assembly QMCD01 (sample SAMN01991225, study PRJNA193472) | Termite gut metagenome, whole genome shotgun sequencing project. | isolation source: worker | host: Macrotermes natalensis | reverse complement strand
ATCCGTTTATACACATCAATAATAAGATCATAAACAAAAAAATCCAAAATAACATTTATAACTCTTCACCCGCACCCCATAAATGTATGAACATAAATAAAGAAAAAGAGTAAAACAATAATGAGTTCATGAATATAAGATGTAAAAATAGAGCTTAATATTTTGAATATTAGAAAAAACTAATTTACTTTACACCTCAAAAATGTATGAACATATATGACAAAAAGCTATTAACAAGCCAACCCGATAAAGATCTAACCCAATAAACACATAATATTAATATGAAAAAAAGCATTTTATTGACAATCGCGATGTGTACGTTCGCAATCATGACCTTTGCGGAGCATATACCGGAAAATAAAGTTTGGTCGATAGGGACTTTAAATAGCTCTTCGGCTGAATTTGCCTTAGGGCCGGACAATTTCAGACAATTTCTGGCCAATGATTTCGGATACGAAGACAAATTCTATTTGGTAGGCCATTCTGATATAAAAAGAGATTTTCCATATGTACTTCCCGGCCCTACTGATACATGGGGCGGCACATGGCCAACCTCCGGCTGGCGTACTCATCAGGTGAACATATTGTTTGGCCTTGATAATATTCCGCCAAACGGAGAATGGAAGCTTGTTATCAACCTCCTCGACTATGCCAAAACATTTCTACCACTGGTTAAAGTAAGTATAAACACACAAGACGAAAAATTCCAGCTGGGAGACAAAGATGCTCTTGCTAAACAGCGTAAAGCACATACTCAGGAAGCAATAACGGATACATTATCCATCACAGGCAAGTTACAGAATGCAACAAAGAAAACAATCGAAATACCTATTAATACCAACACCCTCAAAAAAGGAGGTAACCTTGTATCGATAACAGTATTAGAAGGTTCCTGGATACTCTTTGATGAGGTGCACCTTGAAGGTCCCAAAAATGTAAAAGTTACGAACGCCGATAAGTTCTTCATCCGGGATGTATATCCGGCAGCTTATGAACTGAATACCGGAAAAAACAGGTATCAGCCGCTCATTGTAGATACTCAATGGCTCGATGGCTTATCTAAAATCAGTGTTCAGCTTGATGGAAAAGAAATCCTAAGCCAGGTGATTGAAGCCGGAAGGTATCAACTGGAAGCACCCATGCCTCAAGTGAAAAAAGCAAGAAAAAGTAACTACCGTATCTTAAGAGACGGTGTTGAAATAGAACGTGGCACAATAGAACGTTCTCCACAAAAACTACAAACCCCTGCCAACTATGTAGATACCCGCATAGGTACAGCCCATTCGCGCTGGATGATAGCACCCGGCCCATGGATGCCGTTCAGTATGGTAAAAATGAGTCCTGATAACCAAAATAATGGCTGGCAGGCAGGCTATCAGCCTTCTTTTGAGAGTGTGGGCTGCTTTAGTCATATACACGAGTGGACATTGGGCGGACTTGGCGTGATGGCTACAAACGGAGAACTGAAAACCCAGATAGGAGACGAACAAAAGCCGGATGAGGGCTACCGTTCCCGCATAAACAAACGCACCGAAGTTGCCGATATAGGCTACTATGCTGTAGACCTTACAGATTATAATATTAAAGCGGAAGTTACAGCAACTACACGTTGCGGATTCGAACGCTTTACATTTCCAACCGACCGTGACGGAGCGCGGATTATGATAGACATGCATCCGCCTACAGAGCAGAATTTCCAGCTTAAAGAAATAAAACTCCGTAAAGTCAACGATTATCGTATCGAAGGCTCAAGTCATCAATTTTCGCCAAATGTGTGGAGTTACGATGCAGACCAGGACTATACAGTACATTTCGTTATAGAGTTTGATCAACCGATCAAAAACATGGGACGCTGGATTGACAAAAGTGTATCGCACAACATAAATGAATTAATCACCGGAGCATGTAAGGATGCTGGCGTGTTTGTCGAATTCGACCAGACAAAACACCCTGTGGTACAGGTGCGTTCAGGTATTTCATTCGTTAGCATCGCTAATGCGGACGAAAACCTTAGAACTGAAGTTAGCTCTAAATTCGAATGGGATTTTGATGCAATCCGTCAAAATCAGGTAGACACATGGAATGATATCTTCAACCGGGTGCAAATCACGACCAACGACAGACTGGAAAAAGTGCGCTTCTATAATAATATGTACCGTGCATGTAGCCGCAATACGTGGAGCGACATAAACGGAGAATGGATATCTACTGATGGGAAACTACAAAAAGTAGCTGATCCGTCTAAAAATGCTATGCTGGGTTGCGACGCATTTTGGAATACATTCTGGAACCTCAACCAGTTCTGGAACCTTGTCACTCCCGAATGGAGCAACAAATGGGTTAATTCTCAATTGGCTATGTACGATGCTAACGGATGGCTAGCCAAAGGCCCGGCCGGATTAAACTATATACCGGTTATGGTGGGCGAGCATGAGATTCCATTGATTGTAGGAGCTTACCAAATGGGAATCCGTGACTTCGACGCAGATAAGGCCCTGGAAGCAGCTATAAAGATGCAGACTACTCCGGCTCAGAAAGTATTTAAAGGATTTGCCGGAAACCGTGACCTTGTCCATTATATGAAATATAAATACGTACCGTCGAATCTGGGACGCTTCTCCAATACGATGGAGTATTCATACGATGACTGGACTGTAGGCCAATTTGCCAAAGCCTTGGGCAATACAGAGGTATATAATACTTTCAATGACCGTGGCTACTGGTGGAAAAATGTGATAAGCGACGAAGGATACTGCCATATGAAAGACAGTACCGGTAAATGGATGGAAAATTTCGATCCGTTCCGTAGCGGGGCCAATCATCACTATGTGGAAGGAAATGCCTGGCAGCTAACATTCTTCGTTCCGCAGGATGTTCCAGCATTGGTAGAAAAAATTGGTAAGGAACGCTTCCTTGACCGCCTCGAATGGGGCTTCAATCAGGATGAAGCATGGCGCTACAATGCCCCTAACGACCAATATTGGGATCACCCTATCGTACAAGGCAATCAGCAATCAATGCATTTTGCATTCCTGTTCAGTTGGGCAGGGAAGCCATGGCTGACTCAAAAGTGGAGCCGCTCCATACTCGACCGTTATTACGGTTATGAACCGGCAAATGCATACTTGGGAGATGAAGACCAAGGGCAAATGAGCGCATGGGCTGTAATGACGACTATCGGGCTTTTCCAGGTCGATGGAGGGACACGTGTAAATCCTATCTATGAAATAGCCAGTCCTCTTTTCGAAAAAGTAGAGATCAATCTGGATGGGAAATACGGAAGGGGACAAAAATTCACAATTGAAGCGAAGAATGCATCGAAAAAGAATATGTACGTACAGAAGGCAACATTGAATGGCAAGGAGTTGAACACATTCCATTTCCCTGCATCGGAGTTACTGAAAGGCGGCAGTCTTGTCCTTGAAATGGGTAATACTCCAAATATGAACTGGGGTATAGGAGAATAAATATTCTTTGGTTAATACAAATAATAAAGTATTTTGGTATAGCGTAGCTTTCAAATTAAAAAATAATCCCCCAACAGGAAAACTGTTGGGGGATTATCATTTTTACTACAAAGTGAAAACAAATAATAGTGGCAGATGTTTAAAATCAAAGCAGATTTGACTGGTTTCCCGGATAACAGCCAGCATATAAAACCGCCAATTATCGTGCCAAAAACAAATCGTTTTTGTATGTTTACATAATCTAACTTTACAATAAATAAACAATATGAAACTTGACGGAAGAAGAAGAAGCGACAATGTAGATGATCGCCGTGGCAAAGGATCATCCGGTAAGATATCCCTAGGCATAGGGGGTACTATTGTGGTTGCGTTAATAGTATGGCTATTGGGCGGAAACCCGATGAATTTTGTTTCTCAACAAGCAGCTGGAAACATGTCTACAGGACGAAATTATACTCCAACCGCGGAAGAAGAACGAGCTGCCGCATTTGCAGAAACAATTCTGGCAGGAACAGAAGATGTGTGGACAGAAGTTTTTATTCAAAATGGTATGAAGTACGTCCCTCCAAAGATGGTATTATTTAGCGGAGCTACCAATTCGGGATGCGGAAACGCGTCTTCATCGACCGGTCCATTTTATTGTCCGGCCGATCAAACTGTCTATATTGACCTGTCATTCTTCAATGAAATGCAGAATCAACTGAATGCCGGAGGCGATTTTGCATACGCATATGTAATTGCGCACGAAGTAGGACATCACGTACAATATCTGTTGGGAACATTAGACAAAGTACATCAACAGCAACAACACATGAGCCAAAAAGAAAGTAATCAACTTAATGTCAGGCTGGAACTGCAAGCGGATTTCTATGCGGGAGTGTGGGCATATCATGATAATAAGAACTTTAGTTCGATAGAAGATGGTGATATCGAAGAAGGCCTCAACGCTGCGTCCCAAATCGGAGACGACCGCCTGCAAATGCAATCACAGGGATACACCGTACCCGATGCTTTCAACCATGGAACATCCGCCCAGCGTTCCCGTTGGCTGAAGAAAGGGCTTCAAAGAGGAAATATAGCTGATGGTGACACATTTTCAGTCCCTTATTCAGATCTGTAACGGACAAATACAAACGGACTATAAAGCAAGGCTCTGAAACTGTTTTCAGAGCCTTGCTTTATTTATATCTGAATTATCTTGACACAATATCCGAATATACCATCCCCGTATATCCAATTATTAATAATATGTTTTACAACATTATTATTAAATGTTACATACACACTTAATGTTTATATTTTTGTTTAAAAATAATAATTGTACAAAATACATTTAATAAAGTAATACCAATAAAAGTACTGTCAAAAACCCTAAATAAGGCTTGTGATGAATCACTCTTCCATTATGATTAATTCGTCATACCCGGAGAATGAAAAACATATCTATTTTCGGATTTGATTAAATTTATAACCATTACACCAATGAAAAAAACACTCGTACTGGCGATTATTGTCCTTATTAGCTTTTCAACAGCTTTCTCACAGCAAAAGAACGTATCTATCCGCATTTATCCCGAAAGAGGTAAGCAAACTATCAGTAAGCATATATACGGGCATTTTGCCGAACATCTCGGTACATGTATCTATGGTGGATTGTGGGTAGGAGAAAATTCTAAAATACCGAATACAAAAGGTTATCGTACCGATGTGCTCAATGCCCTGAAAAAGCTTCAGATACCCAACCTGCGTTGGCCCGGCGGATGTTTTGCCGATGAATATCACTGGATGGACGGGATAGGCCCGAAAGAAAACCGTCCGAAGATGGTTAACAACAACTGGGGCGGAGTGGTAGAAGACAACAGCTTTGGGACACACGAATTCTTAAATCTTTGCGAATTACTCGAATGCGAACCATATATCAGCGGAAATGTAGGAAGCGGTACCGTAGAAGAACTTGCCAAATGGGTAGAATACATGACCTCGGACGGAGATAGCCCGATGGCAAACCTACGCCGCAAGAACGGACGCGACAAAGCATGGAAAGTGAAATATCTGGGAGTAGGCAACGAAAGCTGGGGTTGCGGAGGAGACATGCTTCCCGACTATTATGCAGATCTCTATCGCCGTTATGCCGTTTACTGCCGCAATTTTGACGAAAATAAACTCTTCAAAATAGCCAGTGGAGCAAGCGACTATGATTATGACTGGACTGACGTGTTAATGAAAAAAGCCGGAAAGAAAATGCACGGACTTTCACTTCATTACTATACCGTTACAGGATGGAGCGGCAGCAAAGGTTCAGCAACAGAATTCACGCCGGACGACTATTATTGGACAATGGGAAAATGCCTTGAAATAGAAGAAGTAATTCAAAAGCATATGACCATTATGGATAAATACGACAAGGACAAAAAAGTAGGCCTTATGGTAGACGAATGGGGTACATGGTGGGACGTGGAACCGGGCACTAATCCGGGATTCCTGTATCAGCAGAATACCATGCGCGATGCATTTGTTGCCGCCCTGTCATTGAACGTATTCAACAAGTATGGCGACCGCATTCAGATGGCTAATATAGCACAGGTGGTCAATGTACTTCAATCTATGATATTGACCAAAGACGATAAGATGACACTGACACCGACCTACCATGTCTTCGATATGTACCGCGTGCATCAGGATGCAACTTATCTGCCGATGGATATTATCTCGGAAACGAAAGAGATAAGAGGCCGCAATGTAGCCTTAGTTAATGCGTCTGCTTCGCAGAAAGACGGATTGACGCATATTACGCTGGCAAATATAGACCTGAATGCTGAGCAGAATGTAATTATAGATTTCTCAAACACGAAGATAAATAGTGTAAAAGGGCGAATTCTGACCTCGAAAAACATTGAAGACCACAATACTTTCGAAAATCCTGACTTGGTAAAACCTCAGACCTTCACCGGTGCTAAAATAGAAAATGGCAAGCTGAATATAAAACTGCCTGCCAAATCGATTGTTGTTCTTGAAATAAAATAGTACAACCATGACTTTATCCAGACGCAATTTTATAAAAAAGGCATGTTTGAGTAGCGCATGTATATGCGGATTCAATACAATCTCAGGTGTAAATACCAGCAACAATGCTGAAATGCCCGACGACGACCGGAGTGCTGTTATGTTTCAAAAGTGGATATCGGAAATACTAACTAATCTGGATAATAATCTGCCTGAAACAGAGATCTGTAAATTAGTAAAATCAGCATCTTTGGCCCATTATCAAAATTTGAACATGGATATATCGCTAGCCTCTTATATAGGAAAGATGAATGATTTCATTCGATTTATAGAAAAAGAATGGGGCTGGAAATTTAGTTACGAAGACAACGGAAAAGTCATACTGGCCGATGAAAACAAATCAGCCTGCGTATGCCCTCTCATCAATAAAAGTGAAGGTATTAAATATCCTGCGTTATGCTTTTGTTCCGAAGGTTTTGCCGAAATGATGTTTTCGAAAGTGAACGGAAGTCCGGTAAAGGCAACTGTCATTTCTTCGATACAACGGGGAAATGAAAAGTGTGTTTATCGCATAACATTAAAGGAGTGAATATCTACTATTTAAACTGAAACAAACGCTGTTTTAAAATGAAAAAAAAATTTATACTACTTATTTTATCTATTATAGCCGGGCAATTATTTGCTCAAACGTACCAAAAGACGGACAAAGGAATAAAGACAAATGTACAGTCGATGGATGTGGAAATACAATTCTACAGTCCGTCAATCGTACGTGTAGTAAAATCTCCGGAAGGCAGGAGTTTCAAAAAAGAAAGCCTTTCGGTGATAAAGACACCGCAAACGACAGCATTAGACATTAGCCAAAATGGGAGCATAGTATCCCTAAACAGTGAATTGTTGCAAGTTACCGTCAACCTGAATACAGGGAAAGTAGCTTACTCCGACAACAGTGGAAATCCTCTTTTTACAGAAAAAGACTATGGCACACAATTTTCCAATTTTAATGATGCCGGAAATAAAACATTCAGTGTACGCCAAGCCTTTCTACTAGAGAAGGGTGAAGCCATTTACGGATTAGGCCAGCAACAAACCGATAAGCTGAACCAGCGCGGAGAGAAAATATTTATGCGCCAGCGCGCCTTGTACGCGAGTGTTCCGTTCCTGCAATCGGTGAAGGGATATGGCATATTCTGGGACAACTACTCTCCCACTACATTCAACGACAATCCGCAGGAGATGTCTTTCGACTCGGAAGTAGGCGAATGTTCCGATTATTATTTTATGTATGGTAAAAGCGGAGACGGAGTGATAACTCAAATGCGCGACCTCACAGGTCAGGCTCCGATGTATCCGTTGTGGACATTCGGATTCTGGCAATCGAGAGAAAGATATAAGAGTCAGAATGAAACGATGGAAGTAGTGGATAAATACAGGCAACTAGGCATTCCACTCGATGGCATTATACAAGATTGGCAATATTGGGGGCCGAATACAAATTGGAATTCTATGAACTTTGACAATCCCGAATTTCCCGACCCGCAAGGCATGATTGATCATGTTCACAAACAAAACGCGCATATCATGATTTCCGTTTGGGCTTCATTCGGACCCGATACGAAACCATTCAAGGTGATGAAAGAGAAAAATCTGCTGCTCGATTTCATTACTTGGCCGGCCTCCAGTACCGATACATGGCCTCCCGATCCCAACAAGCCTTCGGGCGTAAGGGCTTATGACGCCTACAATCCCGAAGCGCGCGACATCTATTGGGATTACATGAACAAAGGCCTGTTTTCGAAGGGTATAGATGCATGGTGGCTCGATTCTACCGAACCCGACCATCTGGATGTTAAAGAATCAGACTTCGATGTGCCTACCCATCTAGGCACTTTCCGCAGCGTGCGAAACGCATTCCCGCTGGAATCGAACAAGGGCGTATATGAACATCAGAGAACTACCACCTCAGACAAACGTGTCTATTTACTCACCCGATGCGCTTTTGCCGGCCAGCAGCGATATGCAGCTAATACATGGTCGGGAGATGTTGTCGCCAAATGGGATATTCTGAAAAGGCAGATACCTACCGGACTCAATTTCTCTCTTAGCGGCATCCCGTACTGGAATACCGACATAGGAGGTTTCTTCCTTTGGGAATATGACGGGGAAGTAAGCAACAAAGCGTATCACGAACTATATACACGCTGGTTTCAGTATGGTACATTCACGCCGATGCAACGTTCGCACGGTAGCGGTGTCAAAAAAGAGATTTACAACTTTGGAAAAAAAGGAGATTGGGTATATGACTCGGAAGAAAAGTATATCAATCTGCGTTATAGCATGATTCCCTACATGTATTCTACTGCCTGGGATGTAACCAGCAACTCCGGCTCATTCCTGCGTGCCTTGTTTATGGACTTCAGTGAAGACCAAAAAGTGCACGACATCAGCAATCAGTACATGTTTGGCAAATCATTCCTTGTAACGCCTGTTACCGATGCGATGTATGTTTCCGCAGAAGAAAAAAACAAATGGAAGAATCCTCAGGAAAACTTCAGTAAAGTAAAGACTCAGGCTGTCTATTTGCCTCAGGGTACAGACTGGTTCGATTTCTGGACAGGCGAAAAATTAAACGGAGGGCAGACCATCAATAAAGAAGTGCCGATAGATATTATCCCTTTGTATATAAAAGCCGGATCGATTATTCCTTGGGGGCCGAAAGTGCAATATGCCACCGAAAAGAAATGGGATAACCTCGAAATAAGGATTTATACAGGGGCAAATGGGGAATTTGTTCTGTACGAAGACGAAAATGACAATTATAACTACGAAAAAGGAATCTACTCGACAATCAAATTCAAATGGAATGACCAGAACAGGACTCTAACCATTGAAAACAGGAATGGCGAATTTCCGGGTATGCTTAAAAATCGCAGATTCCAGATTGTACTTGTCGACCAACTGAAAGGGATTGGAGTTGAAAACTCCCTGAAGATAGATAAAGTAGTTACCTATAAAGGAAAAGAAGTTTCAATAAAACTCTAAACATACGTTTTTTATCTACTTAATGCTTGTATTGACCCTCTGGGTGCAATACAAGCTCAATAAAAAAAGAAGTACATTCATAACGAACTATCTCTTTTTCAGACACGAAAGCAACAAATAGGTCTGAGACTTAAAATATAACATTACATGAAGAAAAATTTTATTTACCTGTCATTATTGTTCACCGCTTTGCTCACAGCATGCGGAGGAAGTAAATCAACAGATCCCCGGGAAACTACGGAACTTCGCAGTCCGGTTATTCCCGGCTACTTTGCCGACCCTTCTATAGTTCAACATGAAGGCAAATTTTATATGTATGCAACGGCTGACCCCTGGGGAGCGGAATTCCTCTCGTGCTGGGTATCGGATGATTTTCAGAATTGGACATTTCATCAATTAAACTGGCCTACCAAAGCACTGTGCACTTCCCCTACATCAAATGAAAACAATGTATGGGCTCCATCGGTCGTAAAAAAAGGAGATACTTTCTACATGTATGTATCGGTAGGTTCGGAAGTATGGTGCGGTAAGGCAAAAAATCCACTAGGCCCGTGGGAGAATATGATGGGCGACCAACCGATGCTGCCCTTCGACACCACCCGTTTCTATCATGTAATAGATGCCGAAGCCTTCATCGATGATGACGGCAAAGCCTATCTTTACTGGGGCTCGGGCTGGGATTGGATAAACGGGCATTGTTATGCAGCCGAATTGAATGATGATATGCATACGTTCAAAACAGAACCGAAAGAGGTTACCCCTTCCCATTATTTTGAAGGGCCGCTAATGATAAAGCACGATTCGAAATATTATCTGACTTATTCGGAAGGAAAAACCATTGACGAAACTTATGAGGTAAGGTATGCAGTGGGCGATACACCGCTTGGCCCTTTCACCGAAGCTGAAAACAGCCCTGTTCTGAAAACAGCGGACAGCCTCAAGGTATATGGCCCGGGACATCACACCATCATGCCATTCGAAGGAAAGAATTATATCGTATATCATCGCCACAGCCTACCATTCAATACGGGAACAGCCTTCCGTCAGATATGTATCAACGAACTTGAGTTTGACGGACAGGACGGACAGATAAAGAATATCACGCCATACAGCGTACAGTCTTTCCCTAAACTTTCGCAGAAGGAAGTTACCTATATCCAACCCGCATCAATATCTGCAAGTTCGGAGAAAGAGGAATACTCTGCTGTAAAGAATTTGACGGATAACGATTTCAGCACCTTGTGGAAAGCTTCGGAAACAGATGAGAATGCATGGATAAAAGCAGATTTTAAACCAGATACTTTCATCAAAACAATGGAGATACGTTTCGAATATCCCTGGAAAACTTACTTCATAAATGTAGAAAGTTCTGTAGACGGAAATACATGGGAAACCATCGCCAACCATACAGAGAAAGGAATATCAGGTTCGCCGGTAAATATAGATATTAACAAAAAGGTTTCATTTATCCGGATCGTATTCAATACTTCCGACAAAGAGCCTGTTCCGGCTATCTGGGATCTGTTCTTTTATTAAGTAATCAATAGAAATCAGTGGCGTGTTTTTCAAATTCGGATGTAGGGGCGAATAATCATTCGCCCGATGATTCGGCGGGCGAATGATTATTCGCCCCTACAATACGCCAATTAA
>QMCD01004562.1_pt1 | contig 11163 bp, 6 predicted proteins | sample 1821841 | NCBI WGS metagenome assembly QMCD01 (sample SAMN01991225, study PRJNA193472) | Termite gut metagenome, whole genome shotgun sequencing project. | isolation source: worker | host: Macrotermes natalensis | reverse complement strand
GCCAACATCGCCAGCGTGGGCGACTGTACGCGCCCGACCGGGAGCGTCGCGCCATACAAACAGGAAAACAGCCGTGGACCGTTCATCCCAACCAGCCAATCCGCGCGTGTGCGGCACAGCGCGGCGCGGTACAGGTTTTCATACGCCGCGCCGTCTTTAAGATTGGCAAACCCCTCACGGATGGCCGCATCCTCCATCGAAGAAATCCAGAGCCGCTTGATGGGCTTGGCGCACTCGCAGTATTCGTATACCAGGCGAAAGATGAGTTCGCCCTCGCGCCCAGCGTCGCAGGCGTTCACCACCGTTTCCACATCCGCGCGGTTCATGAGAGCGCGCAGGATATCAAGCTGTTTGCGCTTGTCCTCCGAAGCCGTATGCTTCCACTCTTCGGGCAGGATGGGCAAGTCCGCCTTGCTCCAACGTTTGTATTGTTCGCCGTATGCGGCCGGGGGAGCGAGCTCCACCAAATGCCCATAGCACCAGGACACCAGCCATCCGTTGCCCTCCATGTATCCGTCTTTACTCTGATCCGCGCCCAGCACCGCCGCCAGCGATTTCGCCACTGAGGGTTTTTCCGCTATCACTAACCTACTCATCGCCATTTTGTTCCTCCTCATATTTTGTAGTTATTCCGCTTCCGTTTTTTCTTCAACCACCGCATCCTCATCCGCGCCGTCTTTCTTCGGATCGGTTTGTGGTGGCGTCTGTACGCACATCCATCCCATGATTTTCCTCCTCTCCAAGCGATATGTAGCCCCAGTGGATCAAGCCGCTTTATTATTTTCAGCATCAAATCGTTTCGCCAAATCCTCCACACGCCAGCCCGGTTTAAAGGCCATTGTCGTGTGATCCTGATACCACTGAAGTTTTTTCCATTTATCCGGCCAAAGCCTGTATAGTGCCCGGAGCGAATCAAGGCTTTGCTTGGAACACTGCCAGCATCCTAGCCTGCGGAAATATTGATACAACGGATGAAGCAGGCCATGCCTTTCGCAAATATCCCTGCATTCAGCCTCCGTCAGATTCCACTCGATCATAGGAAAACGGTATGTGTTTTTACCGCCCTCATACATCTTGGCGCCCGCGCGCGCGGCTTCATCCGCCGCTATGCCGATGTATATGGTATTGCCTGATCCATGAGCCGCCGTGAGCGGCTTGATTTTTAGCCAGTCCTTATGCCTGCATCCCCGAATACAAACCGGGGGAAACGCCCGGATTTTCCCTTTGTTTCGCCCTCTCGACGTTTTGCTGAAGAAAATCGAGTCCCAGGTCCACTTGTCAGAGCAAACGCGCTCAATGGTAATGCCCAGCGTATTTTTGACCTTTTCAAGAAAGGTATACGTTTCCTCAAACTCCGCTTCCTCGCCAACATCCGCGAACAGCACCCGGTCAACATTCCATTTTTTCTCCAGCATCATAATGAGCATTGCCACGCTATCCTTGCCCAGTGAACAGCTTACGATGTCCATTTCAAATCATCTCCTTTTCCATTTTTTGCGTAACAAAAAACGCGAGGGAGCACATATCGCCCTCGCGTCCTTATCGCGTCAATATTTATTTTTTATTGCGTTACTCCCATTTCTGATCGCCGTCACGGTCGACATACACCACTGTGCCGCATTTGGGGCAGACATACACCTCTACATTACCTCTTGGGGCTTTTGACGCCCGCTTGTGCATTTTTATTTTGCATTTCACACATTCCATACTTTATAGTATATCACAATCATGTGTTATTTTCCGTCATTTTTCCTGTTCTTTTTATGGGAACCGCCGCCGCTAAGCCCGGAGAGGATCACCCGGCGCGCTTCCTTGTATTCGTCGCCTATAAACCCCAGCTTCAAAAGGAAACACCGCATAGCAAACTTCTCGCTATCGCCCTCGCCCAGCGGCTTCTCTTTGAGGATGACGCGCTTTTGCTTCTTCGCCGTTTCGCACAGCATGGCGGTAAAATGCGACCATGCCGCGATCCTGTCCGCATCCATGCCGAAACGGAACCACGGAAAGCTCACTTTGCCGTCCTCCCGTGTGACAGGGAGTGCTTCCGCGCCGTCCGCCAGTGCGTCCCCCAGCGCCTTACGAATCAGCACAGCCTTACCCGCCACCAGCTTGCCGAGATTGTCAAATGCCGCATCTGACAAACCTTCGTCCGAAAACTCAATCGCCATCACAGCGGCAACATCCGCGTTGCCAGCCTCTTCCTGCCCAGCCACGGGAACAAACCCGCGCTCCTCCAGTGCGGCCAGCAGGGAAGCTGCCGCCGCCGCGTCCGCATCTCCCGTTTCCACAGTACCGTCCTTCGAAACAGTGTACATGCCCACACGGTACGCGAACCCCGGTGCGCCCAAATATTCGGATTTTTCGCCCGTGGCTTCACTGATTGCCGCTACCAGCGCCTTGCGATCCGCGCCTGTTTTTTCAAAACATACCACCATAATTATTTCCTTCCTTTCACCATTTTTGCCTGTATTCCAAGCATTGTGTGATTGTAGCGTACTTCGAAAAAGCGTGCAAGGCGCTTTTGACAAATGTTCATGTATACCACACCAATTGATCTCGCTGGTGTGGTCAACATATTTCTACATTCTGCATTGGCTAGGCGGGAATCAGCCTGCCCATGACCACAAAGCGGTATCTGTTTCCGCGGATACAGGTGGACAACGTCAAAACCCTGTCGCCTGCGTCCGGCGCTATACCAGTTTGAACAGCCGACCGTCTTGCCATCTGTTCCAGCCATACCCCGAAATCATCCTCCGTATCCCACACCTGCCGCCAGGGAGAGACGTCCGCACCCGATTCGTCCGGGCTGGCCGCGAACACAGCGAACACCTCGACGGTGTAGCTGCCATCCGGCGTGAGCAGGAGCATGGTAGGATGCGCGTTGTAATACGCTTGTTCTGTATAATCCGTCAGGCAGGAGAACATGGAGCCGTCCAGTAAATTGTGTCCATAAACGATGCTGTTCCTGTCGGTAAAGCCGGGGCTGTTCTCAAAATCCAAAAATGGCATCCCGGCCTTACCCCGGCTGCCGTCGTACAAATGGTTTAAGTATCGGCTGTTATCCGCGCCCCGCGCGATGGGGTAATTGATGGGCGTACCATCCGAAATGATCCAGCCCGCGATATCAGGGTTGACACCCCGCAGCGCGGCAAAATCCACGGATGGAAGCGCGGAAGCGGTCGAACCCGCCTCCACGCCGGCGGCTTCATCCAGTGATGCTGCCGCCGCTTCCCGCACCCCCGCTTTGGGAGCTATTTCGCCATCCTCTGCCTGAAACGCTACAAATCGCTCCAGCCTATTGTAGGCATCGGTATTGTCCGAATACTGCCGGATTTCCCCAAGCGCCATGAACGTGCTGATGACAAGCAGCGCGGCGCAGAGGATACAGACAACGGCCATCCCGCGCTTTTTCCTGCGTACAATCGCGGCGCTAATCAGCAGGCCGGGCAGGAATATCCCGGCCAAGGCCAACCACACTACTACCATGTAGTCATCGCCGGTCTTGGGAACAGGTTTGCCCTGCACAGGCGGTTGTAACGTCGGCGTTGGCGCAGGCTCCGGCGTTGGGGCAGGCCCCGGCGCGCCCACCGTAACACTTTGCGCCTCATCGTTAATATCGGCATGCGCGGTTATTTCCGTACCGCCGCATTCCAAAACCTCGAACACCACCAGCGTCCTGCCGGAGGTTGCCCTGGAATCGAGGGTAAACTGTACCTCTATGGTGCCGGAAGCTACGGCAGGTGTGAAGATCACTTCCTCCACAACAGGCTTGCCGCCGTTCATCAGCGGCTGGCCGCTCTGTTTGTCCATCAGCGTGCCTGTCAGCACGTATTCCTCGCCAATGGCAAGGTTTTCGTAGGCGACGGTATCAATCACCGTAACCTTTTCGGCCAGCGGAACGGTCTTGCTTCCATTCTCCGCTTTGGCCGTGGTGCCAATCTTTGGCTGCTTGAACGTCACGGCCTGCCCTTCGTCCCCGATATCGGCATGCGCGGCAACCTCAACATTGCCTATCATCAGCGATTCAAACACCACAACCGTCTTGCCGACAAGCCCGGTGGAATCAAAGGTGAATGTCACTTCCGGTGCCCGATGATTCCTCCGGCTTAAATTCTGTTTTGGCCGTCACCGCCTTGCCGCCGATCATCAGCGGCTTGCCGGTACCTTTATCCATCAGCCGCCCGGTGAGCGTATACGCCTGATGCGGCGTCAAATCTTTAGGAAACCGTGTCCACCAGCGCCACCTCGGACGCAATATCCAGTTCCTTGCCGCCGTCCGCGTCCGCCGCGCTTGTACCGATCTTTGGCTCCTTGAAGGTGACAGTCTGCTCCGCATCCTTAATGTCCTCATGGGAAGCAATGACCGTACCGCCGCATTCCAGGGTTTCAAATACGACCACCGTTTTGCCGATGAGTCCGGCAGAGTTGAAGGTGAATGCCACCTCCACCGTACCCGATGATTCCTCCGGCTTAAATTCTGTTTTGGCCGTTACCCCTTTGCCGCCGATCATCAGCGGCTTGCCGGTGCCTTTATCCATCAGCCGCCCGGTGAGCGTATACGCCTGATGCGGCGTCAAATCTTCGTAGGACACCGTATCGACCAGCGCCACCTCGGACGCGATATCCAGTTCCTTGCCGCCGTCCGCACCCGCCGCGCTTGTACCGATCTTTGGCGCTTTGAATGTAACGGTCTGCCGCGCGTCTTCCAAATCCTCATGCGACGCGATACGCCGCCCTTTATGCTCCAGCGATTCAAATACTACCACCGTTTTTTCTGTTAGCGCGATGGAATCGAACACAAACTCCATCCTTACGCTTCCCGATCCCGTGAGGGGCCGGAATGATTTCTCCGCCGTGACTTCCTCGCCATCGATGATGAGCGGTTCGCCGGTTCCCTTGTCCATCAATATGCCGCGCAGGGTATACGCCTCGCCGGGAATCAGGCTGTCATAAGCCACCGTGTCAAGCAGCTTCACCTTCGTGCGGACTTCCAGTATTTTTGTGCCGTCTGCGCCCGACGCGGCGGTGCTTAGCCCCGGATGCTTGAATGTAATCGTCTGCCCCTTGTCCAGAATATCCTCGTGCGCCGCGATCTTATCGCCCTCATACTCCAGGGATTCAAACACGACAACCGATTTCCCCGCCAGCCCGGTCGAATCGAAGCTGAACTCGACCGTCACGCTGCCGCCCGGCCCGGACGCCGCCCGGAAGGTCTTTTCCGATGTCACAGCCTCACCGCCCAGGATAACAGGCTGCCCAGTGGCCGCGTCAATCAAAACGCCTCTGGCCGTATATGTACCGCCGCCCTTAAGCCCGCCATAATATATGGTGTCCATGATCACGGTATTTTTTGAAACATACGCCTCATTGGACAGCGATTCCTTGTCCATCGCCGTGGTGAAAATCTCCGGCACGGGGATATGGTCATCGGTCAGCGTCCCTAAATCAACAACCGTATCATGCCGGTAGACCGCCACCTCAAATTTGAGCAGTTCATAGCCCACATTCGATTCACAGGGAAGCTCCTCTAAAATGTAGGTGTCGTAGAGCAGCGCGCCCAAACCGTCATCCAGCACACGCGTTTCACCGAACCATACGCCGTCGAGGTCAGTCTCGCCCCGGTTGGTGTTGCGGCTGTGCAGGTTCCAGCTTGACGCGGTGGAAAATTCCCCGTTCCTGTCCGTGACGATCACATGGGATTCGCCCGTCGTTTTGGACGTGATGGAAAACGGCACGTTCGCCAGCCGCTTCGCGTCGCCGTCAGAGATTTTGACGCCTTTGAGGTCGCCCCGGATGGGATTGTTTTTAATCGCCGTCCCCGATGAATCCAGTTCCACGATCCTGCCATGCTCCCGTATTCGGAACTCGCGGCTCAGAACGCCGGTGGCAAGATACCCTCCGGGCGGCGAAATCTCCCGCACCTCGTATGTGCCGTAGGGGAGCAGGTCACCGGGAGTGAGCGCCATGCCTGTGGCATCCGTCGACATCGTATAAACCACTTCGCCGATGCCATACAAATTACCTTGCACCAGCACAACATCTGCGCTCCGGTTGACGATTTCAAACACCGCGCCCTCGAACGTCGCACCGCCCTGGGGCCGGTATTCGTCAATCTCATGATCCCATTTCTCTACGCGCACCCCGCCGCGAATCATGTCATTCCTGATGACTTTATCCGCCGCCGTCAGGCTGACGATGCCTCTATTCTCGCGGATGTGGAAGGACTGCCGGATCACACCTGCGTTCAGGTAGCCGGTGGGCGGCGTTTTCTCAATGACCTCATACGAACCGTAGGGCAGCAGATTATTAGCTGTTCCCGCCCAGCCATCCGCGTCGGTTGTCATGGTATGCACCACCTGATTGGGCGCGTATTCCTTGCCGCCCACGATTACGGGATTGGGATTGCGGCTGTATATTTCCAGCACCGCGCCCGCGAGCGTGGCATCGCCCTGTTTCAGCGTCCGCTCGTTTCGTTCAATATCCCATTTTTCAACCTCAACGCCGCCACGGATCACGTTATTTTTAATGGTGGTCGCGCTTGTTTTCAGGCTGACGATAACGCCGTGGCCGGTGATGCTGAAAAGCTGCCGGATGACGCCCGTGCTCAGGTAACCGGTGGGCGGCGTCTTCTCGATGATTTCATACGATCCGTATGGCAGCAGGTCATTTGCCGTGGATGCCGCGCCCGTAGAATCTGTGATCATCGTGTGTACCACCGCGCCCGGTGCGTATTCTGTGCCGCCGACCAGAACAACACTGGCGCTTCGGTTGTAGATTTCCAGTACCGCCCCGGCAAGCGAAGCGTCTCCCTGCGGCACAGCCCTGCGGTTAAGCTCATAGTCCCATTTCTCGATGGAAACCCCGCCGCGGACGGGATTATTTTTGATCGCCGTATCACTTGTTGTCAGGCTGACGATGGTGCCGTGGGTGGTAATGTTGAACGTCTGTTTCACAATGCCTGTGCCGAGATAGCCGGTGGGCGGCGTTTTCTCGATGATCTCATATGAGCCGTAGGGCAGCAAATCATTTGCCGTGCCCGCCCAGCCATCCGCATTGGTGGTCATGGTATGCACCACCTGATTGGGCGCATATTCCTTACCGCCTACAATAATGGGATTTGGATTGCGGCTGTATATTTCCAGCACCGCGCCCGCGAGCGTGGCATCGCCCTGTTTCAGCGTCCGCGCGTTTCGTTCATTATCCCATTTTTCGACCTCAACGCCGCCACGGATCACGTTATTTTTAATGGTGGTCGCGCTTGTTTTCAGGCTGACGATAACGCCGTGGCTGGTAATGCTGAAAGGCTGCCGGATGACGCCCGTGCTTAGGTAACCGGTGGGCGGCGTCTTCTCGATGATTTCATACGATCCGTATGGCAGCAGGTCATTTGCCGTGGACGCCGCGCCTGTGGCGTCCGTGATCATCGTGTGTACCACTGCGCCCGGCGCGTATTCTGTGCCGCCGACCACAACCACACTGCTGCTTCGGTTGTAAATCTCCAGTACCGCCCCGGCAAGCGAAGCGTCGCCCTGCGGCACAGCCCGGCGGTTAAGCTCATAGTCCCATTTCTCAATAGAAACCCCGCCGCGGACGGGATTGTTTTTGATCGCCGTATCACTTGTTGTCAGGCTGACGATGGTGCCGTGGGTGGTAATGTTGAATGTCTGTTTCACAACGCCTATGCCGAGATAGCCTGTGGGCGGCGTTTTTTCGATGATCTCATACGCGCCATATGGCAGCAGGTCATTGGCTGTTGTCGCGACGCCCATAGAATCTGTGGTCATTGTGTGTACCACCGCACCCGGCGCGTAGGCTGCACCGTTCACAACCACACTGTTGGCGTTCCTGTTATAAATCTCCAGCACAGCCCCAGCCAATGTCGCGTCGCCCTGCGGCACGGCATTACGGTTCAATTCGAAGTCCCACTTTTCTACGGATATTCCGCCACGGATGACCGACTCGTCAACGATAGGCTCGTTGTAGGTAAACACAGGCTCTGTGCTGCCATCCGTCTTGATCTGCCGAACGAATAACTCGCTGTTGATGAGATATCCCACAGGCGGCTGAGTTTCCTGAATAGTCACTGTGCCCAGCGGCAGCGCGGGAATCTTGCCGGAACTGTCGTAATACAGAGCGTTGCCGGATACAAGGTAATCGGGATGGAGCATGGCAAGCCCGTCGTCGTCCGTGCGCACGACCCAGGAACGGGTCGGGGTTTTATCCTGCAATTGCGCCGCGGTGTAGTGGCCTTTGTAGAATTTAATGGTGAACAGCGCGCCAGCCATCGTTCCCCCGCCCTGCGGCTCCGCGGTGTTTCGGCCTGCGTCCCGCTTTTTCAGCAGGATGGACACGGGATCGCCCTGCGCCGTGTTTGTCACCTTGACAGTCGCGGTCTGACCAGCGGTGATTGTGACAGGGGTTTTACCGCCTGTTATTGCATATCCCTTTGGCGCTTTCGTTTCCACAATGTAGTATCCCGAACCGGCAGGCAGGCCGTCCAGACGACCGTGCCCATTCGCATCTGTGGTGATAGAACCAACTTTGCTGCCACCGCCATCATAAACGTCAAACACCGCGCCCTCCAGCGAATAGCAGGGGTTGCTGTCCGTCATGGCGGGGGTGTTAGACGCCTTAACAATCTCCAGATTCCCGGTTGGCGCGTATTCCCATGACATAAGGCTTTGGTTGGAGGTATTGCCAACATTGTATAAAAAGACCTCAAATCCGGCTGGGGGCATGGCTTGCGCGTTTACCGCGGCGATAACGTTTTGCAGATGCCCGATAGTCGCGGACGAAAGCCCCTGAAACGCAACCGGATCATTCAGCCAAACGTATGCCGCTGCCGCGTGAGAGAGGCCGTACCCTTCCTCAAGGGAATCAGGATTGCCAAACAAGTTGTTCTTGACGGAATTGTACCCCGGCCCACCGTACAGGTAGTACGCGCACTTGATCAGAAGATCGTAGCCTGTGCCGGGCTGGATGTATCCGCTGACGTCGTATGTTCCGGTGGCTACGCCGGACAGATTAGGGTCAAGGCAAAATGCCGTGTTGCCATTTGCCGTGTAGTAGCTGGTATAATACCCATAGAAAATTTGGCTGACGCTGCGCGTATGGTTTACCCGCGTAGTCGTTCCCCGTGTCATTCGCCCGGCAGGAACATAGGCCGACACAGCAATATCGCCGCCCAGCGCGGACGCCGATATATGCAACATCCCGTCCGCGACGCCGAATTTGTCCGTGGCAAGGTCGATGCCGTTTTGCGACACGACCACACCGTCAGACGCCGAAACCGGCACGCTTATCATGCTCGCGTTGGACGGAACTGACAGATCATGCGCTTCGGTTGTAAAAACGCCATTACGGTACACGCCCACTGTCACTTTAACGGGCAATTCCATGATTTCAGATGTGGGGCAATACCAAACAACCGTGACTTTATGCCCCATATATTCATCCGGCAGGGAAACCAGTCCCGTCGCCGCGTCGTATGCCGCCAGCGCGGTGATATCTTCGCTGTCATTCAGCAGCACACGGAAACGCGAGGTATCCGTATTGACCGGCACAACCCCCGGAACTCTATTGGCCGGAATGGTGATGTGCTCATCGCTTGCCGCCGCCATAACATAAAACGAGTGCGCGGATTCCGCAGTGTAGCTATCAAAGTCCGTGGCGCTTTGGTTCAGCGCCTCATCATAATACCGGTATTCCACCTTTACCAGCGGCTCGTCCACTACTTTGAGCAGTTCGGGCTGAACGACGGTTGTGATGGGCATTTCCGCGGTTGGCTCCTGTACCGGTTCCACTGTCGGCTCTGTCGTTGGCGCTGATGCTGGTTCCATGGCCGGCTCTGGCGAGGGTTCCGCTGTGAGAACAGGAACCTCCGTTGCGGCCGGCGCTTCTATGGGCTGCGTGGTTTTACCCGGCGCCGCGTCATTTGCCGCCGCTACCGGTACAGGCAGAAACGAAAAGCACAGTATGACCGCCAAGATCAGGCCTGCGGCCTTTTTTGATATCTTTCGCATGAAAAATCCTCCTATCAAATGCAGAATTAGTAATGATGAATACAGAAAAAGAACCGCTCACGGTCATTCCGTAAGCGGCTCTTCAATTCTTAATTCAGCAGTCTACATTCTGCATTAGTATGTATCGTAGTGGTGACTTTCGCCGTTCAGTGCGTGCTGCTTCATATGCGCTATTATTTCCTCCGGCGCCAACGCAGCACCGCAGGAACAGTAGGCGTACCCGCCCAGCCTTGGCGGTTCTTCAAGCGCGGGTTCCGGCGTAGGCTCCGGCGTTGGTTCCGGCGTTGGCTGGGGAGTCATAACAGGCGCGGGGGCGGGCGCAGGCGTAACAACCGGTGCTGGCGCCACAGTGGAAATCGGGGCGGGTGTTGCCACTGAAACGGGAACCGGTGCAGACGGCGTATTCGCCGCGCCACCTGTATTGCCCGTTGTTGGCCGGTGGGCACTTGTCGCTATAGGTGTGGTGTTGTCGGCCTCATTCGCACCGCTGGTGCTAATCGCTGTTGGTGTGGCTGACGGCCTGACCGATGGCGATGGCTTTACCGAGGGTATGTGCGTCGCCACCCTTTGCGTAGCTATTGGCTCTGCGCTTTGTTCCGCCTGCTCGGTTTCTATCGGCGGGGTTTCTGCTACACCCGGCGCGTTACCCGTTCTTCCACAGTTTACAAGAGCCAGTATCACCGCCAGTACCAACGCGGCGCACACTGCCGCAATAATGACCTTCTTTTTCATAATGAGCACCTCCAATCCCGATCAATCCTCTTCGCTGTTTGTCGTAGTGTAGCGTGCTGTGTGGTTATTGTCAACGGTTTCTGTGCCTTTCGCCGTGGAAACTTCCGTATCATTTTCATTGGCAAAATAATATGCATTGTCCGCCTCATTATCGTCCGGGTAGTCCTCATATTCCCCTTCGTCCTCCAGCCGCGCCTGTTTGCGGGGTTTCACAATCTTTATGTAATATGCGGCGCCGAATACAACAATCGCCGCCAGCGCGATGAAGATGACCGTGCCCATGCCGCCGCCCTCTTGCGCGGACGGTTCCTCCTGAAGCTGTTCCGGCTGTTCGCTGGCGGCAGGGGGTACCGACGCCTGCGGTTCCGGCTGTACCAGCCCCGGCCCGGTCGATGCCTCACCTTCCGCA
>QMCD01002154.1_pt1 | contig 11163 bp, 6 predicted proteins | sample 1821841 | NCBI WGS metagenome assembly QMCD01 (sample SAMN01991225, study PRJNA193472) | Termite gut metagenome, whole genome shotgun sequencing project. | isolation source: worker | host: Macrotermes natalensis | reverse complement strand
ATTGATAGTGTGTATGTTTTTATATAAAATGCTTTGTCGTCGTCATTGCGAGGCGCGTAGCGAGATTTTTATACTGGATTGCTTCGCACCTAAAGGTGCTCGCAATGACGAGCAGGTAAATTAATGGTAACTTTTTTAACAAACTCTAAATATTCAAAAACTATGAAGAAAGCGATAATCCTATTCTCGGCGATGCTCATAGTGGCATCATGTGCCGCCAACCGAGGTAAAACGACTAAGCAGAGCTTGGTTACCGATACTGTTTCAGTGGTATCCGGTCTCTGGGAACGTGGAAAGCCCGCTGCGGTAAAGCTGTATGAAGTCTACAAGGGGCGACTCAGGCAGATAGCCTCGTCGGTTCCGGATACCGCGGGTCGGTTTAATTTTGCATTTATGCCTGCCAGGGCGGCGTTTTATGTTATCGGTACGAGCGATATGACGGCCGCCAACAATTACACGTTTTGGTTCAAGCCCGGCGACGACCTCGATCTGACGGTAACCGCCGAAAGCTATGTGCTCACAGGCGACAATACGCCCGAGAATGTCGAGATGACACGGTGGCATGACCTGATATTGCCTCTGGAACTCAAATCGGTATATTTCCCGAGAAATATCAGTACATTCGAGGAGTTCTTCCCTATTTTGGAGGCAAAACTCGCCGAGGGCTACACGTCACGATATACAGCCGACCCCGTGTTTAATTCCGCTTACGATCATTATCGCGAAAGCTATATGGCGTTTTTGGCCGGCAACTATCTCCTGACACCACATGCGAAACAGCCGACTGTAAGCGACTTTACGGATTATTACAGAACGCTCGATATCCCCGCTTTGGCTACCTCTCAAATGTTAGACTATCCTTACGGGAGTTTGATGTTGAGGCAATTTCCTATGCTTTACATGACGTTGAACAGAGATAAACTCTCTGCGGAAGAGCAGCAAAAGTTCAGGAGTCGCGATTCCGCGATCGACGTTGTTGCCTCCATGTTGCCCGACGCCGAAGTACGGGGAGAGTATATGCTCGATAACGCGGCCGGAGTCAAAACTTACGAGGGATTGTTGGATTTCGAGAGCAGGCATTCACACTTTCTTGCCAACGACGACCAACGCGCAAGGTTAAAACAGATGATCGCCTCCAAGCCCATCCCCAAAGGTTCTCCGGCAGTGGATTTCCGTTTCCCCGATATTAACGGCAAAGAGGTGGCGCTGTCCGACTTCAAAGGCAAGGTGGTTTATATCGACGTTTGGGCAACCTGGTGCGGTCCGTGCAAAGGAGAGATCCCGTATCTTAAGAAACTTGAGGCCGAATATCACGATAACCCCGGCATAGTCTTTATGAGTGTATCAACCGATGCCGAAAAAGACCGTCAAAAATGGCTCGATATGGTAGCCTCGGAGGAGCTTTCCGGTGTACAGTTATTCGGTGGCGGACGTTCGACTACCGACCTGACAGCACCTTACAAAATAAAGAGTATCCCGCGCTTCATACTTGTCGGTAAAGATGGCAATATTATCAACGACGATGCTCCGCGTCCCTCTTCATCAGAAATAAGGCCGTTATTGAATGCGGCCATCGCACGGTAAGATACGGATATTGTTTAGAAATATCCGAAATAAGGTTATAAGTTGTTTGAATGTTTGGGCAGTTGTAGTCATGCGCAACAGCTTTTCTTAATTTCAGGTGCGACGTAACGTGAAAAATGTAATATTATTGTTTTATTAATTTAATCGATTCGTTTTTTTATTATATTTGTAAGACTACTGTTTCGGATCTCTTGATATTTATTATTTTATTGTCTCAATAGAATAATTTTCGGGTATGTTTTGCATGACAGGCATATATGTCTGTGTAAATGAAATACGGAATTATTAACCTTTAAACCATTACTATATGAACAAATCTCTACTTCGTTTGGTTTTATTAGTGGGATTATTGGCTCCGGTTATTGCATGGGGCCAAAGTCGCACTATAAACGGACGGATAACGGATGAGGATAACTCTCCGTTGGCCGGCGCGAGCGTGCAGGTCAAGTCCCAAAGAAATATCGGCGTGGCGGCAACGTCCGACGGTTATTACAGCCTATCTGTGCCCGCAGGAACTAATGCTCTCGTCTTCTCCTATGCGGGTAAAGATGAGAAAGAGGTCAGATTAATTCAGGGTGTAGATACCTATAATGTTACACTGACCGGCTCTCTGGTGGCAGAGGAAGTGGTCGTTAATGCAGGTATCATGACGCGTGAGGCAGCAACATTCACCGGCTCGGTAAAAACCGTCTCGCAGGCCGAACTAAAAGAAGCAGGGTTTCTCAACCCTCTCACGGCACTGAGCACCATCGATCCTTCTTTCGCACTTATCGAGAACAATCTGGCGGGTTCAAATCCCAATGCGTTACCCACGTTCGAGCTGAACGGTAAGACGTCGGTAGATGTTTATGGAAGCAGAAGCGAATTCGGGGCAAACCCCAATGAGCCTTTATTCGTGTTAGACGGTTTCGATACGACACTCGAAAAGATCAATAACATGGATATCAACCAAATTGCATCGATCACGATCCTTAAAGATGCGGGTTCGACGGCTATTTACGGTGCAAAGGGTGCCAACGGCGTGGTTGTGGTCGAGACCGTGAAACCTAAGCCCGGACAGTTGATGGTGAACTACAGCGTTAGTTCTACCGTGTCGGTCGCAGACCTGAGTGCTTACAATCTTATGAACGCACAGGAAAAACTCGACTTCGAGGTGCTTTCGGGATGGTATGATAACGAACAGGCCACCCCGCCCATAAGATATGACAGCCCGTTGAATGGCTCGTCCTATTGGTCACGCTACGAACAGGTGAAAAAGGGTGTGGATACCTATTGGTTGAAATATCCCCTACGCACCGGTATCAGCCACCAGCACCACTTGTCTATATCGGGCGGTGAAGAGAAACTCAACTATAAGGCTACGGTAGGCTACAACAAAAAGGTGGGTGTTATGAAAGGTTCGAATCATGAGAATGTTTCGGGTAACGTCTTTCTTCAGTACCGCTTCGGCAGGGTCAATGTGAGCAACGACATGAATTTTACCGTAACCAACAGTCAGGACGGCAGCTACGGTTCGTTCCAGTCGTGGGCCGACATGAGTCCCTATTTCAAGCCTTATGACGACGATGGTCGCCTTCAATCTAATGTCAATCCTTTAGCAGGAGGAGGCGGAAGCTCCGGCGATTTCATAGGCAATCCGCTCTATAACGCATCGCTATATACCGACAATATCGGTAAGGCAACGGAGTTTTTGAACAATACCAAGTTCGAATATATGGCAAGCGAGATCGGTTTCCGACTCAATGGCGGTTTGAGTTTATCGCGCTTATCGGCGACCAACGAGAACTTTAAGGATCCGAGGCATACCGATTATCGGACAGTCAGCCATACGCAGGCTGGTTCTTTCACTTATGGCAGCAGCAACGAATGGAAATGGAGTGGTAATATCTCTGCAAGCCTGATGCGCACGCTGGCCGATGCGCATTACTTTACGTTCGTTGCACGCGCTCAGGCCGACAACGTCAATTTGAGCGGCACTTCGTATACTTCGGTGGGATTCCCCAGAGGAACAAAACCCAATCCGTCGAGAGCCTACCAGTATGAACCAGGCTCACACCCTTCATATAACAAATATGTCAACCGTTCCGTAGCGTTCTTGTTCTCGATGAACTACAACTATATGGCGAAATATTTGTTCGACTTCAACATTAACCGCGACGGTTCGACCTCTTTCGGTAAGAACAATCCGTTTACGACAAACTGGTCGGTGGGTGCAGGTTGGAATGTAATGCAAGAGAACTTCACCGAGAACTGGACATGGGCCGACAATATCAAATTGCGCGGTTCGTATGGTACGAACTCCAACCAGAACAAAGACATGCTTGCGTCGAACGTGTATCGCGTTCTGACCGGTATGGACTACTTCGGAATGGCAACTGTACTCGACGGTGTAGCGAACCCCAATCTCGACTGGCAGAAAACCACTAAACTTTCGGCAGGCATTGACCTCAAGTTCCTCGACGAAAGACTGGCTGTAACATTCGAAGTTTACAGTAACAAAACAGATCCTCAGGCAATATCTCTGCCGGAACCTCCCTCGACCGGTGTGGAGGACTATGACGTGAATATGGGCCGTATGGAGAGTAAAGGATGGGCTGCGTATGTGCAGTATGCCATACTGAGAAGGCCGGAGGACAGACTGCGATTCAGTGTCAATCTCTCCGCAGCGCACAGCAATCAAAAATTCAGCGGATTCGGCGAGGCTTTCGAGCGAATGAATGCAGACTTGGCAAACAGTCTCGACATAGATTTGACCAATGATGACGGCAGTACCAATTACGAAGAACTCAACAGATTGAACGAGGTATTGAACAACAACGTTATGCTTAAGAGGTATAAGGACGGTAACGATCCGGATGCTTTGTGGGCTGTAAGGTCACTGGGTATCGACCCAGGTACCGGTCGCGAGGTATTTATGGGTCTGGACGGTCGGCCGACGTTCATTTACAATGTTGATGACGCAATAGCATACGCATCGACCAGGGCTAAAGTTCATGGTACGGTAGGTTTTGTGTTCACTTACAAAAATTTCCGGTCGAGCATAAACTTCCAGTATGCGTGGGGTGGTTATGCGTTTAACAACGCCTTATTCAGCAAAGTGGAGAAAATTCTGTCGGAAGAGGTGCTGAACAACCAGGATAAACGTGCTCTTTATGACCGTTGGCAGAAGGCGGGCGATATCGCGCGATTCAGATCGATAAGATTATCCGATGAAGACACTTCCCGGCAGGTCAGTACGCGATTTATCCAAAAGAACAACTATATCAATGCGTCGTCGATACAACTCGGTTGGGATTTTTCCAACTCGCGATTCGTCGAGCAAGTCGGCTTGAGAACCCTCTCTGCCAACGTGACGATGAACGACATCTTTAGGATCAGTACGATCAAACAGGAACGCGGAGTGGAATATCCGTTTGCGCGCGCTGTCATATTCTCTCTTTCCACAAGTTTCTAAGAATCGAACAAACATGAAAAGATTACTGATATTATCCATAACCGCGCTCTGCCTGCTTGGCAGCGGGTGTACGAAATGGCTCGACACCGAGCGCGACGACCTGTTCCTTGAAAAGGATCAATACTCTAACGAGACGGGTATTAACAACGCTCTGAATGGACTTTATCGTACGATGATGAGCGACGACCTCTATGGCGACAAGCTCAATGTCGGCACTGTGGATTTCCTTGCTCACTATTTCGACTACCCTGAGAATGACGCTGCACTTATAAGTAAAAGCGATTTGCGCGACCTTTGGGAATTGGGTGCATACGATTATAACGATGCAATGGTCAAAAAATATTTCGACCCTATCTGGGATTCCGGCTATAAGTTTATTCGAGGTATCAATACGTTTATCAAGAACGTAACGGAATCCGAGGTTCTCGACGAGAAGGTACGCGACCTCTTTTTGGGCGAAGCTTACGGTTTGCGCGCGATGATGCACCTCGATCTATACCGTCTTTACGGTCCGGTATCGGTGGATGGTACGAGTGGCGTAATGCCATACAATGCCAACGTCGCGATAAGTGTTCTTGAATATTTAGATGCAAAAACATTCTTAGCGGGAGCTGATATCAGTGTTATGAAAGACCTTGATATGGCGGAAAAACTTCTCGAAGACACCGACCCTATTTATCTCGACAAAAAGGTTTACGATGGAGCGTCGGACGACCTCTATCTCAACGATGAAGAGAGATTTGCCACGATGTTCCGAAACAAACGCATGAACTATTGGGCAGTGCAGGTCTTAAAGATGCGTGTACACATGTTGTTGGATACAGATGACGACAAGACGAAAGTAATTCAAATCGCCGAGCGCATCATCGAAGAGGCGGTGGACGAAACGTATATCAACTATACGGCAAGACCCATGACGCAAAAGGCAAAAGCCTTCGGATGGAGTCCTTTGGGTATGGATGATGCCGACTGGGAGGCTAACCCTATAGCTTACGACGAGGTTATCATGGGGCCATCGTATATCGATTTGAAAGCATGGTGGCTCGACTATCTCGAATCGAGTATTGCAAGCGCCTCGACCCGCGTTTTGATCGCCACGAACCTTATAAATAACATATTCGGCGGAAATGAGAGTTCAACTCTGGATCAGATTCTCGACCGTCGTATAGAGCAGTTCGTTACAAGCGGTATCGAGCAACAAGAAGTGGGCAGTTTTGTTGGACAATATTATGTATCTAACAAATATTCCGGTAAGAATGTAGCAAGTAGCGTACTCGATAATAAAGGCTATATGGAGTATAACACTTACGATATGCGACCACTTATAAGGCTTGCCGAGGTTCAATACATGAAAGCGGAGGTTTTGCTGAAGCAAAGCGATATTCCGGGCGCGATTGCGGCATTGAATACGGTGCTTGCACACAGGGGCTATCAGAGTGAGACTGATACATACGATCCTACTCGACAGTTGCCTGCCGGTGTCTCCGAAGATGACGTGCGGGATATGCTGACCAGAGAGTATTATCGAGAATTTGTATATGAAGGGCAGGCGTTCTTCTATATGAAACGCAACGCTATGACCACTATCATGTCAGGTTATGGTGGCGGTTCTGCCGGTTATATGCCGGCGGATACTCGCGTGAATATTGAGCTCGAAAGTTACGTGCCCCCACGTCCGTTGGCCGAACGCGATTACGATACCGAACCGAAAGGCGAGGAGGAAAAAGGCGAAGAGGGTGAAACGGAAGAGTAAATGAATTAGAAAATTAAAGAGACATGAAAATCCTGAGATATTTATGCATAGTGGCGACAGTGTGTGCATTGGCCGCATGCAAGAAAGACGAAATACCGACCTACGACGGTACGACGAGTATATACTTCGAGTTCGGTAACCTGACCAGCGGCGTGAGCGACAGCACCAAGTACAGTCTGGTGAAGAATAACGTTGTTATGGCTGATAGCATTATCTTGCTTAAGGCAGTCGTTATGGGCAAAACTGCGGATTATGACCGAATGATCGCAGTGGATAGTGAGGATGTCACATGGTTCGTTTCAAAGCCTGTTATGATGGAAGACCCTGAAACAGGGGAAGAGGTGCCTGTTTTGGATCCGGAGACCGGCGAACCTGTTATGAGCGAAAATGAACTCGGCGACAATATCCCGTTAGCCGCCGTAGAAGGGCGCGACTACGAGATACTCCATGATGAATGTTACATTCCCGCCGACTCTGTTTGGGGGTATGTGGTGATAAAGCTTATCGGTAGCGACGCCTTGAAAGAGGCGAGTTACGACGGTATGAGATTTAAGCTGAAATTGCTCCCGAACGAATACTTCAACACCGATTACATTGCACTCAACGATAAAAGTGTGGAAACCGATGAAGAGAGGAAAGCCTATGGTATGAACAGTATCGCATGCAAGGTTACCTTCGAGGCAGGTACCGAAGCGTCGCGCCTGTGGCAGAGAACGACCTGGACAGACTTCAACGCCTCATTTGCCATGTATTTCGATGGTGCCGGCCAGGCCGGTATACCGAGTTGGATGAATATGTGGGGGCCATACAGTTCTAAAAAAGTGGAACTGCTTGTCGAAGTGAGTGGACTTACATGGGAAGATTGGCATCCTTCGGCCGAGAAAATTGACGGTATGAGCCTTAGTACTTTTATGACGACATATTGGGCCGGTTGGATGAGCGGCCAGGCTTCTACATGGGGACGTTTATTTAATAGGGAGATCGCCAGACTGACAGAAGAGAACGGTGGTAATCCTCCTTTGGACGAAATGGGTAATCCGTTAGAGTTAGGCCCCGAAGGTAAAACCATCATATAACAATGGAGGGAAAAAGTATGAAAAAGATATTATTTGGGGTGGTATTCGGAGCTTTGGCCTTATCATCCTGTATTGACGATAAGGGACATTACGACTACACGCCCTCTAACAGCGTGATCTTCGACGAAGAGGCAGAGCACAGGCTTACATTCACATTCGGTACCGAGGCCGAGATTACCGCGCCTATACTGGAAACGACAGATCCCGAGATGGGCGATACGTTCACTTACTATTGGTATAAAGTCGATGGTAATAGCTATGAACTTCTCTACGAAGTTACCGACCCTGTATTGAAATTTCAGGTCGATCAGGTGGCATATCCGCGATGGATGTTGCGTGTGAAGAACAACCGTACGGGAGTATTCTTCAGAGATCCTAAGGAATGGCAGATCCTCGTAACCAGGCGTTATGCTACGGGTTATGTATTCCTTACGCAAAAGGATGATAATACGATCGGTCTCGATATGTGGGATAACTTCGAGGGTGAATACCGGCTTGAAAAGAATTTGCTTGAGTTGTTTTCCGGCCCCGAATTCACTCCATTCCCGACCTCGGGCAAGGGTATAGACGTAGTTACGGTCAATAACTCACCCACCAACGACGGTCGTAATCAGAATACATGGCTTCCCATGTGGCCTCTTTACATTCTGACCGACACATACAGTGGTATTGTAAACAACGAAAATTTTGCGAAGGGTAAGACGCTTACCGAAACGGTATCCCGGTATTCGACGTACGTTAACGGTGGCGACATGGTGGCAACGAAGATGATAACTCAGGGAATCAAAGGTAATGCTCCCCGTGATAGAGGGGCGGTTGCGTTCTTTGTACCCAGTGTGGACGATCCCGATCATGGAAACTGGTTCTGGGGAAACATGATTAATCCCAATGCTTCCGACCCAATATTCCAGTTCGAGAATGCCGTGAACATACTTTCCGCCAACTATCAGAATCCGGTAGGCAATGAGGAACCTATGAGTAAACATGCCGTACTGATGCCGGCAAACAAACTTCTGGTGATGTGGTCGGACGAAAAACAGAAATTCTTCGTCAAGACCAACACAGGATCATTCTACTCCGGCGCAGGCTACCTTACCTCGCGATGGTTGGAGGATACCGACCAACCTGGTGAAGACGATGTGGTAGTTACTTATGACGAGCAGATCGGAGATGTGTTCGATGTCGCCTTACCTGGTCGCGAGATGGTCTATATGGCCTCAAGTATGAGCTCAGTGACCGGTAATGAGTTTTACGCGGTAGTGAAAGACCCTGAAGAGGGGTATCGATTCATTTATTTCACGAACCCTTCAAATGCCGGAACGTTCAGAAAAGGTAATGCTTATAATTTCCCCGACAATACAGAAGTCGGTACCGCCAAGTTCTTTGCAAGCGGCAGAGATCTCTCCGCATGGCCCGCCATATACTTCGTTACAGCCGACGGTAAGAGAGTTAAGGCATTCAATCTTACACAGGGAGGTACCGAGGTGAATGTTGCGCTCGCAACTCCGGCAGACCACGAGATCGTGGCATTCAAGTCGTTCGGACCGTCGCTCAATTTTGCTGATCCGGTGAATCAACAGGTGTTTGTCGTTACACGTGACCCGAGCCTGCCCGATGATGAGTGCTGTACATTCACGGTATACGATCGTGGTACCAACGACAGCTCACTCTCGATCGCTACCTACGACAAGGAGGTAGACGATGGCGAGGGCGGCACAACGACGGTTCCTACTCCCATGCAGGTGAGCGGTATCGGCCTCACAGTCGCGTTCACGTTTAAGCAGGGATAGGATATTACATCATATACAATACAGGGGGCCTTCTGAAGAAGGCCCCCTGTATTGTATATATAGAGGTTGAAAACACAGACAAGTTTGAAATAATTTACATTATAGGAATATTTCACCTTACAAAAAACTACAAATGAAATTACGATAATGATACGATAGTATTATTTATAGATGAATGGTCGGTTTTTCCTATCTTTGCCTGATAATAGAAATATATCATTAATGTATCCGGACACATGCTTTAATATCATCGACCGCGACGCAGAGGTGATTCGGGTAGCCGCTATGAACCTCGTACGAGAGTACGGCGCTGCACATTTTATGACACAAATATTGGAGAGGAATGGCAATTAACGCGCTTGTACCAAAATCGAAGATGTGGAACTTGTGGCACGGATGCCGCAAGTTGAGTGCCGGATGTGCACATTGCTATGTATATCGCGGCGACGAGAAGCGCGGCATTGACAGCGGCGAGGTCGTAAAGAATAAATGTTTCGGCGCACCGATAGAGAGGAAGAAAAACGGAGAATACAAAATCCCTTCCGGAACACTGGTCTACACTTGTTTTACCTCCGATTTCTTTATCGATGATGCCGATCAGTGGCGTGCCGAGGCGTGGGACATGATTCGAGAGAGGAGCGATCTGCATTTTCTGATAATCACCAAGCGCATCGACCGCCTTGCGGAGTGTGTCCCGGATGATTGGACCGACGGGTGGGAGCATGTAACTATCTGCTGTACGGTCGAGAATCAAGATCGCGCAGATTACCGCTTGCCGATCTACAAAGCAGCCCCGATAAAGCATAAACGCATCATTTGTGAACCGCTTCTGGAGCGTTTAGACCTCTCGTCTTACAATATCGGCGAGTGGGTGGAGCAGGTCCTTGCCGGAGGGGAATCGGGTGCGGGTGCGCGTCCGTGTGACTTCGATTGGGTTATGGCGCTGCGCGAAGAATGTGTGCGGCAGGACGTCTCGTTCTGGTTCAAACAAACAGGTGCCAGATTCATCAAAGACGGTAAACTCTACGCTGTCCCTCGCAAATTACAACACGTTCAGGCTCGGAAAGCGGGAGTTAATTTCGATGCACAATATTAGGACTTGTTTCGATTCCTCCGACGAAGCCGGTTTTAGCAATTTTCATCTTATCGATTACGATTATCAAACTTTCGCAAATAGAATCATCGATACCCGAATTAAGACTGTTGTGGTCAGGGTCGCCGGAAAGACTAAACCCTCCGAATTGCTGTTTTCAGCGCCTTAGGAGGGTTTGTTGAAATCTTAAGCGCCTTTAAGTGTAGGCGTAAATGCGGCATCCCTGTCTCTGATAGTTTGGTATTCCGCTTTTTAATGCCCATCCTCCGACAGCCTCTGATCCGACTGCCGGAAGATAGAACATCTAAATAACCTTTTTTTTACCAACTTATAAATATGGGGGTGTGTCAACTAAATTACCATTAACCCGCACACCCTGAATGCAGAAGATCAGTTCCACATTTTTGTATTTA
>QMCD01003848.1_pt1 | contig 11167 bp, 6 predicted proteins | sample 1821841 | NCBI WGS metagenome assembly QMCD01 (sample SAMN01991225, study PRJNA193472) | Termite gut metagenome, whole genome shotgun sequencing project. | isolation source: worker | host: Macrotermes natalensis | reverse complement strand
CCCTTATCGAGCGCCGCCGCGTTGAGCCACGCCGGAAGCGTAACGGTGCGGTTTACCGAACGGGCTTCCTGCGATAGTCTTACAGAGGGCATATAAACATCGATTAACGCGGCGTGTTCGCTTTGTTCTAGCTTGACGTCGCATAGGCGCGTGGGCAATGGAATATCGTCTCCGTCTTTTTCGAGGCACCAAAGATGCCCGCCGAGCGCGTCCTTTGCCATTTCCAGAGCCTCAGGCTCGGCCGCTATGTTTTCCATTTCCGCCACCTGGGCCAGGCGGGCCGCGATGTCTTCCACCTTGATGCGGCGGAAATCATAGCGCTGACAGCGGGACAGGATGGTGGGCAGCACCTTGTGGGTTTCCGTGGTGGCAAAGATGAAGACCACGTGAGGGGGAGGCTCTTCCAGGGTTTTCAGCAAGGCGTTGAAAGCGTCCTTGGTCAGGGCGTGGACTTCGTCGATGATGTAGACCTTGTAACGGCTTTTGGCGGGCAGGTATTTGACGGTTTCCCGCAGATCGCGTATTTCATTGATGCCGCGATTGGAGGCCCCGTCCACCTCGATGACGTCCACGGCCTGGCCGCTCTGAATTTCCAGGCAATTTTCGCAGTGCCCGCAGGGGCGCTCGGCCACGTCTTCGGCCAGGCAGGACAGGCTCATGGCCAGGAGCCGAGCGGCGGTGGTCTTGCCCACTCCGCGCGGACCGGAGAAAAGGTAGGCGTGAGCCACCCGCCCGGTGGCCAGGGCGTTTTTCAGCGTGCGGCTGACCTGCTCCTGACCCACCAGGTCGGCGAAGGTGCGGGGCCGGTATTTGCGGGCCAGGACCAGGTACGACAAAGTGACTCCTTAAAATGTTAAATTCCCTCTCGCTCAACAACTATATGCCTCGGCCGAGCCCTGTGCGTGATGACGTCCTCACTGCGGACAGATGCGAAGCATCTGAGGGTGCAGGGCTAGCCCTGCAGAGCCGCTTGGCACTTGGGGCATACGGCCGACTGGTCGGCCGGAACCTGTGGCGAGCGAACCCAGCAGCGGGGGCACTTGGGGTCCTCGCTGGGTTCGACATGGATGATAAAAGTGCCGTCCACGCCGCCTTCCCGGAGCTTCACCGCGCTGACGATGAAAATGTCAGGCAGCTGGTTTTCATAATCTTTAAGCAGCGCGAAGGATTGGCCGGCGGCCTGAATCTCCACGCTGGCGTCCAAGGGCGCGCCAATGGTTTTTTCACGGCGGGCCGCCTCCAGCATCTTATTGACGGAGCTCCTGATTTTCAGCAGTTCCTCCCAGCGGGCGGCCAGATCGGGGTTGTGCCAACCGGCCTCGAATTTTGGCAGGTCCGCCAGAAAAACGCTTTCTCCGCCGCCTTGCCGTTCCGGCATATAGCCCCAGATTTCCTCGCAGGTGAAGGACAGGACCGGGGCCATGAGGCGGGTCATGGCGCTTAAAACAGTGTGCATAACGGTTTGCGCACCCCGGCGCTTGGGGTCGTTCGGGGCCAGGGTATAGAGGCGGTCTTTGATCACGTCATGATAAAAGGCCGACAGTTCCACCACGAAATTATTGATGAGGTGGTAGATGGCATGGAATTCATAGTCGTCGTAGGCCGCCCGCACCTTTTCCACCAGTTGATTGAGCTGGTGGAGGATGAAGCGTTCCATTTCGCCCAGGGAATCCAGGGGCACGGAATGGGCGGCCGGGTCGAAATCGAACAAATTGCCCAGAATGAAGCGGCAACTGTTGCGGAAATTGAAATAGGCCTTGGCCAGCATGTCCAGAATTTGCGGGGAGATGCGGATGTCGTCCTGATAGTTTTCAGCGGCCACCCACAGACGCAGGATGTCCGCGCCGTATTTCCTCACCACGTCCTCCGGGGCCACGGTGTTGCCCAGGGACTTGCTCATCTTGCGGCCGGAACCGTCCACCACGTAGCCGTGGGTTAGGACCTCGCGGTAGGGGGCGCGCCCCCGCGTCCCGATGGAGATCAGGAGCGAGGAGTGGAACCAGCCGCGATGCTGATCCGAGCCCTCCAGATACATATCGGCCGTATCCGGCAGGTAGTCGCGGCCCTCCATCGTGTCGACGAAGGAGGAGCCGGAATCGAACCAGACATCCAGAATATCGGTTTCCTTTTCAAAATCCGCCGAACCGCATTGGGTGCATTTTTCGCCCGGCGGCAAGAGGTCGGCCACCGGCCGGTCGAACCAGACGTCGGCCCCGTGTTCGCTGATCAGGCCATAGAGGTGATCCATGATGGCTTGGCTGTAATGCCACCTGCCGCATTCCTTGCAGAGGAAAACGGTGATGGGCACGCCCCAGGAGCGCTGGCGGCTGATGCACCAGTCCGGCCGGTTTTCGATCATGCTGTAAATGCGCTCGCGGCCCCACTTGGGCACCCAGCGGACTTCGTCGATGGCCTTCAGGGCCGCCGCCCGCAGCCCGGTATCATCCATGGAGATGAACCACTGGGGGGTGGAGCGGAACACCAGGGGCTTTTTGCAGCGCCAGCAGTGGGGATACTGGTGGTCGATGCTCTCAACCGCCAGAAGGGCGCCGTGGGCCCTCAGGTGTTCGACGATGGCCGGGTTGGCCGCCAGAACATGCCGGCCTTCCCATTCCGGCACATCCTTGGTGTATCTGGCCCCGGCATCCAGGGGCGAAAAGGTCGAAAGCCCCTGGGCCAGGCCGGTTTCATAGTCCTCCCGCCCGTGGCCGGGGGCGGTGTGCACCAGGCCCGTGCCCTGTTCCAGGGTCACATACAGGGCCGGAACGATTTTGGAATCGCGGTTGTAAAAGGGGTGGCGGGCCCACAGGCCCGGCAATTTTCGGTTATCGACGGTCAAAAGCTTTTCGCCGCCCAGGCCGAATTTGGGCAGAACCGCCTCGGCCAGGCCCTCGGCCATGATTATCACCCGGCCGTCGCCGAGTTTCCAGGCCCCGTATTTGAATTCGGGGTTATAGGCGATGCCCTGGTTGGCCGGAACGGTCCAGGGCGTGGTGGTCCAGATGACGAAAAAGACCTTTTCGCCCGATAATTTTTCATCCAGATCGGCCGGGTCGTTTTTCAGGGGAAAGGCCACGAAAATGGAAGGCGAGGTGTGGTTTTCATATTCCACCTCGGCCTCGGCCAGGGCCGTGCGGCAGGAACCGCACCACATGACCGGCTTGGGGCTTTGAAACATGGCCCCGCTCAGGGCGAATTTTCCCAGCTCGCGGGCGATGACCGCCTCATATTCATAATTCATGGTCAGATAGGGCCGGTCCCATTCGCCCAAAACCCCCAGCCGCTGGAATTCCTCCGACTGGATGGCCACGAATTTTTCCGCGTACTCACGGCATTTGCGGCGAATATCGCCCTGGCTCATTTCGCGTTTTTTGGAACCCAGGGCCTTATCCACCTGGTGTTCGATGGGCAGGCCATGGCAATCCCAGCCGGGCACATAGGGCGAGCGGAAACCGGCCATGGTTTTGGATTTTACAATAATATCTTTCAGAATTTTATTTAAAGCGTGGCCCGTATGTATATGGCCGTTGGCATAGGGCGGCCCGTCGTGCAACACCCACAGGGGCGCGTTTTGGCGGTTGGCCAGGACCTTTTTATAAATATCCTCTTTCCGCCACTTGTCCAAAAGTTTCGGTTCAAGCTGGGTGAGGCCGGCCTTCATGGGAAAGCTGGTTTGGGGCAGGTTGAGTGTATTTTTATAATCCGCTTTTTCGCTCATAATGTCATCCTTGCTCAGGGGCCATAAGGCTGTTTCAAAGGCGCGCCGTTCAGAATACGGCCAATTTTTTATTATATCACGGGCTCTTGGGCCGGTCAAATATCAAAGCAGTGCTCATTGTTTCGGGCGGGCAGTTATGTTACCATCAAAACTGATCTTTAGTTAGTCCATGGCCTATAGGGGAGATTTGCAATGAAAATCAGGGATTTCAAATTGGAAGTGTATTTTGGAAAATACGAATTTACGGCGCCTTATTTGCTTGCCCAGTCGGACTGTGAGGCTATGACGGTAGCCGAACTGCTTGCCTATGAACCGGGGGCGGAGGAAATCCTGAAAGGCTGTTGGCTTGGCTATACCGAAGTAACCGGCTCCCCCGAACTGCGTGAAATGGCCTCCCGCCTGTACAGCGACATAAAACCTGATGAAATACTGATGCACACCGGCGCGCAGGAAGCCATATACGCCTATATGAATGTGCTGTTGGAAAAGGGGGATCATGTTATTTCCATGTTTCCCGCCTATCAGTCCCTTTATGAGGTAGCCCTCTCCCTGGAGTGCGAAGTAAGCAAATGGGAACTTCGCCCGGGCCCCAAAAAATGGGAACTGGATTTCGATGAACTGGAAACACTCATCCGTCCCGACACGAAGCTGATCGTGGTCAATACGCCCAACAACCCCACAGGCTATACCCTGACGAAAGAAGAGATAGTAAAACTTTGTACCATTGCCGATAAACATGGCATCTATGTGTTTGCCGACGAAGTATATCGCGGGCTGAATTTGGATGAACAGGAAAGACCCTGGGTGGCTGACGTATATGATCGCGCCGTTTCATTGGGAGTTCTTTCAAAATCATATGGCCTTGCCGGACTGCGCGTTGGCTGGGCAGCCACGCGTGATAAGGCGCTGCTGGATAAAATGACGCGTTTCAAGCACTATCTCAGCATCTGCAATAGCGCCCCGTCTGAGGCACTGTCCGCAATCGCGTTTAAACACAGTGATAAACTGCTCAAGCGCAGCCTGGCAATTATAGAGGCCAACCTGAAAACTGCCGATTCTTTTTTTGACAGGCATAAAAATATGTTTTCATATTACCGCCCCCAATGCGGCCCTGTGGCATTTCACAGGATGAACATTGATGAACCAATAGGGGATTTTTGCGAAAAACTGGTGCGGAAGGCTGGTGTGTTGTTATTGCCCTCTTCAGTATACGAGTATGATGGGCCATTTTTTCGCATGGGTTATGGCCGCAAATCCTTTGCGGAATGTTTGGAAATGTTTGAAGATTACCTAATTGATCAAAAATATGTATATTCACCCGCCGATTAAAGTTTTTCCCGTGATTTCGCCAAAAGCGCGAAATCACAACAGCTTTGTCGGCCGAGTCGGAAACACTTCAATCACCGGGTCTATAGTATAAAACGCCGGGGCCGCCAGACCACTCGCTCAACCGCCGCGTACCTCAATTGTTAAGGCCGTATTTCACCCGTAAACGGGGCGGGGTCGCGCCGCGCGCCCCGCCGCTTTGAGACTTGCCGGACGTCACCCCTCAGCGGCCGAAGCCCCCATAGGCGACGGCCAGTTGAACAACGGCCACAAGGAGGGGATTTTTATTGACGTCGATCATCGTGGCCTCCGCCTCCGTCGGATCGAAAATTTTCGGATCTATCCCGCTCAGGTAGTCATAGTCGCCCTTCTTGATCAAACCGGCCTCATCCAAAAGCGACAACACTTCCGGTACAGTCCAGTTATTTGCGTCGATTCCCATAAATGCGGCCAGGTCGGCATACTGCCGCACCAGCCCGGTGGCCGTTTTGCCCACCACGTAGATAGTCCTGACCGTGCCCAGGTCGCCGGACAGGCTCCGGGTTTCGATCATCTTCACCAGGGCGTTCATATCGGCCTGGGTCAACGGTTTTTCGTTCTTCACCTGATACATCAGCGAATCCACCGCCAGCTTTTTGACCGTGGACACGCAGCCGCCCAACAACACGGCCGCCGCCGCCAAAATCACGCCCGTCAAAAATACCCGAACAATTTTCGACATAATAAAACTCCTTTGCCGGTATTATACACAATTTTGCTTGAAAGCGGCGGGTAAAATCCAGCAATTCCAAAAGAAGGAAAAGTTCGGAGCCCGGTGCTGTATCAATGGTACAGACGAAGACGGATTTTTTATGTTGAAATGGAGCCGGCAAACAGAAATATGGAGCCGGCCGCAGCCAGTTCAAATCTACCTGAGGGAAAACGCGGCCCCATGTAAATGTTTGGCGTCTCCTCAGTGCCACGGCCTGGATCCCAACCCGGGCCGTGGTTTGATGAATTGACTGACAGCAGACGGTGGATATGAGCCAGGATCTTAAAAAATACATCGACGTCGAGGACGCGCTTGTTCGCATGTGCGGCAGCAAAAAGCTTTATGCGCAAATGCTGAACATGTTCCTGGGCGGCAAGGAAATAGAAGGCTTCGAAGCGGCCGTGTCGGAGAAGGACCTCGGCAAGGCCGGCGGGCACATCCACACCTTAAAAGGCGTGGCCGGCAACCTGTCGCTAACGCGCCTGTTCGCCCAAAGCGACAGTATTACGCAAAAATTGCGGCTGGGCGAAGCCGTTGACGATCCCCAATTGTTGGAAAGTTTTCGCGAAACCTACGCGCTTACGCGAAGTTGCATACAGGAGCTTATCCGGGAACTGGATTCTGAATAAGCCGGGCTGCCGTTCGCGTCTTCGACTGGAAGGACGATGAAAGTCCATAAAGAAGAATCAGTCCAGGGCGGGAACCAGGGTTACCATTTGAATTTCATTGAAAGTGCCCACGCGCATCCAGGGGCCGAAAGTGCCGGTGCCCTGGGACACCAGAAACCTGGTTTCCCCCATCCGGGAGAGGCCCTTGACCAGGGGATACCTGATTTCGGCCAGGAAGGCCCCGGGGAATAGTTGTCCGCCATGCGTATGCCCGGACAGCATAAGATCGATACCGCCGCCTTCGACATACGCAAGGCCCACCGGGCTGTGGTGCGCCAGAACGGTCGGCGCGTCGGCATTGCGGCGTATTTCGGGCAGTTCTTCTTCAATGGTCAGGTCATTGACCATATGGGGATCGCGGGTGTTTTTATCGGCGTTCATGTATTCAAGGCCGATCAACTGTATGCCGTGGGTTACCGCCGCCTCGTTGCGCAGAATCCTTATTCCGGCTTCGCCGATCAGGCGCAGAGCCAGGCCGGTATTGATATAAAATTCGTGATTTCCGGCGGTGAAATACTTTTCTCCGCGAAGGTTTTTGAATAATGAAAACAGCTCCGGCCGCAGGGCGATATCGCTGTCCACCAGGTCGCCGTTAAACAGAACGATATCCGGCCGACGAGCGTTTACTGCCTCAATCACTTCGGCCAGATAGCCCTCGCCTCTTTGGGCGCCAAGGTGCAAATCAGGAATGTGGGCGATGGTCAGCTTTTCGGAAAGACCTTTGATGGGGATTTCATAGTCGGTGACCGTGAAAGAGCGGGCCTCCCAAAACCCATAGCCGACATAGAAAAGAGACAGGGCCAAACCGGCCGCGACGATTTTTTGGCCTGACGCCTTTCTTAGCAATGGGCTCAAAAGATGGGCAAGGACCAGGTAGAAAAAAAAGCAGCCCTGAAAAATCAAATACAGCCCGAAGACGTTATATAGGCCGGCCAACAGCGGATTGGCCGAGGTATAGGCCCCGGACATCAACACCACGGGAAAGACCGCCGTTAAAAGCAAAACCGCCAGACGCCAGAACCAAACCCCGCGCAATCCCAGGAGCGATTTCAGCCGGCCCGGAATGTACCAGACCGATATGGCCAGAATAATCATAACTATAACGAACATATGACGGCCCCTTCCAAATTCATGCTTTGAATACTTATCATTATGTCGCGACCACTAGAGAGTTTTACACATTAAATATCTTGAAATAGCCTAAAACGCTCGGCGGCCAGCTTTGTGGGCCGCCCTCAGAACTTATTGAAAATCAACGCTTGGCTTGTTTTCAATAAGTTCTGAGTCTTATTTCATTTCTGTCTTCAGAAATGAAATGTGCTCTATTGTATAATACGGCCACTTTTATCGCAACTGACCGGTAAAACAACGCACCGTGTTTCTGTTGCCGCCACGGTCATAAGAAAAGCGGCCCTAAAGCCGCGTTTCAAATATCTTTCCGGCCGGATTATCGTGAAGCTCAACAACAACAAGGAAAAAAGCTTTTTCAACAATCCGGCCGGAAAGCTCTCAGGCGGGGGGGTTTTACGAAAGTAAAAGCCCCCGCCCCTTTAGGGTTGTTAGAACTCGAAGCGCAGCATACCGCTGAACTGGTGATCGGTCTGGTCGCCGGAGGCCAGGATACCGTAATCCAGCCCCAGGCTCAGGCCGTTGTCGGCCTTGGCCTTGACGCCCAGGGAGCCCATGAAGGCCGTGCTGTCCATGGTGTCGCTGTTGGTGCGGCCGCTGAACGGGGTGTTCCAGATGCGGGCGCGGGAATCGACGTCGGTGTCGCCCAGGCTGAAGAGAACGCCCAGGTCGGCCGAAGGAGTGACCGTCCAGCCGCCTTCGGTGACGATGTCGCTGCTGAACTCAACGCCCAGCGGAATTTGGAACAGGTTCTGGTCGTCGGTTTTTACCTCGAAGACCTTCAGGTCGTTGCTCAGCTTCACCTCGGCGTCGTCGGTGCTGACCTTGGTGTAACGCAGGCCCAGATGCGGGGTGACGTTCAGGTTTTCGCCGGCCGCGAAACGATAACGGCCGGTCAGGCCCACGGTGAGGGCGTCGCTGTCCATATCGGAATGGAGCTTGCCGGGCATGAGCATGGCGGCGGGCACGCTCTGCTCGACCTCGTTGTCCACGGTGGTGTAGCCCAGGTCGCCGGTCAGGCCGAAGGCGCCGTTGGAATAGGAGCCGTAGAGGCTGACGCCGAAGAAGTCAAAATCGTTTTCGGTCTTGTTGAAATCGCCCTGGGATTCGCTGTCGCCGCCGCCGGCATTGAGGGCCAGGCCGAGGCGGAAGGCCTCGTTGACATTGTAATCAAGGCCGAAGGCCGCGCCGCCATAGTTGATTTCATAGCCGTTTTCGAAGCGGCCGGACTCCAGGCCGTCAACGTCGCTGTAGCCGTAGAAGGGGTTGAGCCAGAGGCCGAAAGCGCCGGGCTCGTTGCCATAGGCGGGCTGGGTGTCGTTCAAGAGGTTGTTGTGATCCACGACCAGGCCGCTGACCTTGGCGATGACGTTGTTGGTGAGGGCCGGAACGCCGGCGGCCACGGCGATCTGGGCCGCGCCTTCCAGAATCTTGGCGGCTTCGGTGGGGTTGGTTTCGCCGATGAATTCGTTATCGGTGGCACGGCTGACGAAGGCGATGCCGGCCGTGTTGGCGTTATACGTGTTCCCGTTGTCATAGTACGTATCATTTTGCTGACCGGCCGTGGCGCTGCTGTAGAGGCTGTCAACCATCCCGGCAAGGCCGCTGGAAAGTTCCGGAAAGAGGCCCCGCACTGCAACACTGTTATCACGCGTGACTTGCAGCACCAGATCAGTACCGGAAAGAGTCCACTGACCTGTGAGCAATTTTGAGCTGAAGTGCAGGTTGCCGTTGTTCCAGTGATCCTGACCGGTGATGTCAGTGGCGGCGGTGACCTTGGTGCCGCCGACGTTCAAGGTTGTGACGTCATCCAAGATGATGTAACCGTCTCCAGCGGCTGTTCCGGTGACGTGGGCGTTGTGGAAATAAACGCCGGCATTGTTGGTGCCGTCGGACGCGGCGGAACCGATGTCGACAGAATCGGTAGTGATGGAGGTGGTTGTGCCGGTGGCGACCGAGGACAACGCGCCGAGGTCTTTGCCGCCAACCAGGCCAACATCCGTCAGATCGAAGACGGCCAGCGAGTTGTTGTCGAAGGTGATCGTATTGGGTGTGGTGGCTAAGGCGCCGATGGTGGCGCCGGTTAGCGTGCCGTTCACATACAGGGCGCCCAGTGTATCGTCAAGGGTCTGGGGACCGACGAAAGCCATGGCGGCGCTGTAGCCGGCGGCGCTCCAGTTTTTGACGCCGATATCATTGATGGCCTTGTCGACCAAATCAGTCTTGGTATCGCCGATGGTGACAGTGCTGTTCTGGCCGGCGACCAGAACACCGTCAATCGCCGTGCTCTTCGAGGTAGCCGTACCGAAGCTGCTGATGGCAACCGAGCTGCCGGGCCCTTCCCCGGCCACAAACGCCGGATCGGCAAAGATCATGGAGCCTTGCAGGGCGGCACGGACGGCGCTCAGTATGCCGCCGCCGGTGCCGCCAACGGTGATGGTGACGTTTGTGCCGCTATCAATGGTAATGTCGTCCACCGCGAGGCTGGCGGTTTTATCCTTAGTCGAACCGGCAATTTTTATGTCATTGCCGGCAGCTTTCACATTCAGCTTGGCGACGGTGAGTTTGCCGTCTTCCACGTCAAGCGTGGCGCCGGTATCCAGTTGGAGGGTTTTGGAAATTTTACCCTCGCCGCCCTGCACTTTCACCGGAACCTGGGCGACCACCGTATCAACAGGTTTGCCGCTCTTGGTTTGAATCAGTTCACCGTTGCCCGAAGCGTCAAGGGTCAAAGTGCCGCCGCTCGTGCTGGAAAGAGTAAGCTCAACCGGAGCGCCGGCGGTCGTCGGATCATCAACTATGATGGTCTCTACTTCGGCATCTATGCCGCCAAGGTTAAGTACGGGCGCATCGTCGCCTCCGGTAACCACCAAAGGATCATCTGATGGAGGCGCCTCGGTGAGCGCATCGCCCGAAGTGACGTTGTCGGCCAGAGCCACGGTGGCCCAGCCGGTGGTGAAAATCGCGGCCAGGGCCAAAGCCAGACCAGCTCTCTTTTTCAAATCCATAATTCTTTCTCCTTGCCCATGGTTGTGTGTTAGACGCGTGACGCGCCGTGCCCAAATTCGAGCCTTAAATACGCGGATTCCATTTCAGCAACAAAAAAAGCCACGCGTGCCCTTACAAAAAGGACACCCATGGCCTGATCATATTATTTTCATCGCCGCCGCCTTTACAGACAGACAACAACAATATATATACCAACACGAGAGAGAGAGAGAGAGAGAGAGAGAGAGAGAGAGAGAGAGAGAGAGAGAGAGAGAGAGAGCAATAGCTGTGCCAACGCACCTGGAAAGAGTCCCGGCCACTATTTCGCTCTCAATAAACCGCCTGAGATCTCCCGCTGCCACTTGGACTAACCCCTCTATGCCTCTGTTCATTTTCAGAATTGTCAGACACGCCATACCGTGGGCGGCACGGCTTCTCCACTCCCAATTATCATACCCCTATTGATGGGGGTATGGAATTTTGACAACCAATTCAGCTACAGTATATAGCATGTGATTTACGTTTCAAGTACGCACATGCTTGTCATATACTAACTAAACAGATAGCTATATTAATAGATTCCGGCCG
>QMCD01002148.1_pt1 | contig 11170 bp, 7 predicted proteins | sample 1821841 | NCBI WGS metagenome assembly QMCD01 (sample SAMN01991225, study PRJNA193472) | Termite gut metagenome, whole genome shotgun sequencing project. | isolation source: worker | host: Macrotermes natalensis | reverse complement strand
CGGCGCGTGAGATCAGGCGGCCGCAATTCGACTTCGCAGGTGCGGGTTTGCAGCCGCAGCCTTCCGAGCTTCGACAGTTTCCCGTGCAGTTGCATTTGGTGAACCCCGGGGCCGGATTTTTCCAGGGCGCCGACCTGCTGTTGGCAGCCGACTGCACGGCCTTTGCGAGCGGCGATTTCCACGGGAAATTCCTGCGCGGAAAGATGCTCGCCATCGCCTGCCCGAAACTCGACCACAATACGCAAGTGTATGAGGATAAACTCGTCGAAATGATCGACGGTGCGCGGATAAACACACTGACCGTTCTTGTGATGGAAGTTCCGTGCTGCGGCGGGCTCGTGCGTTTGGCGCAGGCGGCGCGGGAGCGCGCGCAGCGGAAAGTACCCGTGAAGGTTATAGTACTTTCTGTAGGCGGCGAAGTTATCAGCGACGAATGGATATAACCGAATCATCTTTTAATTAGTAATTCATAATTGATTATCATGGGAATGTTTTGTTTTCAATGTCAGGAAGCGGCCGGAGGTAAGGGTTGCTCGGTAAAGGGCGTGTGCGGCAAGGAGCCGCAGACCTCGGGATTGATGGATGTGTTGCTCTACGCCGTCAGGGGCGAGGCGATAGTGAACCGCACCCTGCGCGAGAAAGGTGCGCCGGACGGGAGTGCAAGCCGCCAGATGACTGACGCGCTGTTCAGCACGATCACCAATGCCAACTTCGACGACGAAGCGCTAAAGGCGCGTATCGCCAAAGCGCTGGCCGTAAAGAACGAGCTTGTCGGAACAGCCAAAAAACGTGGTATCGCGTTGCCCGAAGTGCCCGAAGTGGCGTTCCACCCCACCCCGTCGGAATATGAGGCCGCCGCCGAAAATATCGGAGTGCTGAGTGAAGCTAACGAGGACATCCGCTCGCTCAAACAGATGATCGTCTACGGCGTGAAAGGCGCTGCGGCTTATGCCGAGCACGCCCTGAACCTCGGCCACGAGGATGCGGCGATCTACGAGGTGATAGAAAACGCGCTTGCCGAGGTGAGCCGTGCGGACATAGGCGCGGACGAGTTGGTGGCCCTGACGCTGGCCGTCGGCGAGTGCGGCGTAAAAGCAATGGCTCTGTTGGATAAAGCCAACACCTCGACCTACGGCAATCCCGAGATCACGCGGGTCAATATCGGTGTCGGCACGCGCCCGGGCATTCTCGTGAGCGGCCACGATCTCAAAGATCTCGAAGAACTGCTCGAACAGACCGCGGGCACGGGAGTGGATGTCTACACCCACAGCGAGATGCTCCCCGCGCACTACTATCCGGCATTCAAGAAACATCCGCACTTCGTCGGCAATTACGGCAACGCATGGTGGAAGCAGAGGGAGGAGTTTGCCTCGTTTGGCGGCCCGATCCTTTTCACCACCAACTGCATCGTGCCGCCGTTGGCCGGTGCGTCGTACGCGGAGCGCATCTACACAACCGGCTCGTCGGGCCTGCCTGGAGCGACCCATATTCCCGCACGCGAGAACGGCAAGCCCAAAGATTTCTCGGCGATCATCGCCCATGCCAAGAAGTGCGAGCCGCCCACAGAGATCGAGCAAGGCGAGATCGTCGGCGGTTTCGCCCATGCGCAGGTGCTCACGTTGGCAGACAAGGTGGTCGATGCCGTCAAGAGTGGGGCGATCAAGAAGTTTGTGGTGATGGCCGGTTGCGACGGGAGAATGAAATCACGCTCATACTACACCGATTTCGCCGCCGCCCTGCCGCACGATACCGTGATCCTCACCGCAGGATGTGCAAAATACCGCTACAACAAATTGCAGTTGGGCGATATCGGCGGCATTCCGCGCGTACTCGACGCAGGGCAGTGCAACGACAGCTACTCGCTCGTGGTAATTGCTCTCGCCCTGCAAAAGGCGTTCGGTCTCGCGAGCGTCAACGACCTGCCGATAGTCTACAACATCGCGTGGTACGAGCAGAAAGCGGTGATCGTGCTGCTCGCACTTCTCTCGCTCGGCGTGCGCAACATACACCTCGGCCCCACACTTCCAGCATTCCTCTCGCCGAACGTGGTCAACGTTTTGGTCGAAAGTTTCGGCATCGGCGGCACCTCGACCGTCGAAGACGATATTAAGGCGTGGATGCAGTAAAGTACCGTCCTGAAAAACAAAGTGCTGATAATAATCATATTATCAGCACTTTATTTTTTTGCCTACGGCACACAAAAACACAGGCCTCTATGTTAAGGCCCGTGCCGGATTCTTGCCCGATTGACGCGTTGGTGCACTAATCGACCCTCAGGCCGCCCACTGCAGGTAAGCCCACGGTATCCTGCTTGTTGCCTCCCGTCTGCTCGTCATCTTCCCGAGTCGCCCCCTGTTCGATGAGATCAAAAAGGCGATCGGATCTTCTACCGTTGAGCTCAAGTTCGGTAATCAGCCTGGATATTTCCTGCTGGTGGTCGGATAGGATGCTTGCCAATTGAAGCAAAATAGTTTTCATGTCGTCTCGATTTAGCGGAATACGTGGTGTGAAAGTTCCACGATTCTGTGCAAAAACCGAGCCGGAATCGTAAAACCTGGCTCCTCCGCCCTCATTTTTTTTCATCATCTCTCCTGTACCGCAAATTAGCCATTCGGCGGAAATTTGCGGAAATTTGACCAGGATTTTGTTCAGTTTGTCTGCCCCCACTCTATCCCGTATACTTGAATATGAGCCGTTAGCCAAGCCGCACTCTTTTTCAAACGCCCTACCGGACAGCCTTAACTCCCTGAGTATCAGGTCGAGTCTCTTTTTAATTGACATTCTAAGTAAAATTGTTTCAAATTAGTTTGGAAGTAATATAAATAGTTTTCATATTTGCATCGAATATTGTGCATTAAGAAAAGAAAAACCGACATATCCAGTTTCCTTTTTTCCTGCGTGCGTTTTTAGGGGGATACGCAAACCAACCCAAGCCTGTGATCAAAAATGATCAAGGCTAAGTTTGGAATGATTCTTGCTAACTAATTAATGTTCTCCTCCATCGTACCTGTACTAAACGTAATACGCTGCTATTTTATTGCAAGATAATAATTAATTTTTATTTCATCAACTAAAAAGTTCTATTAAGCCATGAAAATTAGACATTATTTGTTTCTCGCCCTTGCGGCCATGATGTTCGTATCGTGCCAAAAAGACGGCGCACAGACCCCTGTTGACTCGGGCGCAACCAAGAGCGTTACGGTAACTATCGCGAACGTCGCCCCTCCTGCAACGCGCGTCCCTCAGACCGGTTTTTCTGTCGCCGGAATTCCCATCGCCGTGTTAACCGAATTGAACGTGCTTTTTGCGAGTTCGGACGGCACTGTGGTTGACACCAGATCGCTTACGAGCCAAACCGGAACTCCTTTGACACCTACTGTCATAATTGATCCGGCGGGCACAGGCAGGTCGTACCAGTACACTTTCCATCAGGTTCCCGACAATGCGACCAAGTTGGCGGTTTCGAATGTAACGGTTACCGATTTGGATAACCTCGACAGTACTTTGAACGGGTACAATGTTTACTCGTATCAGGCTATTCCGAGTGCATCCACTTCCATTCCCGCCTGGGGATTTAACAGTACGTGGGCAACGAGTACTGCTACCGATGCTGACGGCTTCCCGCACATTAATGCCGGCATAGTTGATGTTGAACCCAAACTCGCGCGCATAGAGATAGGTAATATCCAGTGTCTCAACCTGGGCACGGCGACTCAAACCAATGGCTTATACCCGCGTTTCGGTACCCTTACTCTCGCGAATATAGGTATCCACGGTACCAAAGTGGGCACCATTGGCGGCACTGCAACTACTTATGGCCCCGATGCCGCAGGTTTGACCGCATGGAATACTGCTGTCGCAGGAAACAATGAGCCCTTAGGATGGAACATCGATCCCGTAGGCGGAAACGTTCTTAACTCGACGACAGCGTTAGCAGGTAAATTCTTCGGTTTCAACGTGGTCCCGGGCACCGCTCCCAATATTATCCTCGAGATAAGCAGCGCAACGGAGAACGCGAACACCAACCTTCCGGCAGGTGGTATTCCGGGAAGCGTCGATCCGGATGAGCACTATTTCGTGAAAAGCACGAAACTGAATGACGGCACAACTAAGATCTCCACCTTTGAAGCCGGCTATATATACCAGGTCGATTTCAAGTTCAACACCGAAAACGTCGAGCTGTGGGACGGGAAGGAAGAATTCATCTGCGTAGACGTTACGGTCGTTATCCCCGACTGGGTGATCGTCGACACGGTTACACCGGGTTTCGATTAATCTCTTGACAGTCGTTCTACCGCCCCTGTGTGATCAGTGGACAGGTCTATAATCAATTACTTTTCCGGAGCCGGTGCGTATCTAATCCCTCCATCCTTTGCGCGCCGGCTACCGGAAAAGATAACAAAAAACTGAAAAAAGATGAAGCATTCAAAACTCCCTCTGCTGCTGTTGTGCGCTATGACTCTGGCCGGATGCGTAAAGGAAGAACCTGAGGATTGCCACATTACGATAAATTTCGGCTACAAGGGCGACGGGAATACCGAGATATTCTCGGAGAAAATAGACCACTTCGATCTGTATGTCTTCGATGAGAATGAGCAGGTGGTGGAAGGATTCGCTCCTTATCACCCCACTCCCGCTGAACTCGCCGCCCAAAGTATGAGGGTGTATCTGCCCACCGGAAGAAGTTATCATGCCGTGGCTGTCGGCAACATGGAACACTCGGAACTGTACAGCCTGCACGAGGGGACTGTCGACAGTACAAAAATCATGCATCCCGGCCATACCATCCTCAACAACGCCCCCTCGGATATCGACACCCATCCGCACCTTTACCTCGGCAGGGAAGGAGTGGATATACCGCTTACCGCAGGTACGACCCATACTATAGATTTCAACTCATCTCACGTAGACATGATCGTAGAAGTTGCGGGGCTTCCCGCTCCTTCGTCCGGTCCGACGCGTCAGGCCGCCGTCGATCTGTCGCTTGAACACATTAATCTGCCCGGATGGACAGACTTTAACATGAACTGCATTTGCCCGAGAGGCGATTTGGTGTCGCATCTTCCCGCCGGCGAGTGGAATGCAGAAAGAGGAGCTTATGTTTTTTCATATCAGGTGATGAGAGACCTCAAGGGGGGTAAAAACACTCTGGGCTCTTACATCCATCTGTACGACGGAGACAGGGCTCTTCTCGGAAACAATCCTATAAACGTCGAGCAATTTATCCAGGAGCATCTTATGCCGAATCCCGACTTCCCGGGGCCCTACGACGAAAACGGCGTACTGCTGCATGAGGCCTACGTTCCGATACGCATCGATATACCCGAACCGGGGGATGGCTCGCAAAATGTCGAATTCACCGTCACCGTACCCGACTGGGTCCTTCAAGATGTTATTCCCGAATTCTAAACCGCCACGGATATGAAACAGAAAATATACATACTTCTTACAGCGGTCCTTGCGGCCCTTGCAGGATGTATCCATGACACGCAATGGGATACCCCCGGGCCCGCCGACGCCGACGACGGAAGCGTAAGTCTCAATATAGCCGTGCCGGCCCCGGTGGCTAAGAATATGGGCCGTACACGCGGGGTCGGGGACTTCGACAGGTTCGAGAACATCAACGTCATGATCGCGGAAGGAACGGATATAATCTACAGCCTCTACATCACGTTCGATGCATCGGGAAATGCGACTACAACGCCGCCTGCGGGTATTGTGTATGGCAAACGGGCTGACGATTACGACGACAGCCAGGGCGACGGCAACGACGAGGATGGGAGCAACGAAAACAACTACGGCGCCCATTACGGCATCCACTTCTCGCAGGGTTGGTTCGAGAACTACGGGATATCGTCCGAGACCGTCGACTTTTACATTGTTGGCAACTACGGCGCGGCGATCGACATGGACACTGTGGGGGAGTTGCAGAGCCTTAAATATAACTCATCATTGCCCGGGTCCGGTTCTCCCGGAAACAATGTGATGTATGGCAAGAGCGAGGATTACGACGGAGACAAACACTCCCACAACACCGCAGTCGATCCGCATCAGGGCGGCCGTACGCTGAAGGTCGAACTGAAGCGTCTGGCGGCGATGATAACGGTCAAGATAGACGGCAGCGGATTGTCTGACTATGTGGAGATAACTCCACTGAAGATATCCCTGCACAACGTTCCCTCGTGGAGCTACGTGGCCAAGCCTAACAATATATACGCCGAAGCCGCGAATGGCGACTGGATCGACGACGGCGAATGGATCGACGTCGGAGCACAAGTGGGCGGCACTCTCGGAACATTCGCAAGCGGGGAAAGTCCTATGGGCCATCCCGTAAGCACCACATTCGGATGGCATTATACCGATGCCGGGATTGGAGGCAGTGAAGCGAATCCGAACTTTGCTTACGGGGGGAGCACAAATGTTCCCGCGCTTTTTATGTTGGAAAACATTCACGGAGATAATTTCGGAGACGCGGATGTCGATGATAAGGGTTACGGTAAACGCCCTGCCGGTGTTGCCAACAACAAGGTTGCCATTTGGGCTGCTTCCGAAACCAATCACTGTTCCTATCTGGAAGTGGAGGCCGAGTATCTGGAGTATAATGGCAGCGGCAGCAGCAATGTAGTCAGAGGCGGCACTATAACGTACCGCGTCTTTTTGGGCGAAGACGTCGCGAGAAGTTTCGACGTCAAGCGCAACAGCTATTATCGCTATACTCTCATGCTGAGCGGTACCGGAGTAGGTGAAAACGACGCTTCATGGCGCATGGATAAAAAACTCTCGACCTCTTCGCTGCTCGACGAATCCGAGTTCATTCTGAACGGTGCCGGTGAGATGATCGTCATAAATGAATTGATAGCAGCCCCGAACCAAAGTTGGTACAGTATCTACTATAACGGCCCCTCTCAAGGCGACGTCAACGACGATGTTACATACCTGTATTTGGTAGGCAGTTCGGGAGGCAGCGGTTCTAATCACAGTTGGGGAGCGTTGCCGCTTGAGAGTGGAACCGGAATTAATCCGGAAAGGATCAACACGGAGACAAATGACGGACATATACAGTTCCGCCTGTTTGTAGATCCTATGACCACGGACGACGGCGACGGCTATATGCGGCGGGTCGAGTTCTATCTGGGAACTCAGGCAGGTTATCAGACTGCTCCTATCTCGATCACGCAATATGCGCCGATGGTGATCGAAGTGAATCCGGCGAATGTATCCGATGAGATCAGAGTACAGATCGCCGCCGCCGGAATCAATCCGGAACAGCCTTTCACGATCCATTTCGACCGCGTCGACCGCTCTGCCATGCCGTGGGGATTCGACGGCGGGACGATAACGGCTAACGCCGGTTCGGGATACGCCAACGAAGCCTGGTGGCTGAATACCGCAGCCGCGGCAGGCTATCTTCCCTTCGGAGACGGCAGTGCAATGATGCACGCGGCATTCCTCAATTATTATCAATGGTCGCCCCGAGACAACAGCTTTGCCAATACGCTATTGGGCACGCCTGTCACGATATTTACCATGAGAGAATACCACGAAACCAATCCCACAGTCCCCATCGTTCCGAACTCGATACCTTCGAGTGCGGAGTGGAAACTGTTGGAGATGCTCGACCAGGCCGGTTTCAATGTGTTCGACAAGGTGCATGAGCACGACATCATTCCCTGGCAGCCATATTGGACTTCCGATGCGGTTGCGTCCGGCACCACCCAATCGGTGGCCTATCGCAGGAACGCCGCCGGCAGTTTTGTGAACGTCGACAGAACTTCTCCCATGCCCTACCGCATGATCTACATAGAGCAATAGGGATTTATCCGTAAAAATGAAATTGGGCGCTCCTGCGGGGAAGGGGGCGCTCGATTTTTTTTGTTACGTTCCATAATATTTCCTACCTTTATCCCAAAACTTCAACATTATGAGACATTTTGTAAAACAGTCGCTTTTGTGCGCAGCATCGGCAATGATCGCCCTGGCTCTCTTTTCCGGCTGCAAGGGCGGCAATCGGGGCTCCACAGGTACGCAGGATGGTTACGATCCCGACGCCCAGCAACTTTTCATCGGCGACGACATAGCCATAGTTCCCACGACCTACGGCAAGGTCAAGGGCTTTATCCTGCGCGGGATCTACAATTTCCGCGGCATACCCTACGGCGCTCCCACTTCGGGCGAAAACCGTTTCATGCCTCCCCGCCCGCCCGAACCGTGGGACGAGGTGAAGCCCGCGGTCTATTGGAGCCAGTGGGCCCCTCAAAGGCAATACGACCGTCCGCCCGAATCGTACGGCGCGTTCAAGGATGCCTGGAACTACGACACCATGGGCGAGGATTGCCTCAGGCTCAACGTCTGGTCTCCGGCACTCGACGGGGCGCGGCGGCCGGTACTCGTGTGGCTCCACGGCGGCGGTTTCTCCAGCGGTAACGCGATCGAACAGGACGGCTACAAGGGTGAAAACATCGCGCGCTTCGGCGACATCGTCTATGTCTCGGTGAACCACAGGCTCAACTCCCTGGGATTTTCCGACCTTTCGGCCGTCGGCGGCGAGAAGTATAGGAACTCGGGCAATGTGGGCATGCTCGATATCATCGCCGCACTCGAGTGGGTCAACAAAAATATCGCGGCTTTCGGCGGCGACCCCGGCAACGTTACCATAATCGGCCAGTCGGGCGGCGGCTCGAAGGTTTGTACCGTCTCCGCCATGCCTGCCGCCAAAGGTCTTGTACACAAAGGAGTGGCGCTCAGCGGAAGCAGCACGGCAGCCAACGACAAGGCTTACGCGCAGAAATTGGGCGAGGCGATCCTTGCCGAGGCAGGACTCACCCCTGCGCGCATCGACGAGCTTCAGCAAATGCCCTGGGAGGAGTATATGGGCATCGCCGACCGTGCGGCGGCAAGGATGCGCCGCGAGAGTGCGGGCGGAGGACGCGGAGGGTTCAGTCCCGTGGCCGACGGCACGAACATCCCCGAGGGGACTTTCTGGACGACGGGCAGGAGCGACGTTCCCGACATTCCGATGATCTTCTGCACCACCTTCAACGAACAAAGCCCGAGCAGTTTCAATGCGGAAGTTGAAGAGATCACCCTCGACGGGGTCGTCGAGCGCCTCACCGCCACCTACGGCGATCGCGCGCGGGAGATCGTGGAGGCCTACGCGGCGCAGTTCCCCGAACTGAAACCGGTCGAGGTGCTGTCGTTCATCTCGTCGAACCGCCTGAGGGTGGTCGGTGCGGCAGATGCGAAACTACAACAGTCGCCCGAGGTTTGGATGGCGTGGTTCGGCTTCCAGCCTCCGCTGTTCGACGATCGCCTGAGGGCTTTCCACTGCATCGACATCTCGTTCTGGCTCCACAACACCGACCTGATGGTAACACACACGGGCGGCGGTAAGACCCCGAGGGAGCTTTCCGACCGCATGTCCTCCGCCCTTGTGGCTTTCATGCGCACGGGCGACCCGAACACTCCGCAGCTTCCCGCCTGGCCGCGCTACACTGCCGGAACGGGAGAGACGATGGTGCTTAACGTGGTGAGCGAGTTGAAGAGCGATCCCGACGGCCCCGCACGCCGTACTCTTATTGCCAGATAGATTTTCAACGATAATTGGAAAATTCACGGAACGGAAACGGACAAGGAATGAAATACATGTTCATAGTGCAGGGCGAGGGGCGCGGCCACCTTACGCAGGCGATAGCGCTCGCCCAACTGCTCAGGCGCCACGGCCACGAGGTCGTGGAGGTGATGGTGGGCAAGAACCCCAACCGCACGCTTCCGGCTTTTTTCACCGAAAAAACAGGTTGCCCGGTGGTAACGTTCGACTCCCCTTCGTTCGACTACGGCAAGGCGGGAAAACGCGGCCATCTGGCCAGAACGTTCGTAGTCAATACCACGCCGTTGCGGCTCGAAATGTGGCGCAAAAGCATTCGCAAGATCGTGCAGCACATAGAGAAAGCCGAGCCCGATGTCATAGTCAACTTTTACGAGATGTTGTTGGGCGTGAGTCACTTCATGCACCGGCTGAGGGTTCCTGTCGTGAGTATCGGCCATCAGTTTCTGGTCGACCACCCCGACTATTCCCACCGTTCGCGTACCGATCAGGGGCAATTCGCCTTGAGGCTCAACAATATGCTCTGCTCGCTGGGGACCACCAAGACCCTCGCGCTGTCGTTCTACCCGCTGAAGGATTTCTATCGCGACCGTATGGCCGTGGTGCCGCCGCTGCTCCGGAGCGAACTGTTCGACCTCGCTCCGGGCGACGAAGGATATATCCTGGGTTACGTGCTCAACCCCGGTTACGCCGACGAGATCTGCGAGTGGCATAAAAAACATCCGGAGACGAAACTCCATCTTTTTTGGGATAAGAAAGATGCTCCCGAGACGCTCTCAGCGGCCCCGGGACTCACGTTCCACCGTATCGACGACCGGAAATTCCTCGAAATGATGGCGGGCTGCTCGGGGTACGCCACGACGGCCGGGTTCGAGTCGGTGTGCGAGGCGCTGTGGCTCGGAAAACCGGCGCTGCTCGTACCTGCCCACATCGAGCAGGAGATCAACGCGCAGGATGCGGCCGGGATCGGTGCGGGAACTGTTTCAGGGGAGTTCGATCTCTCGCAGCTTGTGGAGTTTATTCCGCGCTACGCCGCCGACACCGCCGCTTTCAGGGAGTGGGTCGCGCGCGCGGAAGAGTTATTCGTGAGACACCTGACGACTTTGGTCTGAGACAGGGCCGTCATCGTACGTCTACAATGCCGGGAAACGCCTCCAAACCATCGGACGTGGAGCTCCGTCACCTCTCGAAACTCGATTTTTCTGGTAAAATAGACTCGAAAGCCGCCCCCAAATCTTCCATGACGCGCGCATAATTGCGGATATGCACATTGTCGTTAAGGCACACCAGGCGGTATGACTGCTCCCTGACGGCGCGGATGGCGGCACCGGACTTCACCACGAGCGGGAACATTTTTGTGTCTGTGTATGTGTTGTATGGGGCGAATGCTCCGCGGCATATCTGCCAGGTACGGATCAATTCGGGCGTCAGGTCGGCAGTCGTGCGGAAGCGGTGGGTGGAGGTTTCGTCGAGTTCAGCCCCGCAGTGCGCCCAAAGGTCTTCGAACGTGCTTTTCAGATAGGCCTGGGCATTGTGGGGCGTGCGCAGGGTAACGAACCTGGGATA
>QMCD01002147.1_pt1 | contig 11171 bp, 11 predicted proteins | sample 1821841 | NCBI WGS metagenome assembly QMCD01 (sample SAMN01991225, study PRJNA193472) | Termite gut metagenome, whole genome shotgun sequencing project. | isolation source: worker | host: Macrotermes natalensis | reverse complement strand
ACATGGGGAAACAGCGAAGCTATTCGCATTCCCAAAGAGATGCTTCGTAGAGCCGGATTGCATCAAGGCGATGTTGTTAATTTTGAGATTAATAAGCAGGGGCGTTTAGAAGTAATACCTCAAGGAGCCTATCGTGAAGGAGTGCGTCGCAAACAGGTGACCTTTAATGATCTTTTTAAAGGCTACGAATCAGGCTTAAATAGGAGCGAGGATCCTTGGGGTGACGAAAGTTTTATTGGGGCTGAGAAGGATGCGTGGTTATCTTGATATTTCAGCAGGGGGACATTCTTCTAATTGATTTTAATCCATCAAAAGGACACGAACCAAAAGACAGACATCCGGCTATTGTTGTGAGCTCAACTAGAGTTAACTATATGACAAATCTTATTTTGCTGGCACCCATTACATCTACAGATAATAAATTCCCTCTTCACGTACCAATTGCTTCGGGCAATCCTATCAGTGGGTATGTGCAGTGCGAAGCTCTGAGAGCTTTAGATTTAAAGACAAGAGCAGGAGTTAAGCGCATTGGAGAAGTTGATGACGATACTCTAAGCGCCATTCTTGAAGCTGTAGGCGTTGTTGTGGGTATATAGCTTTGAGAAATTGGATTGTAAGTCTAGCGATTAAGAACTACTATCTCAAGCTGCGTTATGGCCATTTTACTTATCATGAGACCTTACGCTTATGGATTTGTTGTGGTCGAGCAAGTAAGAGCATTTGATTTATCTGCCAGAAACGCAACGCACGTTGAATGCATCGCTCAAGACTCAGTCTTTATAAAAAATATAAAAAGCTTGATCCGATCGTTTTTCTGATCCTTATAATCTGAAGATATCTTAGATTCCCGCCTTCGCGAAAATGACAGAGTGAGACTTTTTGGATAGTCTGAAGAAAGCGGGAATCCACAACAAACGGTTATTGTTATGTGAAAAGCCATAGGAAAATTTGCATCCTATGGCTTTTGATACAGACCCCTCGAACCTTGATCTACAGCTTAATGTAACCTACCTGGCAAACATGATCTTTTCGTTGTTGAACATCTTTGCCAGCGCCACTACGCACAGACCGGTCAATACTACATTTACTATAACCGTAATGCCTACAAACAGTGGGTTAGCGTGAAATGTAAGTATGCCGATGAAGCACTGCACGCTGTTAAACACCGGTATCAGATAGAAGAAGAAATCTGTGGGGGCATCTTGCGAGATCATTCCGGTTATACCTATAAGCATGACGATAATCATCAGTGGCGTGATCATAGTTCCGGCTTCCTTAACAGACTTTGCAAAGGCTGAAACTACGGAGAGGATACCAATGAACAGCAAGACGGTGGCAAGCACAATACCAAGTATCATTGCGTAATCGCCAACTCCATAGACCAAGGCATCTACACCGGTTCCCCCAGCACCACCCAGACTCATAAGGTTTGGCAGCGACAATATCAGGCCGATAAAACTGGAGATGCCAGATAGCAAGGCAATTACGGCCAAGCTGATGATCTTGCCCAACGCCAGCTCCCAGCGCCCCAAAGGTGTGACCAGCATGGTGGCGATAGTGCCGCGCTCTTTCTCCCCGGCAATTGACTCCGGTGCGATTGCCATACAGCCGCTGAACAGGAACATCAACAGCACCATCGGCAAAATCATGGCAAAGATCATGCCGGCAGAGTCTTGCTCGGTGGCTAAGTTATATGCACCGGTGCCGGCGTTGATGTCAAAGGTGGGGGATAAGGCGTTTTTGTAAGAGCTCAATACTTCAGAAACCAATGAGTATGCCGCTTGAGACTCAATGCGTGTGCCATTGTAATAAATCTCAATATTGGGTGAGGAGTATGCGGCAGCATCTGCGTTGCGCGTTGCCAGTGTTTCTTCAAACCCGGCAGGAAACATGATTAAAAGGTCTGCCTCTTGATCGGTGATGCGCTGCTTGATGCTATCAACTTCACTAGCCGTAACATCAACGGTTTCTACGGTAGCGTCTTTTAACAGCGCAGATATCGAAGCCGGTGTGTTTGTTGAGTAGACCGAAGGCTTGTAATCCTCGTCAACACTCATAAAGCTACCCATAGCTGAGCCCATGAATGTGTAGAGCACATAGATCATCAGACCCGGTAGTATAAGGGTAGTGAGCATCATGCGACGATCAGTAAAGAAACGCGAAAACTCTTTCTTGATTATGGCTATAAGTCCTGACTGCATTATGCCACCTCCTCCACAACAGCGGAGTAGAGGTCAAAGAACACCTGCTCCAGATCTTTTCCGCCGGATACTTCAGCAAGTGTACCTTCCTTAATCATTTGTCCGTTGATGATGATGCCAACACGGTCGCAAAGTTTTTCGACCAAGCTAAATATGTGGGTGCTTAAAATAACGGTCTTGCCTGTCGCTTTAAGCTCCAGCAGATAGTCGGTTACCACTTTGGCGGTGATAACATCCAGTCCGTTGGTTGGCTCATCAAAGATGATTACGTCGGGATCATGCACCAGGGATATGACCAGCGAGGTCTTTTGCTTCATGCCGGTGGAGAGATTTCCTACTTTCACCTCAGCAAACTCATCGATTCCAAAGTGCTTGAAGAGCTTTTCCTTTCGCACAGCAGCCGTCTTTGAATCTACATTATGCAGTGTGGAGAAAAATCCAAACAAATAATTGGGAGTAAAAAAGTCCTCAAGTTTAAGTTCACTGGTGAGAAAACCTATGGAGGCGCGCACTTTCTCCGGGGCTGTAATTATGGAGTGACTCTCAATAACTGCGTCTCCGCTATCCGGCTTGATAAGTGTCGCCAACATGCGAAGCACTGTTGTTTTCCCGGCACCGTTAGGTCCCAGTAGTCCATAGATCTCACCTCGCTGCGCAGTAAGATCGAGATTATCTACAGCAATCCGCAGTGGTTGCTTAGCGTTTTCGATACGCATTTGCTTTGCAGACAACTTAAATGTCTTTGATAAGCCTCGCGCTTCGATGATCGGTCTTTGATCCATCGTTTCCTTCCTTTCTGTGCGCCTTTTTAGTGTTTCCATTTGTTAGCATCCCTCCTCGTAAATAAATATCTCTTCAATTCCCAGAGAAAAGTAATGCGCAATCTTGAATGCGAGTTGAATAGATGGGCTGTAGCGACCATTTTCAAGCGAACTGATAGTTTGGCGCGAGACATCAAGGGCATCGGCCAATTCCTCTTGGGTGATACCTCTCTCTTTACGCAACTGTTCGATATGGTTTTTCATGCTCACTTCCGATGCAAAGGTTGCTTTACAAAGAGCAGTATACTTGAATTTCCGGTGGTGTCAAGTTTGCTTTACATTTCTTGTCCAGTTTTGTTATGCGTGTAAAATACATGTATAATACATGCATTAAAACTATTGGAGGTGTAAACCATGCCGGCATTACAAGTAAGGGATTTCCCGGAAGAACTGTATGAACAGCTGAAAGAGGCTGCAAGGCGAGAGCATCGTAGTATTGCTCAACAGACAATTCATTTGGTTGATTGCGGATTAAACAGAAAAATACGAACCACATCAGGTGAGCCGGGGGAAACAGAAGAAGAGATACAAGCTCGCATTCGCAGGAGAAAAAAGCTGTTTGCAGAAATCGCGGCCAGCGAACCGATTATTGTTGAAGAGGGATTTCCTTCTGCGGTGGAAATCATTCGTGAAATGAGAGATTCCAGATGATAGTTCTTGATTGCAGTGCAGCAGTTGAGATCGTGTTAAAAACTGACAACGGCAATTGCATCTACGGTCTCATTGAGCCAAACGAGAAAGTGATAACCACAGATCTATTCCGTATCGAGATAATTAATGCGCTAAGCAAATACGTCAAATCCGGCAAAATCACTTTGGAGGAATCATTTAGACTTCTGGCCCGCGCAACCCACATGATCGATGAGTTTGTACCCATGCAGGAGTATTGTATAGGTGCACTCAAAGAATCAACGCGGCTTAACTACTCGGCTTACGACATGCTTTATTTGTTGCTGGCACAGCGCAGGCAAGCAATACTTGCCACATTAGACATGAAGCTGATAAAGCTTTGCGAGCAACAAGGCGTAGAGTGCATCCACATTCTTGATGCGGATTATCTTGAGGCAAACAGCGCGGTGCTGGAGGAGATAGATAAATCCTTGCAGGGCAAATCCACAGGGAAGCATTAAATCGGCACTTCCCTCCAGTAATAAAAACTACCAATGTAGTAAAATAGTCCTTTGCTTAAGGAAGCACCGATTTAACCATTGCACGCCATCTTCTGCTCAGTTTGCCCCAGCTATGTCCGAGCAGACAACGACATTACGCCAGGTAGTGCCGTAGCCTGCTCAAACAGATCTGGAACAAACTAAACAGAATCTGACGCACAAGCATTAAAACGGCACTTCCTTAACATAACTAAGAGCGCCCAAAGCTACCGGGCGCAACACATTTGAAGGGTTAAATATGTCAGGACATTCTAAATGGGCTACCACCAAACATCGCAAGGCCGCGCAGGATAAAAAGCGCAGCGCTTTGTTTTCCAAGCTGTCGCGCAACATCACTGTTGCTGCCAAAGAGGGCGGCGATCCAAATCCCGAGAACAACGCATCGCTGAGTGCGGCTGTTGCTAAGGCAAAAAGCTACTCGCTGCCAAAAGACAAAATAGATGCAGCGATAAAGAAGGCTTTTGGCGCCGGCTCTGACAGCGCTAAATGGGAAAACGTTGTCTACGAGGGATACGGTCCTGCCGGTGTAGCCGTATATTGCGAGGCACTCACAGACAACCGTAACCGCACTGCAGCAGATGTAAGAAGCGCGTTTACCCACAGCGGCGGAAACCTGGGTACCACAGGAAGTGTGGCATTCCAATTTGAGCGCAAAGGTCAGATCATGGTGGAGAAAAGTGCTTGCCCTGATGAAGACGAGTTTATGATGCAAGTAGCCGAAGCCGGCGGAGATGATTATGAGGACGGCGAGGATGAGTGGATCGTAACAACGGCTTCCACAGAGCTCACCAACGTGAGAAACGCCCTTGAAGGTCTTGGCATCGAAGTCAAAGGCTACGAGTTGATCATGGAGCCAACCACACCTACAGAGGTAAGCGTTAGCGATGCGAAAAAGGTCATGCGCCTTATCGACAGGTTAGAAGAGCTTGAGGATCTGCAAAATGTTTATCACTCCATGGACATCACCGATGAGATATTAGAGGCGTTGGAAGACTGATCTAAACCAGCTGCCCGGCATTAGACAAGATAGTGAGTATATATGCGCCTAGTAACCGCTCGCGTAATTAAAGCTCAAGAGGCAAAGCATGGGGTTCAACATCTGGTTGTCGAGTACGAGGAAGTTGACGGAGAGGTAGTGCAAGGCAAGGCATTGCTTTACGAAGACCTTGCTCCTCAGTGCGGCGTTGGCGACATGGTGTTGATGAATGTTACTGCCGTTGATCTAAAATTGGGTACCGGCGGTATAAGCCCGATCATTGCCAACATCACGGCTACCAGACAAAGCATCGATGACCCGCAAAATGGGTCAGTAGTTTTCAACGACCCGGCACCCGGTGGGGGGCACATCATAAAGCTTCGCTATACCCCTATGCAACACGATGTGCTGTCTGTAGAAGAGCCGGATTCGCCATTTCACAAAATAGTTAACGAAACCAACTCACTTAAAGGCACTCCGGTGGTCTGCTGTGAGTTGCATAGTCAAGTTCCGCTGATAGCTGCGGCGATTAAGCACGAATTACCGGATGCCAAAATCGTTTATTGCATGACAGACGAGGCGGCATTGCTGGCATCATTTTCTGATCTATTGGTGCAAATGCGTGAGAAAGGTCTGCTTTGCGCATCAATAACATGTGGGCAGGCTTTTGGCGGAGACTACGAAGCAGTAAATCTCTACTCAGGTATGTTGGCAGCAGTGGCAGTTTGTCAGGCAGACATTATTATTGTCGCTCAAGGTCCCGGAATTGTTGGCACGGCAACACGCTTTGGTCACGGCGGATTAGCGCAAGCTGAGGCGCTGAATGCTGCTGCAGTTTTAGACGGCATGCCAATAGCTACCTTGCGCATGTCTTTTACCGATGCGCGTGCGCGCCATCAAGGCGTAAGCCACCACACGATCACAGCGCTGAGCCGCGCCTGTTTGGTCAAATCCTACATTCCTCTTCCTCCGCACATTTCTGCTGAGCAAAAAGAGATTCTGGAGACTCAGATCGAGGAATCCGGCATAACCAAACGCCACACCATCGTAAACCCCGATTTCGATGCGGCGACCATAGATCTTATGGGTCTCAAGGTAATGACCATGGGGCGTACCCAAGAACACGATCCGGTGTTCTTCTCTGCTGCCTTTGCTGCCGGCATTTACGCTGCCAAAGTACTCAAAGAAAGAGGATAGGGTGAGGATGTGCAGTCCTCATCAATCAAACCTGCTTTTGCCCGAGCGCTCAAAGAGTATTTAACTTATCTGGCCTTTGAAAAAGGATCCTCAAAACTCACACTGGAAGCTTATGGACGTGATCTTGAGCGTTACCTTATTTGGATGTCAAAAAGCGGAGCCAATGACCTTGACGAAATTGAGCGCGATCAAGTAAGCGAATATCTGGTGCAGATGCAAACGCTGGAACTAGCTCCGGCAACGATTAAACGCCAGGTGGCTTCGATAAAAAGCTTTCATAAGTTCTGTGTGCGAGATGGGTCTTCAACCAAAGATCCCACTGCTGCCATGAGATTACCAAAGATACCCGATCTTCTCCCTGACACATTAAGTATCCAGCAAGTATGCACCTTGTTAGATCAGAGTTTTCCTGATACACCAGCTGGGGTACGCGACAGCGCAATGCTTGAAGTGCTTTACGGCTGTGGTCTCAGAGTATCGGAGTTGGTGGGCTTAGACAGACAAGCAGTGCTCTTAGATGAAGAGCTCTTGCGGGTCACAGGCAAGGGAGACAAGCAGCGGGTGGTGCCTATTAGCGGCACGGCGCTCAAAGCACTTAGTGCTTACTTATCCGGTGCGCGAAGCGATCTGCATCCCAAGCGCTCAGTTAAGCCCATAGACGGTATCGCAGTTTTCCTAAACACCAGAGGCAAACGCATCACCAGACAAGGTGTGTTCAAAATTGTCGACAAGTACGGCAGGCTTGTAGGCATTGATGATCTTCATCCACACACCTTGCGCCATAGTTTTGCCACGCATCTTCTGGAGGGTGGGGCAGACCTGCGCGCCATTCAAGAAATGCTGGGGCACAGCGATATCTCCACCACGCAGATATACACCCACGTGGATCGCAGTCATATTAGAGAAGAGTATCTCTCAACGCATCCACGCGCCGGGCTAAAATAGAACGCATATCAGACATTCGTCAAGTCATCTTTCTTCATTCCCCTTCAAACCTCATGAGTTTTTATGTTTGTGGGGCTGTATCAAAAGTATGAGCTTAACTTTGATTGTCATTCCCGTACCCTCCTTGCTATTCCCGCGATGGCGGGAATCCATAAAAGACTGCTTATTCTTTATGCAAAACTAGATTCCCGCCATCGCGGGAATGACAGAGCGGGACGCGGGAATGACAGAGGCTTTGTGTTGTTAAATCGGCACTTCCTGGTAAATCAAAGCATTCTAATAGATAAAAACTGTATATAAGGTGCAAAATATGCATATTGAGTTTTGAATACAATCAAATTATACTTGCAGAAATAATTATGCTTTACCAGCCGGCACGAAGAGATGTGACTAAATGAAAAGCAAAATACTGGCAGTATTGGTAGTTATGATATTGGCGCTGGCTATGGCACCAACAGTTGCTCACGCTATGCAGATGTTTGTGAAAAAACAGACCGGTGAAAGCAAGATCAGTACTCTTGAGGTTGAAACAACAGACACTGTTGCGCAAGTAAAGCAAATTATGCAGAGTAAAGAGGGCATCGCTCCCGAGTTGCAGCTACTGGTCTACAAGGGCGAAAAACTAGAGGATGCAAAGACGCTTGCAGACTGTGGTATTAATGTGAAAGATCAGACGCTGTATTTAATTGTGAGCGGAGAAACAGCTAATTGTGGAGACGAGGGCGATGGCAGCAATTTGAAGTGGTCTTTCAATATAGATACCGACGTCCTTACTATCTCTGGCACGGGTACAATGGGAGATTATGCTCCCCAAGGGGCTCCGTGGTATCCCTTCCGCAACCTAATCAGTACGGTGGTGATCGATGATAATGTTGTCTCGATTGGATCCAGTGCATTTTATGACTGTGCTGCGCTCACATCCGTTAGCATCCCGGACAGTCTCATCTCGATTGGATCCGGTACGTTTTCTGGCTGTACCGCGCTCACGTCTGTAGACATTCCGGGCAATGTCAACGATATCTTCGAAAATGCGTTTAATGGTTGCTCAAAACTTAGCAGCGTGACATTTGCGGGGCAGAGTCCTCCTGGGATTATACCATCTGCATTTGATAATCTTGCCGCAAGTGGCACCGTGTATTACCCTGAGGGTGCTGCCACTGCCTACAGCAACATTTTGACTTCTATGGCCCTGAACAACAGCAACTGGAAATCCGGAGCCAAAGTCAGCGGTGTGATCATGACAATGCCACAACCCACTGCGGGGGCAACGGCGTCTGCATTGCAGGCGAGCGTAACTACCACCGGGGTTACGCTTGATGAAGGTGTCTGGATGCAATGGGACGCAAATACCGACGATTATGTCTTGTTGCCGGCAGATACTGTTTTTGAAGAGGGAGAAGCCTATTATTATTCGATCGTTCTAAGAGCTGATGAGGGTTATGCTTTTCCCGAAAATGGTGCGGAAATCACAATATCTTTTGCGAAACTAAATGGTGAGAATGCGCTCTCTGATATACCACATGCATCTGCGCTTTCATTCCTCTACCGATTTGATATTCCAGTCACCTACACTGTTTCCTATAGCGCAAACGGTGGCAGCGGCACAATGCCAAGCGTTACGGCAACAGCAGGTCAAGCCATTGCTCTCCCAAGCTGTGCATTTACCGCGCCGGCAGGCAAGGAATTCAAAGCGTGGAGTATTAATGGTACGCAGTACGCTGCAGATGCAACTTACACCGTTAGCGCAAACACAACTGTTACAGCAATGTGGCAAGATACGTCCGCTTCGACTCCAACTCCAACACCAACTGACCCGGATCCAACTCCGACACCAATTGACCCGGATCCAACTCCAACTCCCACACCAAGCGACCCGGATCCAACACCGGCTCCCACACCCACGCCAAGCGACCCGGATCCAGCACCTACACCATCGCCAATTGACCCGGATCCAGCACCGGCTCCCATGCCCACACCAACTGATCCGGATCCAACTCCAAGTGAACCTGTCGTAACTCCTACGCCGGACGACCCGGACTCAACACCTACACCAATTGATCCACCTGATTCAACTGATTCAACCATGCCACATACCGGCGACCGTAGTTATGCAATTATGCTGATAGTCATACTGGTAATATCTGCACTTGCCTTAATTGGCGCAGCAGCATGGCAAAAAAACGTCAAATTATGAGATGACAGTCAAACATAAATCGGCGCTTCCCAGTACTCGATGTGATAGTTTTTGCTATTACAGTGAAGGCAACCCCACCAAAAAGAACATTATGCAGCCATAAAGTTTTCGTAATTATATTGTGTGACCAGTAACTTTAAAGTAATATAAACAGTGGTGTAAAAAGTAGTTATATTATGCATCTAAGCAGAAAATTATGCATAATTTAATGCATAAAAATTATACATTAAATTGCTATTGTAAAACTTAGATAGGAATGAAGGACCTTGACGAGATGAAATAGCATCGCAAAGGGGGCGGAAAACCGCTATCTGATTCTTCTGTTTACATGAATCCGCTGGCGGTAATGTGGGAGTAAAAGAGATGGGGTTACCGCCGTGGAGAAGTCCGACCTTTCAGGGGTCAATTTGGCGAAAATTAAATACAGATTTTAAACCTCGAGGTCTTTTGGTGCGCAAAAGCCAAAAGACCATTGGTGGTTACACCACACGGTATCCGAAAAGTCTCATTCTGTCATTCCCGCGTAGGCGGGAATCTAGTTTGCATAAAGAATGAGTCGTTTGTTATGGATTCCCACCTTCGCGGGAATGACAATTTGGGTTAGACACAATGTTTTTGGACAGTCTGACCATAGGTTTGTACATGGAGATTGGATGAGAAGATGGATAAGCCAAAAGTGAGGCGCGCAATACTTGCCGTATTCTTGTCTGCAGCACTAATAATGCAGACATCAGGGTTCTTAAACGGGTGGCAGCTCAAAAGCAACTCTGATGCAGTCATAAACAATACGACAAATTACGTCGCCGAAGCGGACAATACTGCAAACGATGCGCTTGAAGCCGTTTCAGATGAAGTAGTTGACGTGCAAACAGGCGAACTTGCTTTGCAGACTGACGATACCGCAACCGAAACAAACGATGCGGCAGCAAATTATGTTGAGGGTGAACAAGTTGCAAGTGCAGTTGAGCCTGCAATTGAGCCTATCATAGCCGATGTCAGCGAGCCGGTAGTCGTAGATGAATCCGCTACCGAGGAAGACAAAGCCTTAAACACGATACCGGTTGGTGACAGCGTTTCAACGCGAGCTGTAGTAGCTTCCGGCAACTGCGGAGCACAAGGCTCCAATCTCCAATGGGCGTTTGATGATGTAACAGGCACGCTTACCATCACAGGTATAGGGGCGATGGCAGCGTTTTATAATATGACAGCGCCTTGGTATATCACGAGAAATTACATCACTAGAGTTGTTATTGAAGAAGGCGTTACAAGCATCGGAACTGAAGCATTCAGAAACTGTGTCGAACTTATAAATGTATCTGTTCCAAGCAGCCTTGAATCTGTCGGCACAAGTTGCTTTTATAGCTGCGGAAAATTAACTGACATCACGTTACCTAATGGTTTACGCAGCATTGGCAGCTATGCATTCAACGGAACCGGATTGAGATCGATAGTCATACCTTCGAGCGTTAGCACTATCAATTCTTACGCATTCAGGTATTGTGCATCTTTAAGTAAAGTGACATTCTTAAACACAAGTGCCCCTAGTATAAGTGCTACAGACACCTTTTTGAATGCACCTGCAAGTGGCACCATCTATTACCCGGCAGGAGCCACAGGCTACACCGATGACTGGAAAAATGCAGTTACCGGGCTCAGCGGGTGGACACT
>QMCD01004013.1_pt1 | contig 11172 bp, 10 predicted proteins | sample 1821841 | NCBI WGS metagenome assembly QMCD01 (sample SAMN01991225, study PRJNA193472) | Termite gut metagenome, whole genome shotgun sequencing project. | isolation source: worker | host: Macrotermes natalensis | reverse complement strand
ATGAACCGTCGGATTCTTAAACTCGGACTCTCATGGAACTTCTACGATTGAGGCTCTCATTGCGGCGCGAATGCTGCCCGCAGAGAACTCTGTAATGACTAAAAAAGTTAGTTTTATTTTATTTCTTTTTGCCGCAATGAGCGGTTTTTGTCGGGCAAATGCACCGGAGCTGCCCGAAACATTATCGACCACCCCGTGGAGTGAAGATGCTCCGGCGTGGGCTACTCCGGTGGCAACAACGATAATCTCCGAATACGATCACGTTATCCGTCGGGTGGCCTCGGACAAGGGCTACGACTGGCGGTTGATCTCGGCGATCGCAATGCAGGAGTCGCGTTTCAATCACGATGCGGTATCGAAGGCCGGCGCGGTGGGATTGATGCAGGTGATGCCGGCGGTTGCGCGCGGGTTCAAGGTCTCGCCAGACAAAATGACCGACCCGCTTACCAATGTCAGGTTGGGCGTGGGGCTTCTGGACGAGATCGGAAAAACGCTCCGTTTTACGCACTCCGTCTCGGAACGGGATCGACTGAGCATAACTCTGGCCGCATATAATTGCGGCGTCGGGCGCGTTCTGGATGCACGGAGGCTTGCCGTGAAGTATGGCGAGAATCATAACTCGTGGAGCGTGGTTTCGAAGTATCTGAGCCTTCTGGAAGACCCCCTCTATTATGGGGACGAAGTGGTCAGATGCGGCCGTTTTAGTGACGACGCGCAGACGTTGGGTTTTGTTAGCAAAGTGTTGCGCTACTACGATTCATACCGTGAACTTGCCGCGTTGTAACGAGTGGCGGGTTAGTTGAAAAAAGGCCGGAACTTTTGGGTTTCGGCCTTTTGTATTGTGTGTGTGGGCAGGGCTACTCCTCGGGAGGTTTCGTGTCTTTGCGCGGGGGCTGCCGCCAGATGTAGATCTTCGATTCGGTGCCGCTCCTGAGGCGTTTGATGTTTTTGCGGTGGGTGATAAGCAACAGTATCGCGATCACAAAGGCGAACACGACGAGGGTAAGAGAGGTGTTGGTACGCGGATTGAGCAAAATAAAGAGAGGGAAACACGACCCCGCGATCATGGAGGCCAACGAAACGTAGTGCCATGCCATCAGTACCACCACCCACACGGCCAGGCACAGCATTACCGAGGCAGGGGCTACCCCCATCACGGCTCCGGCGAGTGTGGCGACCCCCTTTCCGCCTTTGAATCCGGCGAAAAGCGGGAAGATATGTCCCAACACCACCGCCACCACCAGACCCACCTTAACGATATATATACCGCCCAAGCCATACTCCCCTCCGGCCTGGAACTCGGGCAGGAATTCGGCGAGGTTACAGAGTGTGACGGCGACATAGCCTTTCAGGAAGTCGATCGCGAAAACAGGAAGCGCCGCCCTGCGTCCCAACACGCGAAGCATGTTGGTTGCGCCGGCATTGTGGCTTCCGTGTTGGCGTATGTCGATGCCGTAGAAGTGTTTACCTATCCACACAGCGCTCGGGACAGACCCCAGCAAATATGCGACAACGACAAGAACTACAACTGTATAGATCATAGATTCAGGTTTTCAATATGACAAATATAGTGCAAGCCGAGCGATAATGCAAGCATGTTTTGGATTATCCGAGGCGCAGCCTGTGTATATCAAACGTAGCGCAGATCAATAATAGTGTAAGCCGAGAGAAAACCAGATTTATTTGGCGCTTCCGAACTTCGGTGCCGCCGCACTGCGCACTGCGCTCAGGAGAACATAAAGTCCAACGCTTGCCGTTACGCCGCCGACACCGAGTATGGCAATGAGGACGGCCGAAGAGGCGAGAAAAGTATATCGCAGTCCGTTTTCGCGCCAACCCCATGACTTGACTTGAATTTAAGCGAAAACATCCTCAGAGGGGAGATCAAAAGCCAACTGACGACGGCCGCCACCGCTAACAACGCCTCGCGCGGAACCGCTCCCCCTGTCCATGACAAATCGGGGCACAGCACAGGTAAGGCCGCTATGGCGAGCCCTGCCGCAGGAGTGGGCAGTCCCGTGAACTCCTCCTTTTGCGTTTCGTCGACGTTGAATTTTGCAAGCCGCAGGGCTGAGAACAGCGCCACGGTAAATACGATGACTCCCAATACATTGTGCGCTTCAGCCGACATGAGGTTATGCCATGCAGGCGAAGAGAGTTGCCACAGCGTAAAGAGCATGGCCGAAGGAGCCACACCGAAACTCACCACGTCGGCCAGCGAGTCGAGTTGCTTGCCCACCTCGGAGTATTGGCCCGTGAGCCGTGCAGCCATACCGTCCAGAAAATCGAACGCCGCCGCCGCCGCGATGAGCCAAAAGAATACCTTCGGATCGAACCATCCCAATGCGTAAACCACGGCCATACAACCGCACGCGAGGTTGGCCAGCGTGAGAATGTTGGGCAGGGTAAACAATTTTATTTTCATAACAGGGGCAAAGATACGATTTTTTCAGCTATCTTTGGAAATAGAACACTTACACCGACTTTATGAAAAGAAACGTATATTGTATCATAATGGCCGGCGGGGTCGGCAGCCGGTTCTGGCCCGAAAGCCGCGGCGAATGCCCGAAACAGTTCCTCGACATTCTCGGGACGGGCAAGACTTTCCTTCGCCAGACCTACGAACGGTTTCTGCCTTTGGTACCGCCCGCCAACATACTCGTCATCACGGGCGAAGGGTATCGCGAGCTCGTGGCCGGGCAGATCCCCGAACTCTCGCCCGGGCAGATCCTCTGCGAGCCGCTGGGACGGAACACCGCACCCTGCATTGCCTACGCCGCTTTCCGCCTACGCGCCGTCGATCCCGACTCGATCATGATAGTCTCTCCGGCCGACCACCTCATAACAGGCGAGGAGGAGTTCCGCCGCGCCATCTCGGAGAGTGTCGATTTTGCCTCCACCCACATGATGACCATCGGCATCACCCCCACACGCCCCGACACGGGTTACGGCTACATCCAGGTCGAGGATCGGAGTAACGGCATCTGCAAGGTGCGTACCTTCACCGAGAAACCGGGCGCCCAGCTTGCGAAGGTCTTTGTCGACAGCGGCGAATTCTTCTGGAACTCGGGGATTTTCGTATGGCGCACGGGGGTGGTTCTCGACGCTTTGGCTGAACACCTCGACGATGTGTACGGACTTTTCGCCTCATCGGGCGACGATTTCGGAGGGCCGCAGGAGCTCGACACCGTGCGGCGCATCTACCCCGAAACGCAAAACGTGTCGATAGATTTCGGTGTGCTCGAAAAGGCGAACAATGTGTACGTCAGGTGCAGCAACTTCGGCTGGAGCGACGTAGGCACCTGGAATTCACTCTACGAAAGCCTGCCGCGCGACGAACGCGGAAATGTAATCAAGGGGCACGTGCGCCTCGACAGGGTGGCGGGTTCGCTGGTGCGCCTGCCCGAAGGAAAGTTGGCAGTGCTGAAGGGGCTCGAAGACTATATAGTGGTCGATACCGACAACGTGCTGCTCGTGTGGCCGCGCTCCGACGAAGAGGGTATAAAACAGATCGTTACAGCCCTGAGGTTCGACGGCGGGGAGGAATTTCTTTAGTCATTTGAAAATTGAAAATGGGCTACGCGAATATCTCGTAGCTCATTTCTTTTCACAGCGGAACTTTAAATTTCCGCTAAATTTCCGCTATAAAAACTTGTCGGTTCAATAAATGTCATTAATTTTGTGATCGAAAAAGTTTTCAACCCAACTAAATTTATTGATTATGAAAAGACAGTTATTTCTGATTCCGCTGGTGGCATTTTTTGCCGCCTGTGCTACCGATGATCTCGGCATGGGGGAAACTCCCTCGAATCCTATGGCCGATGTCGATCCCCTTACCGTTCCGCTCGACGATGCGCTCGGCGAAATGTACTCTCTGATGAATGACATTTACGGTGCCTCGACCCGTGCCGCACAGCGTACGGTGGCCGACGTCGCCACATTCTCCACTCCCAGTGCATTGACCCGTTCGGGAGAGGAACCCCGACAGCTGGCATATGTTGTGAACTTCGCAGGGGGCGGTTTTGCCGTTTTGGGTGCCAGAGCCACCGTGCCGTCGGTGTTGTGCATAACAGACAGCGGAGAGTTTACCGCCGCCGAGGTGGAACGCATCTCCCGCGAGATCGGTAATCCTTCGGCGGATTATTTGGGTGTCACTGCGGGTACCAGAGCAAGTATCTATTCTATAGATGATCTTTGGACTCCATTCTCTGCTATGGAGGACTATGAGTACGATTCTGCAGATGATCCAGAGCCCGATGGTGGAGAGTATTTGATCGGTTCCTCCGATGAAAGCTTCGTTAAGGAGCAGGTGCTGATAACGACTTTTATATGTGACATTGTCCCCGATCTAATTATAGACGGTGAAGGCAATCCCATTATCGCTGGAGGTAGTCCCGGAACAACAAAGTACGGTTCTTGGACGGAGAAGGCAGGAACTAAGAAAGGTCCTTTGTTGGAAACGAGATGGGGACAGAATACTCCATTCAACGATAACAATTCGGATGATACTGCTGCCGGGTGTGTTCCGGTGGCTGTGGCACAGATTATTGCATGGAATGAGAAGCCTTCTCTCCCTTCGCAGATATGTCCGACAATTACCTCCACTTGGGATGAGTTGAAGAGTTGGCGACCCGTTGGTACGGCAATTACTGATAGAACGCGAATAGAGCGTGATCTGGCAACGTTGCTTGCAGGAATAGGGCAGGGAGTCCATGCGAGATATGGCATCTTCGGCTCGAGCGAGACCTTTGCGTGGCCTTCGGCTGCAAAAAAGTTTATGAAAAAGAGATTAGGATATAACAATGCAAGGAAACGCGTGGGCTATAAGGAGGGTGTTATAAAGGATATGGTGGTTACAAAAGGCAAGCCGGTATTTATCGCAGGTATTGATAGAAACTGGGGAGGTGCCCATGCCTGGGTTATAGACGGCTATATGGAACAGACGCGCACTATAACAAAACCAACATCGACTTCCACGGAAACCCGTAAACTTATGCATTGTAACTTCGGATGGCAGGGTGATTGTGATGGATATTATGTGTCGGATGTTTTCGATCTCGATGAAGGCCCTGTAGAAACCGAAGATGGTGATATTGAGAGCGATGATTATAATTCCCATTTCAATTGGTGGTATAGGATAATAGAGTATTAATGGTTGCCATGAAAAAGGTTCTGCTGTTACTTGTGGTTGTCTTCGCCAGTATGTCGCTTTCGGCGCAAGAGGCAGGGGATAATACATCCTTCCACACGACCAAGCCTGATACGCGTTACTTTTTGAGCACCAACCTTGTAAGTATTGCTGCTTTTGTTTCCAACATGGGTTTGGAGATGCGTTTTTCCGGCACATTCGCTCTTAAGACGAGCATTTTCGGTGGCGGGCCTTGGCCGCTGAACATTCCCTACGACGAAGGTGATCGAAAAAGGGTGCTCGGCCTGCATATCGAGCCGAGGTGGTATATGAATGAAAGGGAAAGTTTCTATATGGGGGTTTCGCTCTCTCCGATGCTGTTGGCGAATTTTGCGAGGAAATATAATTCCGATGAAGGCGTCCACTACGGGGGGCGCAAAATGGATGAGTGGCATGTGCCGATAAGTATAAACTTCCTTGTGGGATGGTATGTGCCGGTTACCGGGCGCTTCGGGATCGACTTCAATCTTGGGATAGGGCTTCTTCGCGCACCCGAAGCGATGCCGATTTTGCCTGGCGGACAGGCTACCGTCGCTCTCTCTTGGGAACTGTGAGGTTGGGCAGCTGACGACGGGCGTGTCTTCAGCGATTCCATCGAGGTAACTTTTGATTAATAGGCAGAGTGTATTCTGCAAAAACGGAGGCGAGACTTTTTGGTCTCGCCTCTGTCTTATTTTGCCGTTTCGCACGGAAATTAATACTCGTCCCAGGCTTTGATCTTGATGTCGTCGGGGCTGAGGCGGCAGAAGGCTTCGATGTAGGCCGAAGCAAGGCGCGCGTTCGTGATGAGCGGCACGTTGAAGTCGATCGCCGAGCGGCGGATCGTGTAGTCGTTAGAGAGCTCGGCGGCCGAAAGGTTCTTCGGGATGTTTATCACAAGGTCGACCTTGCGCTCCTTGATGTAATCGAGCGTGTTGGGCTTTTCGGGGCTGTCGGGCCAGTTGAGAACCTCCGCCGCAACGCCGTTGGCCGCCAGATAGTCCGCCGTGCCTTTCGTTGCAAAGAGGTTGAACCCATTTTCCTGCAACGATTTTGCGGCGGGCAGCAGTTCCACTTTCGAACGCGCGTCGCCCGTCGACAGAAGGATATTCTTCTTAGGGATCGCGTAACCAACCGAGATCATCGACTTGAGGATGGCCTCGGAGTAGTCGTCGCCGATGCAGCCCACTTCGCCGGTCGAGGCCATTTCGACGCCCAACACGGGGTCGGTCTTCTGGAGGCGCGAGAACGAGAATTGCGGCGCCTTGATGCCCACGTAGTCGAGTTCGAAGAACGATTTGTGCGGGATTTCGACCTGTTGGCCGAGCATCACTTTCGTTGCGATCTCGATGAAGTTGACCTTGAGCACCTTCGACACGAACGGGAACGAGCGCGAGGCGCGAAGGTTACACTCAATCACCTTGATGTCGTTGTTCTTGGCCATGAGCTGCATGTTGAACGGCCCCGTGATTTGGAGGCCTTTCGCCACTTCGCGTGCGATCTTTTTCACGCGGCGCATCGTTTCGACATACATCTTCTGCGCGGGGAAGACCATCGTCGCGTCGCCCGAGTGGACGCCGGCGTACTCGACGTGTTCGCTTATTGCATAGATCAGCACCTCGCCGTCTTTCGCCACGGCGTCGATCTCGATCTCCTTGGCGTGGGTAAGGTATTCCGTTACAACCACCGGATGCTGCTTCGAGACGTTGGTTGCCAGCGTTAGGAAGTGCTCGAGTTCGCCGCGGTTCGAGACCACGTTCATCGCCGCGCCGCTCAGAACGTACGAGGGACGTATCAGCAGCGGGAAGCCCACCTCGTCGGCGAATGTGTAGATATCGTCGAGGGAGGTCAGCTCCTTCCAACGGGGCTGGTCGATGCCGAGCTCGTCGCACATCGACGAGAATTTGTGGCGGTCTTCGGCCCTGTCGATATTGGCCGCCGTCGTACCGAGCAGCGGGATTTTATTCGCATCGAGCCTCATTGCGAGGTTGTTGGGGATCTGGCCGCCCATCGACACGACCACGCCTTTGGGCGCTTCGAGGTCGGTGATGTCGAGCACCCTTTCGAGCGTCAATTCGTCGAAGTAGAGCCTGTCCGACATGTCGTAGTCGGTCGAGACGGTCTCGGGGTTGTAATTTATCATGATCGAGCGCAGGCCGCTCTTGCGAATAGTGTTGGCCGCGTTGACCGAACACCAGTCGAACTCGACGGAACTGCCGATGCGGTAGGCGCCCGAGCCCAAAACCACCACCGACTTGCCGTCTTGAGCGAAATCTATGTCGTGCGCCACCCCGTTGTAGGTAACGTACAGATAGTTGGTCGATGCGGGATATTCGGCTGCCAGCGTGTCGATACGTTTGATGAACGGCGTGATGCCGCGGCTTTTGCGGTGCTCGCGCACTGCCGCCACCTCGGCCTCCATGTCGCCGTCTTTGGGTTTCAAAACCTCGCGCGCGATCTGGAAGTCGGAAAAACCCCTTTGTTTGGCTTCGAGCATCAGCGCGTCGGGCACGTCGGCCAGTTTGTCGAAGCCGCCGAGCTTGTTGTCGAGCTTGATGATATATTCGAGGCGGTACAGGAACCAGCGGTCGATCTTCGTCAGTTCGAAGATGCGGTCGACCGTGTATCCCGCCTTGAAGGCGTTTGCCAGATGGAAGATGCGTTTGTCCGTGGGACGCGACAGGGCTTCGTCGAGGTCGTCCACCGAAAGCTCCTTGTTGGCAACGAAGCCGTGCATCCCCTGGCCGATCATGCGAAGGCCCTTTTGCATACACTCCTCGAAGTTGCGCCCGATAGCCATAACCTCGCCGACCGATTTCATCGACGAGCCGAGCTCGCGGCTCACACCCTTGAACTTGCCAAGGTCCCAGCGCGGGATCTTGCACACCACATAGTCGAGCGCGGGTTCGAAGCAGGCGGTGGTAACTTTCGTAACGGAGTTTTTGAGTTCGTGCAGGCCGTAGCCGAGGCCGATCTTCGCCGCGACGAACGCGAGCGGGAATCCGGTGGCTTTCGACGCGAGGGCCGACGAGCGGCTGAGGCGCGCGTTGACCTCGATCACGACGTAATCTTCGCTGTAAGGGTCGAGCGCGAACTGCACGTTACACTCGCCCACGATGCCGACGTGGCGGATGATGCGGATCGAGATGGCGCGAAGTTTCTGCGCCTCGGTGTTCGAAAGGGTCTGCACGGGGGCCACCACGATGCTCTCGCCGGTGTGGATGCCGAGCGGGTCGAAGTTCTCCATGTTGCAGACCGTGATGCAGTTGTCGTAGCGGTCGCGCATCGCCTCGTACTCGATCTCCTTCCACCCTTTCAGCGATTTCTCTATGAGGATCTGGGGCGAGTAGGTGAACGCCTTGCGTGCGAGCGCGTCGAGTTCGGCTTCGTCGTTGGCAAAACCGCTGCCCAGGCCGCCGAGCGTGTAGGCCGGACGTACGATGATGGGGTAGCCGAGCTCCAGCGCCGTGGCCTTGGCATCCTCGACCGTCGTAACGGCCTTCGATTTGATCGTTTTGACGCCGATCTCGTCGAGCTTTTTGACGAAAATGTCGCGGTCTTCGGTGTCGATGATCGACTGAACGGGCGTACCCAGAACCTGCACGCCGTATTTTTCGAGCACGCCGCTCTTATAGAGGGCCACGCCGCAGTTCAGGGCGGTCTGGCCGCCGAAAGCGAGCAGGATGCCGTCGGGTTTCTCCCGCGCGATCACCTTTTCCACATACTCGGGCGTTACGGGCAGGAAGTAGACCCTGTCGGCGATATTCTCCGAGGTTTGGATCGTTGCGATGTTGGGGTTGATGAGCACCGTACGGATGCCCTCCTCCTTGAGCGCCTTGAGCGCCTGACTGCCCGAATAGTCGAACTCGCCCGCCTCGCCGATCTTCAGCGCGCCCGAGCCTAACAGTATTACCTTCTTTATCTTATCTTGTGTCATAGTCGAATTTGTTACGGTTTATAGATCACTTTTCCGGAAGCGGAATTTACAGAATCCAAGGCACGCCGCTATCCACAGGCAGGCGGCCACGAGCAGATACACCGGCTCGACGGGGGTCGCATTGAAGACCTTGCCGAGCGCTGAGGGCATGGGGAGCAATTTGTCGGCAGAGGCCAAAGGCAGGAAGTTGCCTGCGCCATCCCATACGTTCCTGTTGATAATGAGCGAGAGAAGGTTCTCGACGATGAACGAGTAGAGGAAATATATCCCGATGCTCACGCCCGAGCGTTTCAACAGAACCACGATAACCAACGCCACGCTCATATACGAAACGGCGTTCACGAAGAAATAGCCCATGTACTTCATGCCGTCCGCTGAGAACGGGGCCTCGCCCGACAGCCCGAACACCACTCCCGCCAGAAATGTCAGCAGGGTCGAAACCAGAGAGATGATGAGTATCATGGCGATCTTGGTGTCGATGAACTGCGCCTTGCTCACTCCGTCGATAACGTTCTGACGCCCCGTGCGGAACGAATATTCGTTGGCCATCAGCAGGATTATTATCAACCCGGGGATGATCAGCAGAAAGGAGCCGAGGTAGCTGACGGTGTGCCACACCTGAGGAAAATCGAAGGGTGTGCCGACCAGCATCCCTACCACGTCGATATTTCCCTCCGAGGGACGATTGCCGAGAGTGTTCGAAACTATATAGTTGATACCGAAGATACTCACCAAATAGAACGCAAGCAGGATAATGAACGCCCGGTACTTTCGGACCTTCAGCCATTCGAGTTTAAGCAGAGTTCCCATTCTACGCGCTTTTTTCTGATTTGGATACCAACTCGATGAAACTGCTTTCGAGGCTCTTCTTTTTCAGCACGAGCTTCGAAAGGACAATGCCCTCGGCGAAGCAGAGGCGGTTCAACTCGCCCGTGTCGGCCCCCCGCCCGCGAAAAGCCACGGTTACGATGTCGCCGTCGCGCACGACCGCCTCGCCGGGGTAGGCCCTTTCGAGCAATGCGGCCAAAGCTCCTGCATCACCGGCGCCCGCCTCGATAATATCCCCTGCGGCGAAGAGTTCATCGCCCGTGCCCTCGGCGAGCAACACCCCTTTTTTCAGCACCGCGACGTGGGAGCAGACCTTTTCGACCTCGTCCAACAGGTGGCTCGCCATGATTATGGTGTGGCCCGATCGGCCGAGCGAGCGGATGAGTTCCCTGATCTCGACTATGCCCTCGGGGTCGAGCCCGTTCATCGGTTCGTCGAGGATCAGCGCGCGCGGGTTGCCCAACAGCGCAGCTCCGATGGCCAACCTCTGTTTCATGCCGAGCGAGAAGGTGCTGAAGCGGCTGTTGCGCCGTTCGTAAAGGCCCACCTTTTCCAATATCTCGGGAATGTCGCCGATGCCGGTACCCTTGATCCCCGCCGATATTTTCAGGTTGTCGAGGGCCGAGAGATAGTGATAGAAGTTGGGCGTTTCGAGCAGCGTCCCGAAGTGTCTGCGCAGAAGGTGTTTCGGAGAGGTAGTGTCTTCCAGAAGTTCGTATTCGCCCGCGTCGGCCCTGAGTACTCCCGTGATTATGCCCAGCAGCGTGGTCTTTCCGCTGCCGTTGGGGCCCAGAATACCGTAGATGCTCCCTTCGGGTACCGCAAAGGAGACATCCCGAAGCGCCCGGACGGTCTTGTACTGTTTATGGATATGCCGTACGTCGAGGATATTCATCGTGATAGATCTTTATGACCTCTGACGGCGGCGACGAAGTCGTCGTAAATCGCGTCGGCCTCCTCGGGCCGGTTGGTCGCCTCGGGGTGCCATGCGATTGCGCAGAACGGTTTCGAGGTGTGGCGGATGCCCTCCGTGCTGCCGTCGTTGAGGTTGGTGTACCACACCTCCCAACCGGCGGGCAGGGCGGCCTCGTCGACGGCCCAGGAGTGGTTCTGGGTCGTGATCTGCGCATGCGTGGTGCCGGCTTCGAGTACGGGTTGATTGGCGCTGCGATGGCCGCGGGGCAGTTTTTTGATACCGCCGCCCGCAGCGAGCGCGAGGAGTTTGTCGCCGCCGCAAACC
>QMCD01002146.1_pt1 | contig 11173 bp, 24 predicted proteins | sample 1821841 | NCBI WGS metagenome assembly QMCD01 (sample SAMN01991225, study PRJNA193472) | Termite gut metagenome, whole genome shotgun sequencing project. | isolation source: worker | host: Macrotermes natalensis | reverse complement strand
GCGGTTAAGTTATTCCTTGCTGCCCTGAGCCAAGATGGCGTGGAGCTGTTCGTCGGTTAGCTGGCTCATGTCCTGGTGCTGGATAGGGCCGCCGTCCTTGCCAGTAAGTTCGACTCCTACCTTGTCTCCGTAGGCCTTTGGGTGCATCCGGGCAAGACGCCATTTTCTTGAGTTGGCAACAACGTTGTACCTTTGGGGGTCAAGGGGGGTTTCACCATATTCAAGCCCAAAGCCTAAAGTTTTGTTCTCCAGAAGGTGCATCTCGTCAAACTGGACAGAAGCCGAAACTTCGCGCGCGCGCGCGTATCGTCCGGGTTCAACGTTGTCAAGAAAAGTCATGGGCGCAATTCCGGCCTGCCTGCATCCTTCACTCATGCTATTACCAAAAGACATTACTTCTAAGACACGCTCGATTTTATTGTCAATATCCGGCACATGTCTAGCTGGCATATTAAGCACCTCTCTACCCAAATAACAAGCCCCCCGAAAGGGGATTTTTGGTCGAAATCCTTTCTCAGATTCCCGGCTTATTTCATCACGCGAATTATCGAGCCTGTGGAGCTACTCAGACCGTTTCCCCGTGAAGGGCTGGCTTGCCTTGCCGTCTTCGCTGCTGGCTACCATCTTTAAAAACCACGCTCGTTTATCCGTTACCCCGCAGCCTTGCGGGCGATCGGCCTCCGGGGAGCATGAGGCCGCGTGACTATTTCTCTTATATCAAAAATCAGCCTTTTTTCAACTGTACAAAATATCAAAAATTTGATACAATTTTTTTTAATATATGGCCGGGAGAGGGAAATGAAAATTTTTCAACACTATTTGAACCCACTGCACATTTACTGCCGTTTGGTAGACATCGGCATATCCCGACGATCTGCGCGGCGTATTTGCAGGATATATGCCCGGTTGTACCATATGGTTCTATAGGGTCTTGTCACCTATGCGCCTTACGCCATTCCCAAGGGGGCGTTGCTTCATGCTCCCAAATTCCCCGATGATGATCCGCCGCGTAATCCTGAATCAACTGCCATTCTTCACAACCCCGGCAGTATCGACCGTCAACCCATGCGAGACCCTGTTCCAGCAGGGCCTCCTGAACTACTAGATCATCAATCAAAATTGTAGCTACAACGCGGCCATAGTAATCGCGGCTATGCTCCAGTACCTCAATTTCGCTCCCGCCCGGAAGCCACGCGCTTAAATGCGTATATGCGACCTGCGCTCCTGGCTGATCGGTGTGACCATTCTTTCCAAATTCGGGAGCATCAACCCCATAGAGCCGTATACGCACTTTATCTCCGCTATCTGTTCGAATAACGTCTACGGTGTCACCATCCAGAACCCGGTCAACGTGAGCGTCCCAGGCATGCGCTGGACACGCAAATAATACAGCGAGTATCGAGAGTACCAGAAACGCAGCACATGCCCAGATATTTCGATTATCCATTCAAAACCCCGCATTTTAGAATTTCCCAGCCGTGGAGAATTTCGCTAAATTTTTCTAAATTTCGCTAAATCCTGAGAATCCTGAGAATTTTTCTAAAATTTTTTAAATTTTCCCAGATTTTTCTAAATTTTTTTATAATAATTCCATATATAAAGCAAATTTTTCTAAATTTCCCAAAATTTTTCTTGACTTTTTCAAATTTCGCTAAAATTTTCTGGCTCTTCGTTCTTCCTATTGACCTCAATAGTGCGCGTGATAAATGCGGACTGCTCTTTAATCACACGAACCAGAGGTACAATCCCCAGGGCTATAAGCGCGGTAAAACCACAGCATAAAATAACTGCAAGCCATAACATAGCTATTAGCGGCCCACTTCCTACTGAACTAAACATCTCCAATTTCCCCTTTCTTCTTTTTTCCATTTATCCACTGATCCGCTGTCGTCGCACCTAGAAGAATCATACTTGCCCACAGCACAGGCTCCTGCAATGGGTGCTCTACTCCGCTGAACATGGACGCTACGCAGCATAAAAATCCAAACGTACCCATTGTACGCCTGGAGCAGACCTTACCGTCATGCTCACAGAAAACCGATGGGGTTTTCATTCTGATTTTTCCTCGACATCCAGATGCTTTTGCACCTTCTTAAAAACAACGCGAGACATAATGCGGTACGTTATCTCCACAAGCAGGAGTCCACCCCAACCTATCAAAAAACTCGCACCCCAGATAAGATCTGGCGGGACTCTTTCCATAACAATCGGCCCGGCTATTGTTGCGACGGTGAAGCCACCAGCCGCCTCTACAAAACACCACGCCACAGATCTACCATGCTTGATATACCGAAAGAACGCGCCCAAAGCGCCGCAAATTGAGAGTGGGAGTAAGGCCAAGATAGTCTCCCAGAATTCAGCGGTGCTCTGTGGCATTCATTGTCCCATCCTTGGACTCCATAGCCTCTTGCGCCCACACCCGGATCGCAGCCTTATCGGAGTTTGATTTTTCGACAGCTATTTCCAAATCCTGCGCATATTCCAGTAAGTCCCCGTTTGTTTTACCGTTCCACGCTGGACTCTGGATTGGTTCCAGCAATACTGCTGGAGGCAGTAGCTTCACCGTTTGAGTTACCGTCACCACCTGAGTGGAGCAACCCGCCACCAGGGAGAGCAGCAGCAGGCAGAGCAGTGCGATACCAGTCCGCAAAAACCGAGCTTTCCATAGCATCCTTGACCGCACGGCGCACAGTTTCTCGTGTCGCTGCAAGAGTTTGTCTGTCATTACTCCACCCTCTTAAAATTTCATCTACGCGCGCCCTGTCAGAAACAAGCGTTTCATTTGCCGCCTGGAGTCCAGCGTTGACCGCCGTTAAATGGCCGTTTAATTCAGCCTGCGCCTTGTTGTCCTTCCACAAAAAAAAGCACACGCCCAGGAGTAAAAGAATGGTTCCCCCGGTAGCCGCCTTGATAATTCCTCCAATGTCCATGGCGCTAATCCCTGACCCGGTCATACCATGCACGAACGTCAAAGCACGGACAGGCCTTCCCTGGATTCAGATCCCTATGACCATAAAGACCTACGCCATCAACGAGATATCCGCGCAAGAGCGCTAAAAGAGCGTTGAGCTGACCGTCCGTAAAATTATTTTCGGGCTTTCCGTCGCGTCCCTTGCCACCGACAAGGCAAATTCCGATTGAGTCCTTGTTATACCCGGAACAATGCGCGCCCGGAGTATCGATATCCCGGCCGTTTTCCACAGCTCCATTCCTACGGATCACATAGTGATACCCGATATCCGACCAACCATTATCCTCGACATGCCAGCGCCGGATTTCTTTCACGCCAATATCCATGCTTTCCGGCGTGTCTGCACAATGGACAATAACCTGCGTAATTTTTCGCATGAAAACCCTCCAGAGTTTCATCGATATTGACACAAGAAAAAATAAAAAACAATACAAAAACCCCTTGCCCGGCAATTGATTTTTTGATAAGATCGCGCACATGAACAAAATCAAAGCGCAGACGCTCACTCGGTTTTTTAGGGACGATGTCCGAGCCTGGATGCAGAACACGGGAACAAGCCAGTACGATCTGGCACACAAGCTCGGAATATTGCAGAGTTCGCTATCGCGTTTTTTGAAGTCGGACGCAACGGGAGGACTGAGCACTGAGGCTACTCTCCGGCTGTACGAGTGTGTATACGGGTGTGTTTCTGCCGGGGAATACCTAGAGCGCCTGAAAAGAGGAAACAACTGAAACGTGAATGGAGGTTCACATGACTGCGAGAGAACACAATATCAGGGCATTACGGACATTTGTATCCGCGTGCGAGGGCGGATGTGTTCAGGGGAAAATCGAAGATCTTTACATTGCCGCGCACATAGCGCTAGCATATCTCGCTCCACTCAAGCCCTCCCAAAGTCCCGCCGCATCCGCCGATGAATGGCAGGACTCCTCCAAAAGGATGGGCACAAATTCCTGTTTTTCATCCATAACCGGGGATTTGTGCCCATCTGCCCTATTCCCATGGGGTCTAGAAGCTAGCCTTCCCATAGGAGACAGGGGGCTGTGATGCAGAAGATAACATGCTCAGAATGCGGTAAGATTTTTTTTGGTTATGGGCAAAGAAAGACGTGCAGTAGACCATGCCGGACAAAACGGAACGCTAAACTCAGGGTGGAGTTTGCTGCGAAGCTTTCGCCATTCAGTTTTCAAATGTCTGACCCGTGGGAAAATGGGCCTGTCAGGATCGACAACTCTCCAGTTGGGATACCTGAACATTGGGACAATACCCTCCATGCGGTATCCGGATGGGCGGACTACTGAAAAAAACGGCCCCGGCGCATGAGTATCGGGGGTATACCATGGCCGGGGCAAGCGAATGGAGGTTCGCCTTATTCAAAAGAAAATACACGATACCTCATTAAAGTCAAGCGTTGATTCCATGAAAATAATTCGGTAAAAAAATAATCACCCCCCGGCCTATCCAGGGGGTGAAAGAAGGGGATTCAATCTACCCTAAACAAAGGAGATGTCTATTTATGTCATATTTACTAGAAAAGTCAAGTAAAAAATCAGGCGGCGCATAACATGGAATGGCTGCGCTGGTATCATGGTGCCATATCCGATGATAAATGGCCGCTAATAGCTCGACGCTCTGGTCAGTCCATAGCAGTTGTTATCGCCGTATGGGCTGCACTTCTTGAATGCGCCTCGCAAGCAGATGAACGGGGCGACGTTTCTAAATTCGATCCTGAGAGTATAGACGCGCTCATGCAGATTCCAGACGGGTCTACACAGGCCGTTCTGTCTGCACTATCTGAGGGTAAAGATCCGCGCATAGTCAACGGAAAAATATCCAATTGGTCGAAACGTCAACCGCGACGAGAAGACGGAAGCGCAGAACGCGCACACGCATGGAGAGAACGTAAAAAGTATGAAAATACTGAACAAATACAAGATAAGAACGAAAACGAACAACTTGTGAACGCAAGCGAACGCAAGCGAACGCAAAAAAACACAGATAAGAACAGAGAAGAGAAGATAGATCTTAACTCAAAAGAAGATCTAGATCTTAAACAAGATCTAGATCTTGTTAGTTCTGCATCGGCTACGCCGGATGCAGGACACGTAGACGATGAAAAATCATTTGAAATTACCAGAAAAAAACGACGAATCTCTGGGAAGCGCCTTGAGTCATTCAATCGGTTTTGGGACGATTTCGCGTACAAGAAAGGCCGTGCTGAGGCTATGGACGCGTGGCTGGACATCCCGCAACTGACATCGGCGCTGGTTGATAAGATTTGCGGAGCGGCTGCACGGGAGGCTGCCGCAAGGTCGGAAATTGTATCTCGCGGGAGCACGCCAAAAATGGCCCAGGGGTGGATTACGGCTAGGCGGTGGGAGGACGAGACGGCCGAACGGCCAAAAAACAAATTGCTAGAGGCTGCGGGGTGGTAGAATGACAAGACAAGAACTCTATGATCTGGCAGAGGGATGCTACCCAATACTGGGGGCAACGCAGCCGAAACAGGACAATCCGGCATGGTCTATCTGGGCAGAAATGTGCAGGAATATACCCGCAACGCCTGATTCTGCACGATACATAATTTCAAAATTTGGCGATCTTGACGCCATGCCCAGAAATTTTGGAAAAGCAGTTCGGCAGTATGGTCAGGAATGGGCGTCCGAGCGTGGAATGAGTACGGCAACGTCGAGGTGCCCTGATTGTGATTTTGATTGCCCGCCTGGCAGGTATACAGCATGGTTCCTAGACCAGAGAACGCGGAAATATCGATCTGGCATAGCATATTGTTCCTGCTTCCCATATGCTGTTTCAGAAACAATTTTTCACGGAAGCAAGGCCGATGCACGAATTGCAGGTTTTGTCACTCGACCGCAAAAAAGTCGCGAAATGTGGATGAAATTTGAGGACAACCTAAATGGAATTTCACAGGATACAGGATTTTACAGCACAAAATATCTGTATTCGGCAATGCGCGCCGGAAATGGAATGAGAGACGACCACAGGGCAATCCTCGCAGAGATGGAGATTGCTCAATGAAATGCTCGACAAAATGCGCTGGTTCATGGGCTGGCCCCCTATCGTGTACCATATGCACAAACAAGAATGGAGTAAACATGAACGCATTAGATCAATTGAAATCCTACATCAAGGAATGGGATGATTTGGCATGCTGTGAGAGTGCAGATGAGGATTTTGACTATTTGGCAGGCAAAATTATTGACGTACTCCCAGTAATTGTTGAGGTAATCGACGCATACGAGTCGTTAGCTAAAACACAAAATACTCATGGCGATACATGCGAAGAAGAATACCATGATGCGCACAAGCGCCTAAAACAGGCGCGAATCGATATGTTGGAGTGGGTACAGCCATGACGCAGATTGAACGAAATAATGCAATTTTTGACGCGAATGTGGAAGACGTTTTGAAACTTAGGACAACTCTTGAGAAAGAAATGTCTCGCCTATGGCAGACTGCGGATATTTTGCTTTCAGGAGACGGATATTCTGGAAAATACTCGGACTTATTTTGCTGTATGGCCGGGATGGACGACGCGGAAGGCGAACTGGAAGCACTGGAAAGAGCGATGAAATGATCGACCACGTAATACCCATTTCGGAGATCCACGCATCCGGCGGTTTAGAAAAATGGACATCTCAATTTTCACGATCTCAAAAAACGCGCGAGAATGCCCCAGAATCAAAAATAATGTCGCATGAGTCCGGAGATAGGCGAATTTCAAAAAACTCTCAACGCATGGAACGTGTGGGGAAATTCCGCATATCTGAGCATGAGGAACAGGTATCTTTGATCGAAATGTGTCAGTTGAACGAGAGAAAATATCCCGGTCTGGAATTGATTTACGCAATACCAAATGGCGGGGCGCGACATCCGGCAGTTGCTGCGAAATTGAAGGCCGAGGGGGTTAGGCCGGGTGTTCCTGATCTGTGCCTGCCAGTGAAGCGCGGGGAATATCCGGGCCTCTACATAGAGATGAAGGCAATGGGCGGCATTCTGAGCGACAATCAAAAAAAATGGGCCGATGCGCTCAAAAAACAGGGGTACGCCGTGACAACGTGTTGGGGATACGACGACGCATGGGAAACAATTTGTGAATACATGGAGGGAGCGTGGAAAAAGGCATAAAGCATGACCAGGGCAAGCTGCGCATGGATCTGTTGCCGCCGGAGGCAATATTTGCGATCGCCTCTGTCATGACTCATGGCGCGGTTGAGTATGGCGAGAATACATGGCAGAACGTGGAAAGCACGCGATATGAGGCTGCCATAAAACGGCATCTCCTTAAACGAGATCTTTCTGGATGGCGTTCGGCAGACCCAAAAAGCGGGTATCCTCATTCATGGCACGCGCTATGCTCGCTAGCGTTTGTTGTCGCTCAGGAAATCCGGTCGGGAATAGGTCAAGACCAAATCAATCAATTTTTTTCTGAAAAATAATCAAAAAACACTTGACGCCGTATTGATTTTTTTATAATCTGTTTTTGCGAGCCGAGAGAACTTGATAGCGCCAGCCCGCGACGGTCAACATGACGACAGCGGGGGCGCTACCGGGGGATGCGGTAGGGCAACCCAGGGAATGGGAGATCGGAATAGCCGGACAATGCTGTGGCAAAGCCACGGAACCGACGAAACAGAACCCGGAATCTGGATAGGAATCGAAGGAATGGAGGGAATCATGGGAGAGATTTGTCGTTTTGTGGCAGGATGTTTTATCGTTATCGGGACGATGCTCGCGGTTTTTTTGGGCATAGTTGCCACGGGGGGATAAGGAAATGTGTGAATACGCATATTATAACGTCGGAACAAAGATCTCCGGTTATGGATACCCAGAACGCACATGGGGTTCATATCTTCCGGGGGACGAACCAGGAACTCGCTGTCGTCTGGACGGAAACTGCGACGGTGATTGTCCGCTAACTGGACGGTATTACTGCCCAGAGTGCGGGGAATCCAAGCTGTCATACAATAATGAATATGATATATTTACCTGCCCGGTCTGCATGGAGATGTTTTCCATGATACAGATCAAGGCGCTCCTTCACAAGTGGACATGTCCAGAGTGCGGGGATGGGGATCTTGAAATGGATCTGAAATCCGGGCGTCTCGCGTGCAACAATTGCGAGGCGCGAGATATACATATCGAGCGCCTGCCACTCATGTACCGGGCTCATATACGCAGGTCACAAGATCAAGAGGAGCGCCTGAGAAAGGCAATAGACGATCAAGTGGACTTACTCGACAAGATCGACCGTCTTCAGTCGGAACTCAACCAGCGCTCGGCGATGGTATAGCTATGATATATCCAGTCCCCGGACGTATCCGAGTCACTCAAATAGTGAAGGCGTGTATACTGGACAGCGTGTCGTTCATAAACTACGTGCAGTATCCGCCATCGATCACTGAGGATATGATTCGGGGAATCGGAATACATGGCCTTGTGCTTGAGGGTAGACTGCCTCCAGAGATCGTTGAACTGGATTTTTCAGATTTTAGAGCTAAAGCTGCACGCCAGGAGCGCGACACTGTGCTCAATGAAGAGAAGTACCCTGTTAGGGCAGGCATCCCCAAGAGGTGGGAATCTGTCATTGATTCAGAGTTACTGAAATTTTTTGAGGGGTGCATTGTAGAAAAACCAATGTTTGGCGAGTTGTCTGGATTTGGAAAGATTCAGGGGAGGTTAGACGGTTTTGATGGTGACGCTGTTCTCGATCTTAAAACAACAACTGCACAAGCATTCCGAGACATCAAAGCGCACATATACAGATTTGGATATGACATCCAGATGTATCTCTATATGCAGCTCGCAGGAGTTAAAAAAGCAAGCATAGCACTAATGGACGCTGTAACGGGATGCTGGAAAAGCGTAAGCATGGAGCTTGATGTAATAGAAAGCTCGGTTCAAGGGCGACTTGCAATTGGAGCGCGTAACCTTGCTCTATGGGGAGAGTACCAAATCGGATATAGGCGACAAGACGCTGAAGAGTATGCGCCACCTATGTACGCCGTGTATGATACAGAATTTTATAAGGAGGAAGAATGAGCAAGGATCAAACAGTAAGGCCAGTCAGGCTTGCAGATCAGGTAGCAGCATACGCTGCTGAAAAGCGCGCTGAAATAGTTGCATTTGCAGGAAGTGAGAAGCGCGCTGACAAATTCATTGCGGATATGAAGCTGCTCTGCATCGATAAAAATTTGCAGGGCTGCTCGCCAATAACGATTTTCACCTCCGCATTGAACGCACTTCAGCTTCGATTGTCCATAGTCAAGCAGACTGGGCAGGGATACGTGCTCCCCTGGAAAAATAACGGATATCTTGAAGCACAGCTTCAGATCGGATACAAGGGCTGGCGTCTTATATGCAGTCGAGCAGGGTATAATGTGGACTGTGAACTGGTTTTTGATTGTGACGAGTTCAGCCGCACTATGGACGAAACCGGAAAACATATTTCATTTCAGCCCGACGAGGAGAACCGGAACCCAGAGGACGGGACATGGTGCGACAAGCACCTCGCAGGGGCTGTAGTATGGGTATCTAATGCAAACGGTTCATATCCGGAATACGTCTCAGGAAAGCTTCTACGCAAGATCAGAAGCAAATCAAAGGCTCCCAACTCGCCCGCTTGGCGTGATTGGACGGAGGAAATGTACAAGGCAAAGGCGTTGAAGTACGTGGCGTCGAAAATTCCGAGCGACAATGAAGACCTCGCTCGCGCCGTCGAAACAGATAATCAGGCCATGATTGTTGAGGCGCAAGGAACTCGGCCCAGGTTCAAGATGATTCCTGAAGGCCCTGAGACCTCTGAAATTCCAGACTGCAATGACATTGATGTCCGCCCTGATGCAATATACTGCCCAGACGGCACGCCCGCTGATATTATGAAGTGCACAACGTGTCAGCACACAGCGGGCTGTGAAAACGCCCCTGGTGGTTCATAATGAACGCCGCATTTGAACGACTCTACGATGCAACTGAGACAGAGACACAGGTGCAACTAGCTGAAGCTCTAGGCATAACACAGCCTTCGATAAGTGACGCATTCAAGCGCGGTGTCATTCCATACCGCTGGCTCCTGATAGTCGTCGAAAAATACGGGACAAACCCGGAGTGGATCAGGACGGGGAATGGACAGAAGTTTTTTATAAACACACTCATCAATCAACAAACGGGGAAATGAAATGGAGATGCGAAATACAGAGTCAGAAATGGCGTATACAGTACGTGAGATTGAACGCCTGAAGTCGGAAAAGAAGGACTACAATAGGGATATGAACGAACGCATTAAGGATCTGCAAAAAATCCTACGGGAGCTTGCAGATTCAGTTAAACAGTAATGCTCCGTAGCCGTGGAGAGCAGCGCAAAATCGCATTGTGTCGAAAAGTAGCGCTGAAAAAGTAAAACGGCTGGCTGTGTCCTCCTATACACTGGCTGCGCCTCAGAGCCATATCTGGGGCAAAAATAAAAAAAAGCTTCTCTATAAAAAATCGGGGGATAGGGGCCCGCTTTTGAAATATGAATGCGCAGGTCTATTCCAGTCCTGTTAAGTAACCATAGAGAGTTTTTTATATATCGGATATGGAATTTTTATAGGGAACGCCGCCACCTAACTAGGCGTGACACTCCGGAGAGACGGGGATGGAGGTTTATATGAGATCTTGTCCTATATGTGATAATACACGGCTTGAGGAGCGCATGACGCCTGATGGAATTTTTATACGGTGCCTTGATACATCATGCGCAATGTTTAGAATATGTATCCCCATTGAGGAATGGGAAAATAGACCGGAAGTCAAGCGGCTTGAACGGCGTCTCATGTGTGCCGAGGGATTAATCGAAGAAATGAAGAAGGAATGCCACTGGTATGTGACGCCGCAAAATGTCGAGGATGCAGAGCGGGCATGGGAAAAATATCGACAGTGAAATAGAAGCCCCCTTTCGGGGGCTCTTTTTTATTCATTTTCTGCTTCAATCTGGGCAAGCAATTCCTCAGTAATTATCACCCTGCGCTTGCAGACTGGACACTCATATGTAGGCTTCCCAAATACTGTGATCACGTTCATAATCACGTTGCAGAGAATGCAGTACTTGATAGGGTATTCCATGACTACACCCCATACTTCTGATCAATTGCAGCCAATTCAGACGCCTTGTTTGCTGTCTGGGCTGAATATTCTTGACG
>QMCD01002144.1_pt2 | contig 11187 bp, 6 predicted proteins | sample 1821841 | NCBI WGS metagenome assembly QMCD01 (sample SAMN01991225, study PRJNA193472) | Termite gut metagenome, whole genome shotgun sequencing project. | isolation source: worker | host: Macrotermes natalensis | reverse complement strand
TGATCCATACCTTAAGAGCCCTTTGAACTCTGTTCAAAGGGCTCTTTGTCATTTCCACACGCTACGGCTTTCGAAATAACGATCCGTATAATCTTGTATACGGGCACCTTAATTTGCTGGAATTTAAATATATAAATTAGATTGAATAATCGTGTATAGTTTTAATTGAATAGAATATTTGATTAAAAGTCGCTATAAAATTTTATTTAAACAATAATTTAATTATCTTGCCCAAGATAAACCTCCGTTTAACGGAGCATGCCACCGGATGAAAACCCACTCTACAATAATTTTAATAAACTAATTCGGACCCAAAAACAGGCATCTTTAATTTTGAACGAATACCGCTTCGGCAAGGCCGGGGCCGTATGGCTTTTCTTGTGAGCCGGAACCAGAACTCAACGAGCTGATCCCAAACTTAAACTTGAGAGAACATGAAAGTAACTTTTACGAAAAAAAATCTTTCGGCGGCGGTCATTTTGTCCGGGTCGTTTGCCATGAAGCAGATGGCGGATCTGAAACATCCCGGGTATTTTCAGCACTTCCCCGATTTTTACATCGTCCCATCCAGTATTAATTTTTTGATAAGCTAAGATCGTATGGAAAACGAAAAGAAACAGAGAGGCGGTTCTCTGCGCATGCTATTTTTCGCCGTATGTTTTGGTTCCATATTCGGAGTACAGCCGATATTCGCTGCAACGGAACTCCAGCAGCAGACCATAACGGTTACAGGTACGGTTAAAGACAGTCAGGGTGAGCCCATTGCCGGCGCCACTATCGTGGCCGAGGACGGCAGAACCGGAACAACGACCAATGCCGCGGGTGTTTTTAGCCTGCGCGTTCCCTCGGGAACCGGGCTGACAGTCTCCTTTATCGGTTATCAACAACAGACCGTCACGGCCTCAAGCGAGCCGATCGACGTTGTGTTGGCCGAAGATCAGACGGAGATCGATGCCGTTCAGGTCGTGGCCTACGGCGTCCAGAAAAAAGTGACCGTCACCGGAGCTATTTCATCAGTAGGTGGCAATGAACTGACGAAAGCTCCTGTCAGTTCCCCGGCGAACCTGCTCTCGGGGTTGATGACCGGGATCACTACCATTCAGTATTCGGGTGAGCCGGGCGCCGATGCCGCCGATATTTTTGTTCGCGGCAAAGGTACCTTCACCCGGGACGGAGCCACCCCGCTCATTCAGGTGGACGGTGTGGAACGCAGTTTCAATCAGATCGACCCCAACGAGATCGAGAGCATTACCGTACTGAAGGATGCCTCGGCTACCGCCGTGTTTGGGGTACGCGGGGCAAACGGTGTCATTCTGGTCACCACCAAACGCGGCCGGGAAGGCAGGGCGAGGATCAGTTTTTCCACTTCGGTCAGTCTCCTCGCTCCGACCAAACCCGTCGAGAAGGCGAACTCGTATGGATACGGGACATTCCACAACCTGATGAACGAACTCGACGGTAATCCCGGTGTGTTTTCGCCCGAAGTGCTGGCGAAGTTCAAGGATCACTCCGACCCCATCCGCTTCCCCGATGTCAACTGGGTCGATTACGTGATGAAGGACATTACGTTGCAGTCGCAGCACAACATCAACATTTCGGGAGGAACGGACCGGGTGCGCTATTTCGTTTCGGCAGGGTTGCACACCCAGGGCGGCATGTTCGAAGAATTCGGACTGCCCTACAACATGTCATTCCAGTACAATCGTTACAATTACCGGTCGAATCTGGATATCGACGTCACTAAGTCGACCACCGTTTCGGTCAACATCAGCGGCAATGCCGACAATTCGGGTCGCCCTCAGAACTCGGACGGAGCCACGGGACTCATGCGCTCGGTATATTGGTCCACTCCATTCAACGGTCCGGGGCTTATCGACGGCAAGCGGGTCGTCGCGGCCACGGATTACAACGGGCCCAACATGCCTTTCCTTGGCGAAGGTGCCATGGGTTACTGGGGCAATGGGACCTGGATAACCAACCGGAATGTCATGAATGTGGACCTGATGCTGAACCAAAAGCTCGATTTTATCACCAAAAATTTGTCTTTCTCGGTCAAGGGTTCGTACAACAGCAATTTCACCGTGAACAAAAACGGAACGGCGGCCATGGCAACCTATACGCCGGTGATGCGGGACGACGGAACGCTGGTCTACAAGAAGAGCGGTGAAAACAACCAGATATCCTATGACGAACGTCGGGCAAGGGGCCGTAACTGGTACATGGAGGCGGCTTTAAACTGGAACAGGGACTTCGGCGACCACCACGTAAGTGCGTTAGCCCTCTACAATCAGTCGAAGCAATATTATCCCGGTACCTTCTCCGACATCCCGAGCGGGTATGTCGGTCTGGTGGGGCGCGTCACCTACGACTACAAGAACCGCTACATGGCCGAGTTCAACGTAGGCTACAACGGTTCGGAAAACTTTCATCCCAGCCGGCGTTTCTCACTCTTTCCCGCGGGCTCTGTGGGTTGGACGATCAGCGAGGAGAATTTTTGGCAATCGATCAAACCGGCGATCAACTACATGAAATTGCGCGCCTCGTGGGGGATCGTCGGCAACGACAAGATCGGGGGCTCCCGTTTCATGTATACGGCCGACCCCTATGTCATAGGAAATACCCAAATGCCCAGCATGAACGGAGGTTCACCCGCCGGATACTATTTCGGAACCAACCGGGTCGTGATGCCGGGTGCGCGTGAATCCGGCAGAAACAATGAGATGGTAACCTGGGAAACGGCAACCAAGCAGAACTACGGATTGGATTTCGCCATCCTGAAGGAACGCCTTTCGACCAGCGTCGACTATTACCGCGAAAATCGTACCGGCATCCTGGTGAGAGACGGGACGGCTCCGGGCTTACTCGGATTTCAGGTGCCTTACGCCAACTTCGGCGAGGTAGACAGTTGGGGATGGGAGCTCTCGCTTCGCTGGAACGACCGCATCGGAGAGAACTTCCGTTACCATTTGGGGGTAAACCTGTCGCATAACGACAACAAGATCATCGAAATGAAAGAGTCGCCCCAGAACTATCCCTGGCTTTATCAGAAAGGATATCGCATCGGGGCCCGCTCCCAAGCCCAATTCTGGCGGTTCTACGACGAGGAGGCCGAGGCGCTTCACCAGAAGGAATTCGGAAAGCCGATTGCGGATCATATTGTTACGCTCCTGCCCGGAGACCCCGTATTCGTGGATCTCAACGGCGATGGAAAGATCGACTCGGAGGATTATACCCACGGATTGGGCTACACTGACGATCCCCAGTATGTGGCCGGTGTCAACATGGGGTTCAACTGGAAAAACTGGGACGTCTCCCTGCAATGGACGGGAGCGTGGGACGTAAGTCGAACGATCAGCGACGTGTTTGCCCGGCCGTTCTTCAGAAACAGCGACAAGGAGCAGGGCGGTTTGCTGCAGTACCACCTGGACAACAGTTGGACGGAAGAAAATCCTTCGCAAAACGCCAAATATCCGCGTCCGACATTTGCGCGCGCTTCCAACAGTTACGATCGGCCTTCCTCCCTTTACGAGGTCAATTCGAGCTACCTGCGCCTGAAGAGTATGCAGATCGCCTACAACTTCCATTTCCCCTTTATGGAAAAGATCAAACTGGATTCTTTCCAACTCGCTCTCAGCGGATACAACCTGCTCACATTCACGGACTACATCTGGGGCGATCCGGAATCGAGAGCCAGCAATTCGCCGACCTATCCGCTGCAAAGATCCTTTTCCTTGAGCCTGAGAGTCGGATTCTAATTCAAAAAACGAAAAAGGTATGAAAACAATAAAACAAAGGTTGATCGTACTTGCGTTGGCGTCGATTCCTTTCGCCTCCTGTGTGGACGATCTCAAATTTGGAAACGCTTTCCTGGAAAAAGCTCCCGGGGGAACGGTGACCAGGGACACCATTTTTAACAATGCGGAATACACCCGTCAATTTCTGACCGGTATTTACACCTACCAATACTATGGCTTGCAGTATCACAACTCCAGATCGACTCCCACCATGAGCGACTGGACCGGCAAGTTCGAAGCCCTTTCGGATCTTTGGTCTCAATCCTGGACCACCGACGGGGTCGTTAAAGCGTATTATTACGGGACGCATAGCGCGGGGTACTCGGGGAACACGGAAAAGTACAACTACCTGCGAGCGAACATGTGGGAAGTCGTTCGCTGGTCCTACCTGCTGTTGGAGAACATCGAAGAGGTACCCGGTTTGGACACCGCGGAAAAAGAGCGGATGAAGGCGGAGGCCAAATGCCTGATCGCGGCAGGTTATTTCGACATGTTCCGCCATTACGGCGGCATCCCGATCCTCCGGGCCAGTTTCTCCGGAACGGAAGACTCCTACGAAGTTCCCCGGAGCACGGTGGAGGAGACGGTCGACTTTATCGTCGGCCTGTTGGACGAGGCGGCTGCGGTGCTTCCCTGGCGGGTGGCCAATCCGGCCGTGGAAACCGGCCGCTGGACGAAAGCGGGGGCGATGGGATTGAAAACGTCCGTCCTGCTTTTCGCAGCCTCTCCGCTGTTCAACAGCGATGCTCCTTACGCCGCGGGAGAAGCCGCCGAAGCTCGCCTCGTTTGGTACGGCGGATACAAACCCGAACTGTGGGATCGCGCGCTGAACGCCTGCGATGATTTCTTCCGAGAACTGAACGCCAACGGACAGCACATGCTGGTACAGGCCGTCGGAACCCGTCCGCAAGATTACCGCCTGGCCTTTCGCAAAGCCTATTTCCAGTTAACCAGTCCGGAAGTACTCCATTCCGTGCGTGTCGCCACGCATGATACTTTCGGATCGTATTATCGCTGGCATAATATCGCAAAAAATAATGGCCGCGGTTACAATGGAACACAGGAGTATGTGGAGATGTTCCCGTGGGCCGACGGTACTCCTTTTGACTGGAACAAGGAAGAGGCGGCAGGTACGTTGTACAGAATGTTCATTGAACAGACGGCTAACCCCGAAACAGACGTAACACTCACCCGCGACCCGCGCCTTTACGAAAGCGTCCTGGTGAACGGTATGCCCCGATCGATGGACTGGAACACGGGCAATATGAGCGGGCAGCCCTACGAAGCCTTCCTTAACGGTTACGATGCCAAACTGGCACCGACACCAGGCACCTTTGCGATGTGGAGCACGGGATACAAGTTGCAGAAGTATTACCTGGAGGAAGACGCCCTGCGTCAGGACACGCATTGGTCTTATCTCCGTCTGGCCGAAGTCTACCTGATCTATGCGGAAGTGCTTTGCCAGACCGGACAGTTGCAGGCCGCTATCGACCAGGTGGATATTATCCGCGCGCGCGTCGGTTTGAAGGGACTGGTCGAATCCATGCCGGACAAAAACCTTACGGGTAATAAAGAGGTTCTCCTGGCGGAGATCCTGCTCGAACGCGCCCGCGAATTGGGAATGGAAGACTCCCGTTTCTTCGATCTGATCCGTTACAAGCGGGCGGATATTTTCGAAAAACAGCTCCACGGATTGTTGATCACCCGTAAAGACGGAGGCGGAGCGTGGTATGGAGGAGATCGGGGTAGAAATCCCTGGCCGGAATTCAATTACGAAAGGGTGCCGATCACCAATCCTGCGCGTGTCTGGTGGAACGGTTTCGATCCGAAATGGTACCTTTCTCCTTTCCCGCTGTCGGAAATGAACAAGGGGTATGGATTGGTACAGAATCCGGGATGGTAAATCTAATCATGGAAATCAGAATATGAGAAAGAAAAACATAATCCTTCTGGCCCTGTTCGCCTGTATGGGATTACAGGCGGTGGCCCAGAACATCAATCAGGTTACCGGACAAGTGCTCGACAAATGGGGCAAGCCTGTTGTCGGAGCCATGGTAACGACTGTCGGCGATCCGAATAATCAGGTGGCGACAGATCGGGACGGCAAATTCTCGATCGCCGCCTCTGAATCGGACGATCTGCGCATCACCACTTCGGACGAGAGCTTTCGGATCGTAGAGGCAAAGACCGGCGCACCCATGACCGTGGTGATGGGTCTTGCCGATCAGGCGGTGAACATCGGTCTGGCCAAAATACAAAACTTCGGCGAGACGACCTCTTCCGTCTACACTGCTTATAGCGAGGAACTCAACCACCGTTCCTCCAGAGACATCGGGAACGAACTGTTCGGGAACGTGCTCGGCCTCACCGCCCTTCAGGGAGAAGGCGACATCTACTGGGCCCAACGCAACAAATTCTTCGTCCGGGGCCTGCAAACGCTGGAAGATTCAGGGAATGCTCCGCTGATGCTGGTCGACGGCATCGAACGCGACATTACGCTAATCTCCCCCGAGGAGGTCGAATCGGTAACGGTGTTGAAAGACGCCGCGGCCGTCGCCCTCTACGGTTTGAAGGGAGCCAACGGGGTGGTCAACATCGTCACCAAACGGGGTCTGTACGGAGCACGTGAGATCAAATTCACTTACGACCACGGGTTCGACTTTCAGATCCGCCGTCCCGAGTTCGTGAACGCCCACACGTATGCCGGCGCCATCAACGAGGCTTTGGCCAACGAAGGGCAGGCTCCCCGCTATTCGGCCAATGAACTGAGCGCCTTCCAATCCGGCAACTATCCGCTGCTCTACCCGAATGTGAACTGGATCGACGAAACGTTCACCGATGTCGGAAAAACCGACAACTTCAACCTCAGTTTCCGCGGAGGCGGTACGGCATTCCGTTACTACGCCATGGCGAACCTGCACAACAACTCGGGTTTCATCAAGGATCCCAGGATGAACGAAGGGTATTCGACCCAGGACATGTACTCGGCCGCCAACATTCGCACGAATCTCGACATCGACCTGACGCCGACGACCAAGCTGGAACTGAAACTCGCGGGAACCCTGGGCGAGATGCGCCGTCCGGGCAATGGCGACGGCAACAACGACGATAACGACGAAGCCAACATTTGGGACATGATCTACACCGTTCCCGCCGCCGCGTTCCCCATCCGGAACCAGGATGGTGTTTGGGGAGGTAACGCGACCTGGCCCGGAACACTCAATCCGGTTGCCCAGACTCAGGCCGCCGGTTATTCCAAGGAGCACCGCCGTTCGCTGTTCGCCGATATGACGCTGAAGCAGGACCTCTCTGCCCTGGTGTCGGGGTTGGGCGGAGCGTTCAGGCTGGCCTACGACAACGTGTCGACCATTTGGGAAGACCATTACAGAACCTACACGTACGGAAGTTACTCCGTGACGGAGTGGTCGAACGGTGCGCCCAACATGAACAGCCTCGGCAAATACACCGGTGGCACGGATACCGGACTGGCGACCAGTTCGGAGCTGTTGTCGTGGAACCGTCTGTTCAACTTCGACATCCTGTTGAACTACCAGCGCACGTTCGGCGACCACACCCTCTACTCGCAGTTGAAATGGGATTACGAATACCACAATTTCAGGGGGGTGAACAACACCCGCTACCGCCAGAACTACTCGCTTTACGGCCACTACGGCTACAAGGGGAAGTATTTTGTGGACCTGTCGCTGGTCGCTTCCGCTGCCAATAAACTGGCTCCGAGCAGCCGGTGGGGATTCTCGCCGACGATATCCGCAGCGTGGGTCATGTCCCGGGAGGATTTTATGCAGGGTTCGTCCGTGGTGGATTTCCTCAAACTGAGGGCCTCGTTCGGTATCATCAACCGGGACAATATTCCGGTCGACGGTAATGGCAATGCCGTGAACAACTATTGGGAAACGCTTTACGTCAGCGGTAACCAATACAACATGGACGCATCCTACAACCCCGGTTCGAGTTGGGTGCTCGGGCGCCTGCCGACCCTGAATCCCCTGCACGAAAAGGCCGTCAAATACAACTTCGGTATCGATGCCACGCTCTTCGGAGGATTGAACGTGACGCTCGACGGCTATTACCAGGAAAGAAAGAATATCTGGGTGGTCTCTTCCGGCAAATATTCGAGTGCGCTCGGCTTCAACGCTCCGTATGAGAACGGCGGGATCGTGAACAGCTACGGGGTCGAAGCGGGCCTCGATTACACGAAGCAGTTCGGCGATTTCAGCCTCAACCTCGGCGGGAACTTCACGTTGAACAAGAACAAGATCAAAGAGCAGTACGAAGAACTCCGGGCGTACGACAACCTGGTCCGTACGAACAAACCCGTGGGACAGATATTCGGATTGATCGCCGAAGGATTCTTCCGGGATCAGGCCGATATCGACAGCAGTGTTCCCCACTACTTCAACACGGTGAAACCCGGCGATATCAAGTACCGGGATGTGAACAGCGACGGCAGGATCGATGAAAACGACGTGACCGCGATCGGTTACACCACCCTGGCTCCCGAGATCTATTACTCGTTCAAAATGGGCTTCGAGTACAAGGGTATCGGTCTCCAGGCACGATTCCAGGGGGTTGCCAACTACTCGGCCATGCTCGACACCAAGAGCCTCTACCGGCCGTTGGTGCGCAACACGATGAAAGGCAGCGACGATAACACCTACACGATCAACAACACGAATATTTCGCAGCACTATTACGACAATCGGTGGACGCCGAACAATCCGAATGCGAAATATCCGGGCCTGAGTTCGTCGAGCAACAACAACAACTACCAGAACAACACGATCTGGCTGGAAGACCGCTCGTTCCTCAAACTCCGTTATGTGGAACTGTATTACACCTTCCCGCAAGCGCTGTTACGCAAATCCGGCTTTATGGAGAGCGCAAAACTGTACGTGAGAGGGACCGACCTGCTCTGTTTCGACAAGATCAAAATTGCCGATCCCGAATCTTACGGGCCCACCAATCCGCTGACTCGCAGCGTGGTAGTCGGATTGACGCTTGGTTTTTAATGTTAACGATTAAATTCGAACAAACTATGAAATTGATAAAAACAGTTCTCGGATTGGCCATTCTCTCAGCCTTTTCATCCTGCCAGGATGACATGGAATACAAGGAGAACACCAATTACGGAAAGGATTACATGGTGCTCAATTTCGCCAATGTCAGCGGATTGATCGCGGACATCTACGAATTGCTGGATTACGATTACGGCAACTTCGACGGGGCGATGCTGGCATCGGCTTCCGATGAGGCGCAGTATGTGGTGGGGTCGAATGAGATTCACGACTTCTATACCGGAGCGCTGAGTTCGACCAACGCGAACACCACCGTCTGGACCCGGAGTTACTCGGGGATACAGCAGTGCAACCTCTTTTTGGAAGAGTTTCTGGGGTTGGAGTTCCTCGAACTGCAGTTCAATAATGACTATGAAGCACAGATGTTCCGTTACCGGAACTACGAGAACGAAGCACGTTTCCTGAGGGCTTACTTCTACTTCAACCTGATCCGTCAATACGGCGACGTACCTTTTTTTACCGATGTGATGACCACCGAGAATATCAACTCGTTGTCCCGCACCCCGTACAGGGAGATCGCGAACTTCATTGTTCAGGAGTGCGATGCCATCGTGGACAAAATCCCGTTGGATTACAGCAACCTCGGTGAAAATGCTCTTCCAAATGCTCAGGATACCGGTCGTGCCACGAGCCTGACAGTGATGGCCCTGAAAGCCCGCGTGTTGTTGTATATGGCCAGCCCACTGTTCAATGAAAGCAACGATCCTGCCCTGTGGCGGGCCGCCGCTCTGGCAAGCAAAGAATTGTTGGACAAATGCGCTGCGAATAATCGCACCCTTGGAACGTATACCAACATCTGGGGTACGGAGAGTTGGAACAACCTGGAGGCGCTGTTCGTTCGCCGCATCGGCAACTACAACACGGTTGAGTCGCGCAACTTCCCCGTCGGGGTGGAAGGCGGCAATTCCGGGAACTGCCCCACACAGACGCTGGTGGACGCCTACCAGATGAAAGCGACCGGCAAATTCTGGAACGAGGAGGGCAGCGGTTACGATCCTGCCGATCCGTATGCCGGCAGAGACCCCCGTTTCGAGATGACCATCGTCAAGAACGGCGACACCGGTTGGCCTTTCTACAACACCAACCCCATCGAGACCTTCCAGGGCGGACGCAACGGGGAACCGGTTGCCAATGCAACTCCCACGGGTTATTACCTGAAAAAACTGCTCGACCGGAACGTCGACTTCAGCCAGGGCAGAAGCACCCAGACCCGCCATTCGTGGATCACCTACCGGGTGGGGGAAGTCTACCTCAACTATGCGGAAGCCGTATTCAAGGTTTTGGGGTCGGCCGACGCAACTTCGGCGGATTTCCCCCTGTCGGCAGTCGAGGCGGTGAACACCGTTCGCACCCGCACGGGAGTGGAAATGCCGCCCCTGCCCGCCGGACTCTCCAACGACGAATTCTGGAAGCAGTACACCAACGAAAGGATGGTGGAACTCGCATTCGAAGGCCATCGTTTCTGGGATCTGAGAAGGTGGAAAGAGGGTTCGAAACTCAGCAGCATCACACAGATGGTCATCACGAAAAATGTCGACGGTACGTATGCCTATACCCGCCGGACGCAAAACCGCACGTGGGATGACAAACTGTACTTCTTCCCGATCCCGCAATCGGAGAGGATGAAGAACCCGAACCTGACACAAAATACCGGGTATTAGGATGTTCGGATCTTAAAGTATGTACCGACCTGTCGGTATCCATTTTTCGGAAAGAGGCTGTCTTCGGACAGCCTCTTTTTTATCGGAATTCCCCTGTGTCCGGACGAGCCACGGCATACAAAGGAATAATCGTGAAAATACGTATCTTTGCAGAAACGAAACAGAAGAGTATGATCCGCAAAGGAGACAGAGTCAAATTTCTGAACGATGCGACCGTCGGTACGGTGGCCCGGATCGAGGGGACGATCGCCTATCGATACGTGTTTCGAAACTCGATCCTCACCCAGGTCACGGCGCTGGCGCTGCAACTGGGGGGCGTGTTCAGCGGTTCGCTGATGACCGAGATCATGTTCGGCTATCCGGGCGTAGGTTCCCTGATCCAGAACGCCATACTCCAAAACGATTACAACCTGATGCTGGGTCTGATCACCATTTCCATCATCGCGGTGTCCACAGCCACATTGATCATCGATCTGATCTATCCGTTCCTGGACCCCAGGATACGGTACAGCTGAGAGAAAGGAAGGAAAGCGTATGAGCCGTTTCAAAGACTTCAAGTATACCTGGCGCGCGATGAACTTCCAATTCAAGCTGGGGTTGATCGTCGTGATCGTATTCATGATTTTGGGATTCATC
>QMCD01003752.1_pt1 | contig 11188 bp, 8 predicted proteins | sample 1821841 | NCBI WGS metagenome assembly QMCD01 (sample SAMN01991225, study PRJNA193472) | Termite gut metagenome, whole genome shotgun sequencing project. | isolation source: worker | host: Macrotermes natalensis | reverse complement strand
AGGCTTCACTATAGCTTACTGTTCCTCTCTTCATTTCCTTCTCCTTGTGTCTACTTTACACCAGGACGCGACAGGATTTCTTTCCTCGTTTCCATACTTAGTCCCATTCCCTCTACGTGCCTCCGTAGAGTTATTTTGGGCTAGATTTCTTGTTTTGAGTTTCTTCCTTTTTTCGGCTAGATTTTTTTTGAGGCATTACGGGGAAAAAAGTGCCTGTCCAGGACGGGCGCATACTTTTTAATTTGTCCCCGATTTACCACGCAGAGCCGCAGTGGCGCGGAGACGCAGAAATAATTTTTTCTTCTAAACTAAGCCTATTTTATCTGAAATCTTTAAATAATACGATGATATAACTCCGCCGAACTTTAGTTCGACCTTTGCGGCTCCGCGTGATTTCTTTGCCGATAAAACAAAGTACGCGCAACCCTGACTAACTTCGCGAATGCTTTTGCTGAGAGGAAAACAGTGTCCGCCGCTTGATCACTTGCTTTTCATAACTTCCACGCCGTTCCAATTCTGCGGAGGCGGATCGCCTGCGTAATCTACGCACCTGTTGTAAAGGTTTTCGGCGTTAAAATCTTTTGGCATAATCGCGAGCGCCTCTTTAAACTTTTCCGCGGCTTCGCGGAAAGCGCGGGCGTAGTAAAGTTTCATGCCCTGATTATGAATAGACCACGCTTTTTGTTCCGCGGCGGAAAGATTTCTTTTAACCGTAAATATTTTAACGCCTTTTGTTTTTCCCTTTACGGCGACTGTATCAAGCAGTCTGTAACTAAGCCCTGCGTTAGGCGACATTTTTCGCAGTTCTTCAAAAAGACTCTCGGAAATTAAAATCCCGGAATGATAAGTTTTTGTGAGTCCTTCCATGCGGGACGCAAGATTTACGGCATCGCCTATTACTGTGTAATCCATTTTCCGCTCGCTGCCGATGTTGCCGACGGTTACTTCTCCGTAATTAAGACCTATGCCGATTTGAAATTCGCACTTGCCGAGTTTTTTCTGATTTATGTTAAAAGCCGCGACAGCGTCAATCATTTCAAGGGCGGACAAGACAGACTGCAGCGCGTCGTCTTCGTGTTTTTCTGGAGCGCCCCAAAAAGCCATAATCGCGTCTCCGATGTATTTATCGACAATGCCTTTTCTATTGTAGATAATATCGACCTGCCCTGAAAAATAACGGTTAAGCGAATTTACCAAATCGTCGGGAGCGAGCCCTTCGGAAATTGTTGTGAAAGATCGGATGTCGGAAAATAAAATTGAAAGTTTGCGGTTGTCGCCCACGAGCATTTTTTCTGGGGAGGCGAAAAACCGCTCGATTACATCTTTGGGAACATATTTTTGGAAAATCTGCCTGATACGCTCTTCTTTTTTCCCCGCCAAAACCGCGTCAAACGCGTATCGCTTTATCTGACTGTAAGCCGTATCAAGCTCTTCCGTCATTTTGTTGAAAGTTTGGGCTAGCGCGCCTGTTTCATCGTTGTACTCAACTTCGGCTCTTGCGGACAGATCCGCTTTTTCAATTACGCCGTTCATCGCTTTCGCAATCTGCGCAATGGGTTTTGTAAGGCGGCTGGAAATCAAAACAAGGAGCAGAACACCGAGAATTACCGAGGCGCATAATGTAATTATTGTTTGAAAGGCGATGTTTTCCGCGTCACGGTAAAAAACATTTTCTCTTTCGCTTAAAATTATATGCCAGTTAAAAGGAGTAAAATAAAAAGATTGAAAAATTATATCCGCCCCGCCGATTACGGCAGATTGAAGTCCTTGGTTTTCGGCGGCGAGCGTCTGTAAAAGAGCGTCTTTTTCGCCGCTTGTTATGGCGGTATCGGAAGTTGACATTGCGACATTGCCGCTTGTGTCAACAGCGAAAATAATTTCGGTGTCGCTCAAAATAATGCTTTGCGCATATTGTTCCACTGCTTTTTTCGCGGCTTCGACCATTTCAGGTCTTCCCGCGAAATTATTTTCTGTTAACAGCGACCATTGGCTGTCCGCGAATTTTTCCAGTTCCCTAAGTTTGAACCCAAGAAGCTCGCGGGCAAGGCTCGTAACGCCGTTTACCGCGCTGAAATAAGACGCGGTCTCCGCCAAAATAAGCGGGACAATAATCAACGGCAAAACTACCATGAACATTTTAAAACGAATCTTCATTATTTAAGTGTAAAAAAAATACGGGAAAATCTCAAGACTAAAAAAAATATCCCGATAATAAAAACATGAAACGTTATAGTATTAAATCTTTACCCGGCTGCACAGAATACATTGATATTCTGGAAGAACTGGAAAATGAGTATCTCGTTCGTTTCACACGCGATAATGACGGAAACGTAAAAACGACAGAAGAGACTCTCACAAAACAGCTTTTTAATATCTGCTTACAAACAGGTTATCTTAACCCGGCATCAGAACACGCCGCCGCGTAATACGATTCAAAGTATGCCTACCAACACCGAAAGCAACGCAGAATGGTTTGATGATGAAAATTTTTGGGAGCAGTACGCTCCCATTATGTTTGATGATGCTCACAGCGAAGTTCCGGCGGTTGCCGACAGCGTTACGCGCCTTGCCCGCTTAGACCTATACGGCGATATTTCGAGCCTTCAAGTAAATCCAAACAAAGAACCGAAAATTCTCGACTTATGCTGCGGTTTCGGCAGAATAAGCGCTGCTGCGGTTTCGGCAGAATAAGCGCGGAACTTGCGCGCAGAGGTTTTGCCGTAACAGGCGTTGATATTACGGAAAGTTATCTGCAAGCCGCAAGAGAAGACGCGGCTCATGAAAATCTTAGCATAGAATATGTTAACTCAGATTCGCGTAAATTTAAGCGTCCGATGTTTTTTGATGTTGCCGTAAACCTTTATATATCATTCGGTTATTTTTCCGACCGGGAGGACGACCTTTTAGTTGCGCGTAACGTTTTCGAATCTTTAAAAAAGGGCGGCTCTTTTATAATTGAAACAATGGGAAAAGAAATCGCTGTGCGGGATTTTGTCGAAGCCGAATGGTTCGAGCGCGCGGGCTTTACCGTTCTTACAAGTTATAGACCTGAGGACTCGTGGACATTTTTAAAAAACAAGTGGATACTGATAAAAGACGGGAAACGAGTTGAAAAAACTTTTTCCCAGCGGCTTTATTCGGCAAGCGAACTGCGCGCGCTGCTTTTGGAAGCGGGTTTTTCCAAAGTAGATATTTTCGGCGATTGGGACGAAAGCGAATATGATCACCGCGCGGCAAAGTTAATTGCGGTCGCAAGAAAAATTTAAAGCGCGCGGTTTTGTTAAAAATTGTTTGAATAATTCACGCATAGAAAAATATTAAACCGGAACTCCGCTTCATTAACCTGCGGTACGGAAAATTTATAGGAGAAAATTATGGCAGATACAAATTACGCAAGTTTTTCAAAATTGGAATCCTTCATGAAGGATGTGTTTATAAAAGCGGGAGTGCCGGCGGAGGACGCGGCAATTTGCGCCGACATTTTAATTGAGTCCGATAAGCGCGGAATTGATTCTCACGGTATCGGCAGGTTTAAGCCGATTTACCTCGACAGAATTAAAGACGGCATTCAAAATCCTGTTACAAATTTTGAGGTAGTGAAAGATTATCTTGCGACAGCGGTCGTGGACGGTCATGACGGCATGGGTCATGTAATCGGAAAAAAATCAATGCAAATGGCTATTGATAAAGCTAAAAAATACGGACTTGGAATGGTTGTTGCGCGTAACTCCACGCATTACGGAATTGCGGGCTACTACGCGACAATGGCGGCGAAAGAAAACATGATCGGCATTACCGGAACAAACGCGCGCCCTTCAATCGCTCCTACTTTCGGTATTGAAAATATGTTGGGTACAAATCCTATTACTTTCGGGCTTCCAACAGATGAGGATTTTCCGTTTGTGCTTGACTGCGCCACTTCTGTTTCGCAAAGGGGCAAAATCGAACACTATGATCGCATAAATAAAACAATGCCGGAAGGCTGGGTGATAAACCGCGACGGTTCTAGCGAAACAAACGCGGCAAAGGCGCTGGAAGGTTTGAGCGGCGACACGTGCGCGCTTGCTCCGTTGGGCGGACTTGGCGAAGATACGGCGGGCTACAAGGGTTACGGTTACGCGACAGTGGTGGAAATTTTAAGCGCGGCTTTGCAGCAGGGGCAGTTTTTAAAAGCACTTAGCGGTTTTGACGCGGACGGGAAAAAAGTTCCGTTTCACCTTGGGCATTTCTTTATCGCCATTGATATTAACGCTTTTGTTGAGCCCGAAAAATTCAAAAAAACAACAGGCGATATTCTCCGCGAACTTCGCGCAAGTGCAAAAGCGCCCGGGCAGCAGCGTATTTACACGGCTGGCGAAAAGGAATATCTTGCGTGGCTGGAACGCAAAGACAAAGGCGTACCGCTTAACGACAGTTTAAAAAAGACACTTAAATCGCTTATTGAAGAATACGGACTTGACTCGTATAAATTTGATTGTTAATTAGTCGGTTTTATGTTATCATAAGAATGTGATGGCTAAATATATTCTTTCCCTTGATCAAGGGACGACAAGTTCGCGGGCGGTTTTGTTCGAGCATGAGAAAAAAATTGCCGGTTCTGAGCAAAAAGAGATTACTCAAATTTATCCGCGTGAAGGCTGGGTAGAGCATGATCCAATGGAAATCTTCTCCAGCCAATACGCGGTGATGAACGGACTTATTGCCCGTCAAAATATCGATCCGAAGGATATTGCCGCTATCGGAATTACAAATCAGCGCGAGACAACAATTCTGTGGGATAAAAAAACAGGGTTGCCGGTTTATAACGCGATTGTTTGGCAATGCTGCAGAACTTCTTCTATCGTTGATTCTTTAAAAGAGTCCGGGCTTGGAGATCACATAACAAAAACGACCGGACTTATTCCCGACGCTTATTTTTCGGGAACAAAAATTAAATGGATTCTTGATAATGTTGAGGGCGCGCGGGAAAAAGCGCGTAAAGGCGAAATACTTTTCGGTACTGTGGACACTTGGCTTATATGGAAATTATCCGGCGGGAAAGCGCACGTTACGGATTACACTAACGCAAGCCGTACAATGCTTTTTGATATTCATAAACTTGACTGGGACGAGAGGCTTCTTAAAGAGCTTGATATTCCGCGCGCCATGCTGCCTGCAGTAAAACCGTCAGGTTCTATTTTCGCTTACGCTGATATTCAGGGTGTAAAAATTCCGATTGCGGGAGCCGCCGGCGATCAGCAGGCCGCGCTTTTTGGTCAGTGCTGTTTTGAAAAGGGCGACGCGAAGTGTACTTACGGAACCGGTTGTTTTCTGTTAATGAACACAGGCTCAACCGCTGTCGTCAGCGGCAACGGTCTTTTAACAACTATCGCCGCGGGTTTGTCAGGCGATAATTCGGAAGATAAAATTCAGTATGTTCTTGAAGGTTCTGTCTTTACGGGCGGCGCTGTTATTCAGTGGCTGCGCGACGAAATGCATATCATCATTGACAGCGCGGACAGTGAATATTTTGCTTCCAAAGTTGAAGATACGGGCGGCGTTTATCTTGTTCCGGCTTTTAACGGTCTTGGCGCGCCGTATTGGGATATGTACGCCCGCGGCTGCATAATCGGAATTACAAGAGGGACAAAACGCGCGCATATAATAAGGGCGGCGCAGGAATCAATAGCGTATCAGGTTACTGATCTTATACGGGCAATGGAGAGCGACTTAGGCTTGACAATGACATCGCTGAAAGTTGACGGCGGAGCTGTAAGAGACAATTTTCTTTTGCAGTTTCAAGCTGATATTTGCCGCGCCGCTGTTTTGCGCCCGTTTATACAGGAAAAATCCGCGCTTGGCGCGGCGTACCTCGCCGGACTCACCGTCGGTTTTTGGAAAAACAAAGACGAAGTAAAAAACCTGTATCAGAGCGATACTGTTTTTGAACCGGGAATAGACAATCAAACAAGAGAAAAACTTATTGCAGGCTGGCACAAAGCTGTAGGCAGAAGCCGCGGCTGGGCGGAAGCCTAATCCCCTAGGGCGACGCTGATTTATTCAATCGAGAATTCGGACGCGGACGCGAACCAAAGGTTCGATAAGTCCGAAAAGTCCGGAGTCAAATTAACCAGTATTACCCTAGTTAAAATCCTCGCCAAATTTTGCCGATATTCTATAATAGAGAACTGCTCTTTTTTATATTTATATATTGAAGAAGAGTGTTACAAAATGGAATTTTCTGTCCTTTATTATGGTAGAATAAAGGTATTAAACCTTTTGTTAACCGTTGTCGCCTCGGGTCTAAATGTAACCGCGGTTCTCAGCGGCGCTTAATAAAAGATTAAGATGAAACAAATTTCGTTCGTTTTAAGAGTGCGGTTATTGACGAACGGCTCGAGAATCGCGGCTCGAACCATTGAACCAAATGTTCGCAGTTCACCGCTTGCGCGGACATAATCGAGCGAGTGAGAAAATAAAGGGGGTTAATGCCCTTTATTAAACCGCAAAAAAGAGATTAACAGGAATATCTATTTAGTGAAGAAGCTTTGGGGTTTTACAATAATTTTTATTTTTCTCGCAGCCGCGTCAGCATGGGGACAGTTTCAGTGGACAGGTGGTTCAGGTACTGACCCGAATAATTGGGACGATCCAGATAACTGGAATGAATGGAACGCAGGTACATCCACTTGGGAAGCGGCATTTAATTTCCCCGGTAATGGCGATAGTGTTATTATTCCTGCCTCTCTTGCTTCTTATCCTACTGTTAACAATAATTTATCTTTGGACAATTTGGAAAACAACGGGACTCTTAATTTGGAGGGTTATAATTTAACCGTAACTTCTACATTTAATAATATCGGTACAATAAATAATGCCGGAGATTTAACAATCGGTACGGCAGAGTTTGGTTCAAATATTACCGCAATGTCTATCAGCGTAAGCGGAACCACAACAATTAATAATAACATTTCCATCACAACAACAGGAGACCAAACATATACAGGAGCGGTAACACTCGGTGCCGCTGTTAATTTGAGTGCGACAACAGGTAATGTAACGCTAAGCTCGCCAGTCGGCGGAGCTTCTAATAATTTAACGATTACGGGAACGCTGGTAACGTTAAGCGGAACTACATCCGGTATAGGCAGTTTAGAAATATACGGAGATGCTGTTTTCCAATCAACCGCGTTACAAGCTGCGTCTGTTTCCGTAAGCGGGACAAGCACAATAAGTGCAAACATAACTACAGATGGAGACCAAACATATACAGGAGCTGTAACTCTTGGCGCTCCTGTTAATTTGAGCGCAACAGCAGGTGATGTAACGCTAAGCTCGCCAGTCGCCGGAGCTTCTAATAATTTAACGATTACAGGAACGACGGTAACGTTAAGCGGAACTTCATCTGATATAGGCAGTTTAGCAATAACCGGAAACGCAGTTTTCCAAACATCAGCGTTACAAGCAGCATCGGTTGAGGTAAGCGGGGCAAGCGCAATAAGCGCGAACATTACCACAACAACAGGAGACCAAACATATACAGGAGCTGTAACTCTTGGCGCTACTGTTAATTTGAGCGCAACAGCAGGTAATGTAACACTGGGTTCAACAGTTGACGGAGCTTCTAATAATTTACAGATTACGGGAACGCTGGTAACGTTAGACGGAGCCGTGTCTGCTATAGTTGATTTAACAGTAAACGGAGCAAGCATATTAAACGCGGACATCACCACAAGCGGAAATCAAAGTTACAACGGAGCGATAACTCTTGACGATGATGTCCATTTGGATGCAACAACAGGAAATGTAAAACTAAGTTCAACAATTGACGGAGCTTCTAATAGTTTAGAGATAACGGGAACAATGGTAACGTTAGACGGAGCCGTGTCTGCTATAGTTGATTTAACAGTAAACGGAGCAAGCACGATAGGTGCAAACATAACTACAGATGGAGATCAAACATATACAGAAGCGGTAACACTCGGTGGCAGCGATACTATGCGTATATTAACTTCGACAGGCGGAAACATACAAACCGGAGCAGGTGCGGCTGTCTCTGTTACGGGAGCAGTTACAACTCTTAACGTAGAAGCAGGCGGCATAATAGCGCTGGAAAACGAGAATGCCGTACCGACAGTAAACCTAGAGGCTGGCGGCGCGATAACATACAACAGCAGTCTTGGTGCAGGCAACGATTTGACAATAACCGCAGGCAATGGAACTTCCGGCGGAGCGATCGCAATAACCGAAGCAACAGGAGATTTGGTAGTAGCGACGGCAGGCATAACCGGCGACGGAATAATTTCTTTAATAGCCGAAATGGGAGCGATAACGCAAAGCGGTGATATTTCTACGGAGACTAATGTGACATTAGATGCCGCAGGACAAATTACGCAGAATTCTGGCATAATTACCGCGGCACAGCTTAACGCAGATGCAGACGATTTGATAACACTGGGAAACGATAACGTTGTATCAACAGTGATACTGACAGCGGGCGGCGCAATAACATACAACAGCGATCTAAGTACGGATGATTTAACAATAACCGCCGCTAATACAGTTGGAGCGATCACAATAACCGAAGCATCAAGAGATTTGATAGTTGGAGCCGGTGGAATAACATCAGACGGAACAATAACTTTAACTTCCGGTGGAACAGGAGCGATAACACAAAGCGGAAACATAGCAGCGCCTATACTTGTCATAACAGCAGGCGGAGCTATAACATTGTCTTCTACAGGTAATGATGTAGAAACTTTACAGATAACAGGTGCAGACGGAATAGTAGATTTTACCAACAGCGCCGCTCTTGAAATCGCGGGAATAAGCGGGGTAACTAATAATAATGTTAATATTACAGCAAACGCGGGCAGTATAACCCAAACAGGTAATATTGCTACGGTTGACGTTTTGACGCTGACTGCCGCTGCAGGACAAATTACGCAGGACTCCGGTTTTATTACCGCGGCACAGCTTAACGCAAACGCAGGCGGGGCAATATCACTTGAAGGGGCTAACGCAATAGGCGTAGTAAGTGCCGCTATAACTAATAATGATTTTACTTTAAATAATACTGTTAATTTAACAACAAATGTAATAAATGTAGGAACAGGCGATGTAACAATTACAAATACCGGCACATTAACTGTCAGCGATGATATAACAGCAGGGACAGTAAAAATTACCAATGGTAATGTAATAACCGTTGCCCCCGCCGGAACCATAAATGCTGATACTTTGACATTGCAAACCAATAATCAAACAAGTGCAGCGGCTAATAATATTACGATAAACGGAAGTCTTGAAATTCCTACAAGCCTTACAATTATTGCAGGAGGTATGGTCGGTACTGATGATTTTTGTGGTACGGTGAATATTGACAGTAATATAGAAGTTGCAGAAGTTATTATAAAAGCCGGAACAATTAACAATGTCGGAAGCATTGAAGGCGCTGTCGATCTTTATCTTGATGAAGCTGCCGATTTGGGAACTATAACATCCCTTAGAACATTATATCCTCGTCACAGCAATGCAAACCTAGTTTACTATTCAGGAACAAAACCTTCCAATACTCACTTTGTGGAACCTGCTGCATTCGTTGATTCTAGCTCGTATGCAGGTGATTTTAATTTTTCCGATTTTGAAAATGTCTATTTGGCAGAGGTTACAGATTCCAATGATAGAACCGTAACAGTAACAGCAAGCGGATTTATTGAATTTTATGACTCTTACATTTACAGCGGCGGCAATGCCAATCATCTAAACCTTGCCGCGGCGGACGGGATTCAAAGTTATCATTCAGTTTCCGGCGAAACCGAAATAGACATGGGAACCAATTCCGTCTTTTCTATTTCAGAGATAAATATTTTACAAGGAAGTCTTTCCATTACAGCTAACGTCATTACATTAGATGGCGTAACAGGCACGACAGGGCAGGCTAACAATTTAACTTTAAGTTCTACAAATGGAACTGCCGCGCAAAGTATAGCTATTAATGATACGCTGGGAACAAATGCGGCAGCTCGTCTTGGTAATATTATCATAACAAATGGGAATATTACGTTTAACACAGATGGTTTAGTCTTTGCCGCTAGTTATACTCAGAATGCCGGAACCGCGGAAATTAACGCCGCCCAAGATTATACAGGTGCATTTACCAACAGTTCAACAGGGACAACAAATCTTAACGCGTCAATTACAGCAAACGGCGGTATTAGTTTTACAGGCTCTGTAGTTAACAGCGAAAATAACAGCTTAATATCAACTAACGCTGATATTACTTTTAACGATTCTGTAGAGGTTGCAGATACTTTTACTTTAACAGTAAACTCAGGTTCAGGTACGGGGAATATAGCATTTAATTCTGCGACAAGTATCACCGGAACAGGTAATCTTTCTATAACAGCAGGCGGCGGAGATATAACGATTGCCGGCACAGTGGGAGCGGGCGGCTCTCCTTTTGGAAACATTACCGTAGTAAGCGCGGGAAATCTTACATTTTCGGAAACAGTTGATACCGTAAGTTATTTGCAGGCTGCCGGGACANNAAAGTTAAGGCAAAAGAACAAAATTATTCAGGGACATTTTCTTTCACGGGAACTGGATTAACGCTGGGAAATAATGCAACGCTTACAACAATCGGCGCAATAACAATTAATAACAGCGGGGTATTTTTACAGAATGCAGGCGCGGAAATCAGTTCAAGCGATTTCAGCCAGACGAATGCGGCAGGCACCTCAACAATTAGCGCAGACATAACTACAACCGGAAACCAAACATATTCAGGAGTTGCAGCACTTGGCGCTGATGTTTATTTGAACGTGGGAACAGGTAATGTAACGCTAAGTTCAACTGTCGGCGGAACTTATAATTTAGAGATTAGAGGAACGACAGTAACGTTAAGCGGAACTACAGTCGGCAGCGATATAGGCAGCTTAATAATAGACGGAAACGCTGTTTTCCAAACAGCATTATTAGAAGCGGCGTCGGTTGAGGTAACCGGAACAAGCGCAATAAACGCGGACATAACCACAAGCGGAGATCAAACGTACAATGGAGCGGTAACTCTCGGCGGAAGCGGCGCTGTACGGACATTAACTTCGACAGGCGGAGATATACAAACCATAAGTGCGGCTGTTTTGGCAGGAACAGTTACAACTCTTGACGTAAATGCAGACGGCATAATAGCGCTGGAAAACGATAATGC
>QMCD01002143.1_pt1 | contig 11189 bp, 10 predicted proteins | sample 1821841 | NCBI WGS metagenome assembly QMCD01 (sample SAMN01991225, study PRJNA193472) | Termite gut metagenome, whole genome shotgun sequencing project. | isolation source: worker | host: Macrotermes natalensis | reverse complement strand
CCACCGCCGAAATGATGAAAGGTGCGTTCATCTAAGACCTTAGAGACCAAGGACACCGCCGCCCGACTCGTGTTACCCCAACTCCCTCACCACCCTTGCGGGCACGCCCACGGCCAAGCTGTCGTCGGGAATGTCCTTGGTCACCACGCTGCCTGCCCCGATCACACAGCGGTCGCCAATCGTCACGCCCGGACAAACGATCACGCCACCGCCCAGCCAGCAGTCGCCGCCGATCCGAACCGGCTTGCCCAGTTCCGGCCCGCCGTGCTTGCGAATCCGCCAGTCCAGAGGATGCGTCGCCGCGTAAATTTGCACGTTCGGGGCAAGGAGCGTGTCGTCACCGATCTCGATTTTGCAGACATCAAGCAGCACGCAATTAAAATTGAACAGCACGCGGTCGCCGAGATAAATATTCGAACCGTAATCGCAATAAAACGGCGGCTCGATCCAAACGTCTTCGCCGCAACTGCCTAACAGGTTGCCAAGCAAAATTTGTCGCAACTTCTTGTCGCTCGGATGCGAGTCATTGAACTGCTTGGTCAGTTTTCGGGCACGCAGTCGCTCGCTGTCCAGTTCGGCATCCTTAGCCACGTAAAGCTCGCCCGCGAGCATTTTTTCTTTCTCTGTCTTCATTGGACGGTGAGAAGAGAGACCGATTGACGACGACAGACCGCGTGCTTCAAGGCCACGGCAACCGCAGTGTCCGGCGAGCAATTGCCTATCACAAGTTCGCACAGACACGACCTAACGCACCGGAACCACTTCGGCTGCTTTTTTTGTTCGAGATCGCCGCCTTCGCCTGACTTCGCTCCATTCTTTGGTCATTTGTTCAAACACGTCAGGCGATTCGTAGCGAAACACGCCGCCGCTTTCCGGCATCGGGCCGATAAGCCCTTTGAAGATGGGCTGGCCGCGAACGCTCAAGTCCGCACTGCAATCATCAATGCCAACTTGAATATGACGGCGGAGAATTTCTTCCTCGCTCATGTAATCGCGGATTCGATAGTCGCCTTCCGGCCCTCGCGTGACCACGCGATAGATATGTCGTTTCATGCCGATTTTCCTCACAGTCCTGAAAATCGGGCATCCTTTCCCTCTGAGATGTGAACGGTATCCTCCGTTGCTTCCATCGTACTGCCCACGAGGACGTCATCGACCAAGAGAGTCGGACCGATGAAAACATTTTACGGGATGCGGCTTCTTTCGGAAAATCCGTATTTTCGGCATGGCATGTCGAAAGTCGCTTATTCAACCGGCAGTCCCATCGCGTGCATTAAGATTTTGATGTCTTTCCACGTTTCCTTTTTGGCATCGGGATTTCGCAGAAGATACGCCGGGTGATACGTGCAGACCACCTTCAGCGTCCGCCCCTCCGGCGACACGTAGTCGAGCACGCGGCCTCGCAATTTTCCGATGGGCGAGTCATTGTTCAAAAGATTTTTTGCCGCCACCGCACCGAGGCAACAGACGAACTTGGGACGGATGATTTCCAGCGTTTGATCGAGAAAGGGTCTACAGTGCCCGGCCTCGTCCGGCAGCGGATTTCGGTTTCCCGGCGGGCGGCAACGCAGTATGTTACAGATATAAACGTCTTCCCGCCGCAGCTTCATGCCTTTGACGATAATGTCGTCCAAAAGTTTTCCGGCCCTGCCGACAAAAGGTTCGCCCAATCTATCTTCATCCGCACCGGGTGCTTCGCCGAGAAAAACCAGTTCGGAATCCGGGTTGCCCACGCCGAATACGGTTTGCGTCCGAGTGCCTGCCAGTTCGGCACAGAGTTTGCACCGAGCAACGTCCTTGGCAACGCGAGCAAGCTGCTCCGCTTTGGAACCGGCGGGCTTCGGAGTTGGTTTTTTCGGCATGGCATCTTCAGGGCAGGTTTCCGCTACAGGATGATTTTGTTGCGCGGGTTCCGGCACTGCCGCCGGCGTCGACATCTTGACCGGTTGGCTTAACTCCGTCACGCCGGCCAGCCGCATGACATCAAGGTAGTTAATCAGTCCGTCACGGAGAGGCCCCCAATCGTCCATCGTCAACTCTCCACTGTCAATTTTTTCGCCGCCTCGGTCCCAGTACGGCCTCGGCGTATTCCTCGATCTGTTCCGGCAACTCGAAATACTGGTCGTATACGTAATGATCTTCGTACTCGCACTTGTTACTGCTGTACTCGCGGCAGATGTCGGGCCGAGTTTCATAAATGCCACATAAATTCGTCCGGTCGTCCAAGTGCTTGCATTTCGTGTGCACCAGCAAATACCACGTACCATCGTCGACGAATACGGTGGCCTTGTCATGCAGGAGGAACCAACGCATATAGTCGTACTCTTTCCAACTTTCCGGCGTGTCGATGGGCAGCGCGAAATAGCGGCAACACTTGCCGGGACAGTAATGGCACGGAATTTTTCCGGCGGGAATGTCTTTGCGGTCGGGACGTTTTAGCATAAGGTCTATTTCTTGGCAACGATGGCATCGCTTTTCTTGTCGGTATTGGTCCGCCTGAGCTTCTCGGCCATTTCGCTCTGCCTTTGCCGGATCATCTTATCGTAACCGCTCAACGCCCGATCCTGCGAATCCAATATGAGCTGAGTTTCTTTGCTGGGTTTCGTTGTCATCCTAAACCTCATCAAGGTAATGGTTGCCATCCCACTTCACGGAAATAATTTCCTTTGCTGAAACCGTGGGTGATGGAATGGTGATTGTGATACTGTGTTCAATGATCGTCCAACCTTCCTCAAAATAGGCTACAGCCTCCTCGCGGGAAACGGTTGTAATGTATTGGTCGGAAACAAGGTCAATCAATTCATATTTTACAAAATTTTGTGAGTCCATATTTCAGAGGGAATGTCTTTGCGGTCGAGACGTTTTAGCATGGCCCCAAGTCTAACAAACGACGGAAAATATGCAATGGTTATTGTTTGTGTCCAATCGAAAAGGAGCGGTGACGGAGCACAGTGTCACCCCCGGATGTGAACCTAGGAAAACAAATCACGCACGGTATACTACGATATCATGAACCGCTATTCACGCCAAATCAGCTTTTCTCCGCTCGGCGACTCCGGCCAGCAGCGTTTGCAGTGTGGCCGCGTGCTCGTCGTCGGCTGCGGGGCACTAGGCGGAACCGTTGCCGATTTGCTCGTTCGTGCGCGCGTTGGACGCGATGGCGGCGGTATCACCATTTTGGATTCCGACATCGTGCAGCTTTCCAATCTGCACCGCCAAACTCTTTTTACGGAGCAGGATTGTGGCCGACTTAAAGTTGAAGTGGCACATACTCGGTTGCTGGCGGCGGATTCCGAGGCCAATGTCGAAGTCATTGCGGAGCGTTTTGATGAAAACAAGGCCGGAATGGCCGCACACTTCGATCTGCTCATTGATGCCACCGATAATTTTCCGACCCGGTTTCTGCTGAATCGCACTGCCGTGAAATGCGGAAAGCCGCTCATTTCGGCGGGTGTGGCCAAGGCGTCCGGCCAGATTCTGACCATTTTGCCCGGCCAAACGGCTTGTCTCGAATGCTTCCTTGCTCCCCAAAACGACACACGCGACGACACTGTCACGCCGGAATCAGCCTCCGATGCCGCACCGTTTGCCGTGCTGTCACCGCTGCCGCAACTCTTCGCCGCCCTGGAGGTCATGGAAGCGATTAAAATTCTGTCAGGCCACAACGAGGCGGCAAACCGTTCGCTCCTAGGCTTCGATCTTTGGAGCAACACGATTCGGCAACTCGCCTTGGCCCCGAATCCAGGTTGCCCCGTTTGCGGCGAAAAAATGTAGTTGATTCGCGTAGTTGCATTGTTGCGGCGAGAGTGGTAGAATGGGGCAGGGTTGCCTAGCACGATACATTTGTCTTTTTTCAAATTGTTCCCATGAATAGACGATTTCTGTTTTCCGTAGCGGTTTCCTTCATACTTCTCGCCTCGACGGCTTGGACGCGGACCGCCTTTTCTCAGGTCGAATTGACGCATCAGAGCTGGCATGAAAACACTTTCCGTGTCATGCGGGAGCTTGTCCAAGAAAAACGCGATGTCAATCTTTTGACCTTTCCCGGTGCCCGATTGGATCATGCGAACGGAGTGACAGGCCAAGACTATCTGACTGACGGCGAAATCGGAACTTACGGCGGCGATGGTCGGGCCAACGTCGAAGGCCGCCCCGCCCGCTTGGTATATTATCTTGGCAAACCGCAGACCATCCAGGAAATTCTGCTGTATTCGGGAAACATTGACAGCAGAGCCAATCAGGATTTTGAGATCCGTTTGGCAAATAATGAAGCCAATCCGGGCCAAGCACCGCGTTTCCCGCGAGAAGCGACTTTCACGTCCGGTGATAAAGTGTTAGGCCCCAACGTGGGCGGTTTCCTGTCTCGATTTGCCGACAAAGCGGGCAAACCGCTCACCGGCGACCAAAAGTATGACTGGATTGAGTTCAGGATGTGGTCAACCTACCCGACGAGGGCGGGTGATCCAGCCAAAAGAGCAAGCCGGGGAAACAGCTGGACAGCGTATCTGGAGTTGCAAGTTCTTGCCGACCCGAACGATCCCGACCTGTTTGCGTCAGAAGAAGAGCGCAAGAACTGGATAGCGGCTAGGGACATGGCAGGGTATATGCAAAATCTTGGCCGGGAAATCGGCGAAGACGTTGTCGAGGCGATGGTCCATCCTGAGTCGCTGAAACGGGCCATTGAAGATTTGAGTAAGAAGCATCCCGACAAATACGAGGGTGGAAAATTTTTGGCTCGCTATGAAGGCATCGTCGCCAAGCTGCAAGCTGCTCCGAAAAGCACAGAGACGGAACGGCAGAGCTACACCGCCCTAGCGAAAGAGTTCGGCGAGTTGCGGCGTGAGGCTCTGCTGGCCAATCCCCTCTTGGATTTTGAAAAATTGCTTTTCCGCCGCGCCCAGAATCCGGGTCTTGAGGCGAACTGGATTTCCAACGCATCCAGAGGAAAGGGCGGTTACGGCAACGCATTGGCCACGGTGAACCCCCGCAATGCCCAGACCGAGGCCGCCACGCTGATCGATAATCCGAACAATTCCTTTGTCGGCGACATCAATCTCCACTGGAACGCCGACAAAATGCTCGTCACCGCCCTGTCGCCGAAAGACCGAACGTGGCAGGTGTTTGAACTTGATGTCGATGGTGGCAAAGGCGAGTTGCGGCAAGTCACCCCCAGTATTGGCAGTGACGTGGATAATGTCGAAGGCTGCTATATGCCCGATGGCTCGACCATTTTTATCTCGACGGCCAATATGATGGGCGTCCCTTGCATCGACGGAAGTGCTCCGGTTGGCAACATCTACCGACTGGAAAGCGATAAAAAAACGATGCGGCAATTGACCTTTGAACAGGATCAGGACTGGTGTCCGACGTTGCTACCCAATGGCCGTGTGCTTTTTCTCCGTTGGGAATACATTGACACGCCCCATTATTTCACCCGGATTCTTTTTCACATGAACCCGGACGGGACGAACCAAGTCGAGTATTACGGCAGCAACTCGTATTGGCCCAACAGCATGTTCTACGCCAAGCCGATTCCCGGCAGTACGACCAAGTTCGCCACGATTGTTTCAGGCCATCATGGCGTATCGAGGATGGGCGAACTGGTGCTCTTTGACATCACCAAAGGCCGAAAAGAGGCCGAAGGGGTGATCCAACGCATTCCCGGTTACGGAAAAGAGGTCGAACCGATTATCATGGACCAATTGGTGGATGAATCGTGGCCGAAGTTCCTGTTTCCTGCACCGCTGGATGAAAATTATCTGATCGTTTCCGCCAAGCTCACGCCCAGTTCGCCGTGGAATTTATACCTCGTCGACACGTTTGACAATATACTTCTGCTGCGAAGCGAGCCGGGCTACGGGTTGTTTGAGCCAACGCCGATTGTCAAGCGTCCGCAGCCGCCCGTTCGGGCTAACCAAGTCGACTTGGAGGCGAAAGACTCCACGATGTTCGTGACCGATGTCTATTTCGGCGATGGCCTCAAGGATGTGCCCAAGGGAACGGTCAAAAAGTTCCGCGTTTTTGCTTACAACTATGGCTATCGCGGCATTGGCAGCCACGGTTATTTTGGCATGGAAAGTTGTTGGGACGCGAGACGTATGCTGGGCGAAGTGCCCGTTTACGAAGACGGCAGTGCTTCCTTCAAAATGCCCGCCAACACGCCCTTGGCCATTCAACCGCTTGATGAGAGAGGCAGAGCATTGCAGCAAATGCAGACTTGGTTTGTCGGAATGCCCGGTGAAAATCAGTTCTGCATCGGTTGCCATGAGTCGCAAAATCTGGTTACACCCAACAAACGCACCGTCGCTATGGGTAAAGAGCCTTCGCCGATTGAGCCTTTCCTTGGCCCGGAGCGACCTTTCTCATATAAATACGAAGTGCAGCCCGTATTGGACCGCTACTGTGTCGGTTGCCATGACGGCAGTGAGGGCAAGGAAAGTCGCCCGAATTTTGCGGACAAAACGCTGGGATACAATGGTTTTTCAAAATCCTATCACGCTTTGCACCCGTTCGTTCGGCGGCCCGGCCCAGAAAGCGACTACCATCTGTTCAAGCCGATGGAATATCACACTTCGACCAGCGAACTGTTCCAAATGCTGGAAAAAGGACATTATGGCGTCGAAGTTGACGCCGATTCCATGCGAAAACTTTACGCTTGGGCGGATTTGAACGTGCCGTATTACGGAACGTGGATCGAAATAGCCGAGCGACTGAATCGTAATAGGATCAGCGATGTTGCCGACAGGGCGGCAGAGTTGCGCTCGCTCTATGCGGGCATGGACTTTAATCCAGAAGTGGACGCCTATGCTCACCTTGAGTCGCCGGACAACATCGAATTTGTGAGGCCGAAAGAAACCAAGCTCGATTTCACGGCTCCGGCTGTTCCGAACTGGCCTCTCGACGCGGCAGCGGCGAAAGCCTTACAAACGAAGCAGAAACGGTCGGTTAAGGTGGCGGAGGGCGTGGAATTTGAGATGGCATGGATTCCAGCCGGTCAGTTTGTTATGGGCGACGACCAAGGCTTCGCCGACGAACTGCCACGCAAGGCGGCAAAGATTGAAAAGCCTTTCTGGATGATGACCACCGAAGTCACCAATGAGCTTTACAAGCAGTTCGACTCGCAGCACGATAGCCGCTACATCGACCAATGGCACAAGGATCACACAACGCCCGGTTATCCGGCTAACAAACCGCAGCAGCCCGTGATTCGTGTCCACTGGAATCGGGCACAGCAATTCTGCGACTGGCTTTCGGAGAAGACGGGCAAGAAATTCCGCTTGCCGACCGAAGCGGAATGGGAATGGGCATGCCGCGCCGGTTCGGCAACGCCGATGTGGTATGGCGAGTTGGATGCCGATTTTGGCAAATTGGAAAACATGGCCGACTTGCAGACGAAAAAGTTCGTCGTCGAGGGGGTCAATCCGCAGCCGATCAACAATCCTTCGGATGTGCAGGCGTTTATTCCGCGTGCGAATCACGTCGATGACGGCAACATGATGGCCCAAGAAGTCGGCCAGTATACTGCCAATCCGTGGGGGCTTTTCGACATGCACGGCAGCGTTGCGGAATGGACGGCATCGGATTACAAGATTGATGATGCCCGAAAAGTTGTTCGCGGCGGTTCGTGGCAGGATCGGCCACGCTGGTCGCGCAGTGGCGTGCGGCGAGCCTACGAAGCCTGGCAACCGGTGTTTAATGTCGGTATACGCCTCGTCTGTGAGGACTGATCGCCCCTGTTCGGACACGTCTTTCCCGCGCGAGCGGGAGAGTCATCGCTGTTCCCCTTTCCTATCGGGAGGGGGCTACCTTCGCAGAATGCAACCTGCCCGGTTTGTGACGGGGATTGTATCGTTCGGCGGCGGACCTGACGGCTTGGAGGTTTTGGTGTAGAATGTTGCCATGCACACCAAACCGAACACTTTTTCCATCATCTCCCTCGGCTGCCCTAAAAATTTGATCGACAGCGAGCACTACGTGGCCGAAATGGAATGCAGCGGCGCGAAATTTTCTGCCGACATCGACGGCTGCGAGACGGTCATTTTGAACACCTGCGGCTTTTTGCGTTCCGCACGAGACGAGGCGCGCGAATACATTGCCGCTCTGCTAGACTTGAAGGAGCAAGGCCGGGTGGGAAAAATTCTCGTAAAGGGCTGTATGCCTCAATTCGAGCAAACTGAAAAACTGCGTGAAGAGTTTCCCGGCGTGTTTTCATGGAACGGCGTGCCCGATCAGGCATGGCGGGCTGAGCGGCATCTTTTGACACAGTCCCATGTCGCCTATCTGAAAATTGCCGAGGGTTGCAGTCGCGGCTGCACGTTTTGTGCGATCCCAAAAATTCGCGGCCCCTTTCGTAGCTTTCCCCTTGAGGAGATTCTCACGGAAGCCCGGCGGCTTGCCGAACTCAGTGTCAAGGAACTTGTTGTCATCGCTCAGGAAACGACATTTTGGGGCTTGGATTTGGCGGGTGGTCGAACCGGTGCGCCTCGTCTTGCCGACCTGTTGCGAGAGCTGGAAAAAATCGACGGCATTCGCTGGATTCGACTCATGTACTCGTATCCGCAGCATTTTGGCGACGACCTGATCGAACTTTTTGCCGCGAAAGGCAAGCTCTTGCCTTACGTTGACATTCCGTTACAACACGCGAATGATGAAATTTTGAAACGCATGAATCGCCGTGTCACAAAACACGACATGGAAACGCTACTCGGAGCATTACGCGACCGCGTCGAGAATTTGGTTCTCCGAACATCGCTCATCGTCGGCTTTCCCGGCGAGACGGATGAGAAGTTTGACGAACTGTTCAAGTTTGTCGAACGTTGGAAGTTCGAGCGGGCGGGCGTGTTTCAATTCTCCGCCGAAACCGGCACCGCCGCCGCGACATTTGCAGACCGCGTGCCAAAGCGTGTCGCGGAGCGTCGTCACGAAAAATTATATTCGCTCTGCGAAGCCCATTCCACGGCCTGGGCGAACAGGCAGAAAGGCCGGATTCTCGACGTGCAAATCGACGGCAACTATACCGATCCTGAAACGGGGCGAAAGGAAGCGAATTTGTTTCTTGGCAGAACTTTCGCCGACGCGCCGGATATTGACCCCGTTGTTTATGTTACAGGCGACAGGCTTCAAGCAGGAGATTTCCTATCATGCGAAATTCTTGAAACAGAGGGCTGTGATCTCGTCGGCGTGGATATTTCAGGGCATGAAGCATAGGATAACCAATCAGGAATTACAGTATCCGTTCACGGCTCTTTTTTCACCCGATTCTGCGCGAACTGCTGGATTTCCACCATCATCTCCGAGCCGAGGCGAGCTTTGGATTCCAGTCGCCACGGAAGTCGCACTGTGAACATGCTGCCGATGCCCAGTCGGCTCTCGACCGCGATTTCGCCTTCCAGCATCTTGCAGATTTCTTTGACAATAGAAAGTCCAAGCCCGCTGCCGGAATGTTCTCGCTTCATCGCGTCGCCTTCCGTCATCGTGCTTTTGCCTTGCCGAAACTTCTCAAAAATAATTTGCTGGTCTTCTTCGGAAATGCCCACGCCGGTGTCGGAAACCTTGATTTCAAGCATGTCACGGTTCCGCGGTTGATGGAGAGCCGCTCCGGCAATCGAAGCGACCGAAGCCGGACGGGGTACGGTCGGAAGATACTGAACCATGACCCGAATGCGTCCACCTTCAGGCGTGAATTTGATGGCGTTGGACAACAAGTTGTTCAAAATTTGTTGAATTCTCGATTCGTCTTGTTTGACCGGCGGCAAATCAGGTTCTAGGATGGTTTCCAAGTCGATATTTTTTCGATCCACCAGCGGTTTGGCCATATCGACCTGGGCGGCCACGATGGCGGCAATGTGAAATTCAGCCGTCCGAACGTCCATGCGACCCGCCTCCATCTTGGCCATGTCCAGAATGTCGTTAATCATCGTCAATAAGGAGCGGCCTGATTTGTTGATATTCTCGACATAACGCTTTTGCTTATCGTTGAGCGTCGCAATAGAACCCAACACGTCGCTGAATCCGAGAATGCTGTTGAGCGGCGTGCGAAGTTCATGGGACATGGTTGCCATGAAATCGCTTTTAACGCGGTTGGTCTCATAAAGTTGAATGGTCAGGTGGGCCAATTCATCGACTTTGCTTTCCAGCTCAAAATTGGCTTTGCGCAGCATGTCCTGTGTATTGACCAAGTGCCGCAGCATTCGGTTGAATGCCTCCGCCAGCACTTCAAACTCATCGCCGGTCCGGATTTCCGCACGCTTGGAAATTTCACCCCGTGAAATCGATTCCGCGACATCCCGCAGGCTCCGAAGCGGCTTGATGACAAACCAGCGAATGAGCGTGTTGACGGCCACGAGAGCCAAAAACATGGATACGATGGCCGCCCCAAGCATGTAAGCCCAGTAACGACGCAGAATAATTTTCATGGACGATTCCGGGATCACGGCATGATACACGCCCATCAATTCGCCGTGAACAAACGAACCATGACAGGTGACGCAGCCCGACCCCTTGTCCATGCGAACCTCTTCAAAATACTGATACTTGCCGTCTTCGTCAAAACGGCTTGTGTAGAAAGCGTCCCGGTCGGGCTGAAAATCGGGGTCATGCCGTGAAAAGGCGGCCAAGTCCGTTTCAAAATTTTTCCAATCCTCCGTCGCCTTCTTTTCCAAACGCGCAGCACGATCCGGCGACGGATCAAAATTGCTGTAATAAATATCTTGAAGTTTGTTCGGATTCGCAATGAACTCGACGTCACATTGCTTGTTGCGGATACGATTTGTGATGCTCTCCAATTCCTTGCGAAAATCCTGATCAATCGAATTTTCCGCAAACGGCGAGATGATTTCCGGCGCGGTGGGCGAGGTGCTCGGCTGCGAGGGAAGAGCCGCAAACGCCGTATTGTGTGCCGCCACAAAATGATAGTGTGCCCACATGTTGGCGAAGGATGGGTTTTGATCTCGTACCAAGGCACTCGTTGCCATCCAGTAGAGGCAGAAACTGACCGCGATCACAACCGTCAGCGCGACGCCGAAAAACAGCATCAGCTTCATTTCGAGGCTCGTTTCGCTCAGTGCTCGATTGAGAGGTCGTGACATGGCGTAATATAGGTATCCACTTCAGTCAAGTAGTGCCTAAATATGGGATTTTCCCTCCGGGGCGACGATCTGGTGATAGGGCGTTGCTTCCATCGCCACGGC
>QMCD01002142.1_pt1 | contig 11190 bp, 13 predicted proteins | sample 1821841 | NCBI WGS metagenome assembly QMCD01 (sample SAMN01991225, study PRJNA193472) | Termite gut metagenome, whole genome shotgun sequencing project. | isolation source: worker | host: Macrotermes natalensis | reverse complement strand
TTTCACTAAGAAGCACATGTCCAAAAACTGGGTTACAGAACGAACCAAAGCACTCAAAAATGTGAGCTAAATCGGGAACGTAAAACTGGACACCCTATTTGATTATTATATTTATTACTATCTTTTACCACTGGCTTTCCACCTTCGCATACAGGCCTTGGCTATGTCCGATTTGTTCGCCTTGGGGCGCGCTCTTTCATCTATCTCTGCCCATATATCTGAGAAGGAGGTATATTTCACGGCTCTACTCAGCCTTTGCAGCTTCTTGTTCATTACTTGCAGCTTGGGACGGATGCCCAGTACGATTTCGATGCGTTGCTTTTCCGTCATTTTGGTCTTGCTAAGGCACACCTGCCTAATGTCGTTCACTATCTCCACACTTCCCAGAATCAAATCCCGGTAAATCCGGTTACGTCGGGGTGTAAGGGCTACGGCAAAAGTTCCCTGCCCGTTTTCCCGAAGCTGCTTGTTTAGTTCTCCCATGTTATCAGACAGTTTACCGATTTCGTGGTAGAACCCGTAAATCTGCGCCGCATAACAGATGATATCCCTGAATGAATCGAGGTATTCATTGTACTGCCGTTGCAAATCAGTGATTCCTTCCACTTCCTCCCGAATCCACAGATGACCGGTAGTCTGTATCAGCATGGCTTTCTCCTGTGCCTTAAGCTGGTCTTTTGCTTTGTCGGTATAGGCGATAATCATTCCCGCTAAAGTGGGGTCTGTTTGCGCTTGCGCCCGTTGAACCACAGCTAACAAAGCGAACAAGCATCCGAGTACAATTTTTACTGCCATATCATATATCTGTTAATCATTTACAGCTTTTGCCGCCCGTTTCCATCTGTCCAATGCCATCACCGCCACTTCTGCGGGTGTACGGTCCAGCATTCCCGCTGTCGCATTGTTCCAGACATCCGTCATTGTATAGTAGCGGATACTCAGATACAGTCGGTTCAGCTTCTTATGGAATATTCCCAGTTTATCCGACAATGCCCACATTGTTTCACTACGTTCCGCTCCGGTCAGCATGTTCTGTTTACCGCCTGTTGCCACCGCATTTCTCAGTAGCGTATAGACTGTAACCAGCTCTGTAGCGGTTTCTATATACAGATTGTTCATGCTGATGGTGGCAACCAATCCCTGTGCATTGTTATGGATAGCGTTATACAGCTTTCCAAGCGTGATAAAGATTCTCACGCCGTCCTCGTACAGTGTCGAAGCGGCTTTCAACGAAGAAGCATAGCCACTGGCAGTTTGCAAATAGCTGCTGTATTTGCGTTCCCATTCATGAATCCTGTTAAATTCAGCAGCGATGGTATTCTGCAACACGGCGGTTTTCATCTGACCTTCCGTCTCCGTCTGCACCTGGCTATTGATGGCTTCATTCCCTTCCGCAAGGGCAACCCACTCCAAAGGATTGGTCTGCACAAATTGCGCCTTGATTTCCTGAATGGTAAACAGAAGGCATAGTAGCATCCAGCTAACGGTTTGTAATTTCATAGATACCCTTTCTTTGTTTGTTATATTCAATACGTTCACACTTCTTTTCTCATGGCTATCTATGAAAATGGCAGGTTCTTTTTTCTTCCTCGTTATTTTCTTCATCTCTTTCTTCCGGATTATTTCCGGCCACGACATTCTTTTCCAAAGCCTTATTAACAGCATTGTCCTCCTCTGCTGCCATCCTTTTGCACAGCAATTGGTCGTTCCAATCCTTGTATTCTTTTTCACACGGCTGATAGATGGTTCGCCCAACTGGTTCATATTGAGATACAGCATCCTTCATGGCTGCTTTGTACGCTTCATACGAAGTCTTTAACTCATCACTGATCTCTTCCAGATCTTCCTTACAGACTAATCTGCTGTATTTTGCCGAATGATACTCTTCACAGGCACTCTCGTAGGTTGCATAGATTTTCAATAAATCGGATGGAAGCAAATCTTCATCTCCCGAAAGAATATCGTTCTTGTCTCGCAAACTACCCATATATTCCGCCATGGCGTTCCGTTGGGATTGCGTATCTACGCCCAATATCCCGGCTATTTTGTCAAACTCAAACGGTTCCATATTCAGTTCATATCGCTGGTATTTATCCGTGGTATCCACTACAACCAACTGTCCTTTCGGCGTAACATGCGTGTTGAATGTCTTCCCTGCTTTGGCCAATGCGAAATTGATGGCAAACATCTGTCCGGTACGGTCTCTGTCGAAACAGAGATGATGATTGGCGTTAGGCGTTTCGGCAAGCATTGCTTTGAATTGGTGAATACTTGGATTACCGCCAGTGCTTACAAACACGAAATTTTCAAGCCGTGACAGTTCTTCTTTTGGCTCCCAGTTCTTATGAATCTGGTAAAACGCCATTGCATCGTAGGCACTTTCAAACCAATATACATCTTTTGCCTTATCCAACGCTTTTTCTGACGGGACGGCTATCCACATACCTTCCGTTGCATTACTTCCGGCAGCCATTCCTTTATAGGCTGTCTTACTTCCGGCATTGGCACGTCCACGTTCTTCCAATCCCACAACAGTTGCCGGATCGTTGGGCTTTCGCAAGGGAAAGGAGAGATTGGTATAAGTCTTTCCATTGGGAGCTTCTCTCAGGGCAATGAAGAAATGGTTGGCAAACGCACGTTGGATATCAAGAGTAATACCTCGTGGCTTGAAATAGGGATAGAAGGCTTTCTGGCTGTCCCAATCACTCTTATGGAAATCCAGCCGTTCATATTCCTTCAAATCAAAACCCTTTTCCGGACGCTCCTTTTCTGCCACGACTGAAGACCGCTGTTCAACCGGAGTATTAAGCAAACGGTGACACACAAGATTGACCAATCGGTCGGTATTCATACCCGGAGTATATTCCGAAAAGAGATGCGGATGTTCTTTGATAAATGAAATGACATTGTAGTTCTTCTGTTCCGGCGGTTGGAAGCAGCATAGCCCGTTGGCTGTGATAATGAATTTATCACCTCGAATGCGTTTGCCATCACTACCCATCTTCACATAGGATGGATAGCGCAGGCCATCACGCCGATTCAGCGTGTAACCCGCATCCACCAATAAATCCTGTATGTTGATACGACTTTTGAAATCTTCGTAACGCAATTCAGCCATGAGTTTTTTATTGTATATGATGTTATTCTACATTCCGTGTCGCACCTCCCGCTGTATCATTGCCGTATTGGCTGCCGCCTCATAGTTCCGGGCAGCTACATCCATCGGGGTATCTACTCCGGGTTTAAAGTAGACTCTTACTCCTGGCCCGTGCCTGTGATGCTCCATGAACACATCCGGGCAAGGATGGTCGTGAACCCCTCTTCCGAGTTCTCCCAACACTGTGGCACCTGCCAGGAAAGCGGCTCCTATCTTAGCTCCCAATCCTACACCGTCACCACGGTTTTTCATATCTACCTCTCCAAAGATTTTCGAGAAGAGTTTCATGCGGTGAAAGTCATCTATGGCCATAAACATATCATATTGCTTTTGGCTGATTTCATGGCTGACGGTTTCCCCGTCAATGACAGCGGTCATCTTGTATTTACCTTCAGTTATCGGCTCTACCCGGATTGCATCAACTGTCACCTCTCTGCCATGACGACCTTCCCTGAACCAGCCTTTATTTTGGTCCAGATATCCCAAATCAGTACCATTCATTACGATTGTTCCTTTGGGTAATGCTTGTTCAGCCCGTATTTCCATACCATCTTCCACACTTGCACCCAACCTTCTTTCTTTCCCCTCCATCGTCTGTAGCTGACGATTCAAGTCTTCCTGAACTTCCTGCTGCAAGGGCATCTCAATGGACTTGTTACTGTTAAGCAGTTCCATCGTGACGGCTCCGCTGAAGTCCTCTTTGATAATCTCATTGAGCACATCCAATCGTTTTTCTACAGGTACTTCTTTAATGGAGTTGCTCGTAAGCGTCCCGACTTCCTCGTCAGTCAAATCATATTGGAAGTCGGCTTGTGTGGCAGTGGACTGTACTGTCAGTTTCTTTGCCTGTACATCAATAAGGATACCATGGCTGCCCAGACATTCCTGCCACTTCTCACTGGTGAAATACACGGGAGAAGTGATAAGTTCCTGATAGGGTTTGGCTGGTTCTGCGTTTCGAGGACGTGTCTGAACAGGAACGACGATACTCTGTAAGTCTTTCAACACATCTTGTTGCGCTACCGGAGCCGTATTCTGACCTTTATAGTAGAATCCGTAGCCACCACTTTGCAACTCTCCGGGTTTCATGCGACCGTCGGGACGTTCGGGTATCATGGGAGCGCCGGGATAATAGAGGTTTCCCCCGATACGTCTCAGGTGAAATCCGTCCTGTTGCCGGGGAGTCCAGCCAAGAAACCGGTCTCCCCAGGCATGGAAATATCGAGGTATTCCCATTCGCCCGTATTCTCCTGCACCGATACGGTAGCCATGTAGTCCCATGGCAACACGCCCGTTGGCATTTCGTGCGTGGACAAAGTCTTTGGGCATGTCAAAATCCGCTGCCACAATACTGGCAAAGGTGTTATAGCTTCGCTTATTAGCGTAGTTGGTTCCCCAATCACTCAGTGCCGTAAGTTGCTTTTCACTGATCGGATAAGTCAGCATAGGGGAGTTGTGTCCTTGCACGGTCAGGTTGAATCCATTGCTGCTTCCTGTGATATGCGCTCGCATTCCATTCCTGATAAGAATGTCCTGCAATCCCACCGGCAAGTCCAGTGGAATAGGGTTGGTATTCTTTCTGATTGTCATTTGCTGATTGTTTGTTTAAGAGTCTGTTTAAATTCTAACCATCGCCGTTTTCCAAGGCTTCCTCCAATTGCCGTTGTTTCAGCTCGATATAAGCTTCCGCTGTTTGATCGCAGATGGATAATCCTCTGGATTTACAATACACCGTATACTCCTGTTTCCATTCCCGTGAGTGGTGGTTGACGTAATCAAGCCAGCCAAATTCTCCTGTCTGAACTTTCTCCACCAGCTCTTCTTCTGTGTAGAATTTCTCTTTTGCCATCGTTCTTATAATTTAGGAGTAGCTACTTGTGACTTGCGGTCTTCACCTTTTCGTCTCATCTCTTCCCACATCTCATCGGTGTACTCTTCTTCCGGGACGTAGTCCAGATTTCCCTCTTCGTCCATCGTCCAACACCCGAAGCATCCGTAGTTGTATTTATCCCAATCCTTCTTTACCTCCACATTCCATTGGCGTTCATCGCCTGCACAAATACGGATGCCGGTAGGCTCATTCAGATCAATGCCCACGGTAACTACATTATCATTGCTCATTATGGTCAACGGCCCACCATTGCGCAGGCAATTAAGTTCAGCATTGCTCAGACGGAATTCATCGGCAACGAGTTGGATGTTTCTGCCTATTACTGGTGTTGGTATATAAAGTATCTGGTGAGTACCCTCATCCACCTGTAGGAAAGCTTGTATGTCATTACCATCAGCAGCTGTTATTATATCAATGATAGCCTTGTTGGACTGCAACTTATTTCTGTTCTCTTCACTGAACTTTTCAAGATTTGCCTGCTGCAATTGCGGGTAGAACAATACGTCTACTCGTCCGTCTTCCGTGCGGTAAAGAGAAAAGCGGGTACAACTTTGGTAGGTATTACCTTGTTCATCGGTAAACTTAATAGGTAACACCGGAGAACGGTAGCCTTCTCCTATCTGCTTCAACGCATGAAGAGGCAGATCTCCAATCATTTCCTGAGTGAGACCGAATTTCTGGAGAGTCTTATAAGGTATCTCCGCATCCGAAAATCTGTTTCTGTTCATATCAGTTATATGTTTGATTAATGAATTTTCGGACAAAAATATGGGACAGATTGGTGGATGGACGATATGCTCTCTTTTATCATTCTTATTTTTGATTTATTTAGTAACATGGCTTAAAATCATACTTGCAATCATACTCAAAAGCATAAATTCAGATGAAATTCGGAATATGAAAACTGAGTATGAAAACACAGTATAATTACCTACAGGACGTTAAAAAACAGTTGATTGAATGATTCTTGTAATAAGATTCATAGATATCAGATATAATTTTGCTTCATGAAATCATTGATAATAATATTCATACTCTTTCAGAACTGTTCCTTTCTTCAGGCGCAGTTTTACACGATAGGCAAAAAACCGGCTTCCCACAAGGTACAAAAACAACAAGACCTACCCAATGATGGGAAGGTCAGCAAGAATGATTCCTCTACTAAGGTAGGGAAATCAATGGAGAGGCATCCGGATAAATGGATTCAGCAGTATCTAAGTGTCTCTTATCCGTTGGATAAATTGGTAGTCAATTCTCCTTATGGATGGCGGCGTGACCCATTCACAGGAAAGCAAAAACTACATAACGGCATAGATTTTCAGGCAAGAAACAATGAGGTCTATGCAATGATGGAAGGGGAAGACACTAAAGTGGGATATGACAAGCGTTCCGGCAACTACATTACCATACGTCATGGTAATTATACTGTCAGTTACTGCCACCTTTCAAAGATATTAGTCACAAAGAATACAGCAGTGAAGCCAAATGAACCGGTCGCCATCACAGGCAATACCGGTAGGTCAACGGGGGAACATCTACACCTCTCTGTTAAGTACAAAGGCAAATACATCAACCCGAATATTCTGCTGGAGTTTATCAGAAAAGCTAAAGAAGAAACCTTTAAATATTATGTGCAAAAACAGTGATTATTCACTAAAACACAAAGCTTTAGCAATAGTCATCAATTGAGTCCACCCCTGTCCACTCCAACCCTTGTAACAAAGCAAATTGTTTTTTGACTCCATCTTCTGAGAAAAACAGTTGAATGCTTTCATGAATGTATTGGCCACCAGAGAAATATATTTTAGCTAAAGCAAATGGTTTCATTGGGTGTAAGGTAATGTCATGTGTCATCACCAGAATGGAGCTTTCGTTATCAATAATGGCAATATCTATAATTTCATGTTTCCCATACTGATTAGAGGAAAATATTTTTCCTTTGCATAATTGCTTTGCATAACAACATATAGGTTTGTTGTCGACAATCTGTGGACAACAAGGGAATTCTGTAGGTGTATGCCAGTCCTTTTGGAGAGCATTTTCTGGAAAAAGAGCTTTAGTAAAGCTGTTTATATCAACGATTGCCATATTCATGCTGCTTATGATAAAAGTTGTCAAATACATATCTTAATGTATCGTCCCATTCTGATTCTGATTTATAATCTAGCTTTATATTCAGTGAACGTGAACCATTTAATCGGTTTATCCATAGGTCAACAGCAATCCCCTTTTCACTAGTATAGGTTTCGATTATCATCAAATTACCAAAGCAACCGTTAGCTTTCTCTTTCAGACTTTCGCCAATTGAAAAAGTAATGAGATAATCTGTGAGCATAAAATCGGGCAAAACAACAGTTTCATCTACACTTAAAGGGCGACCAAACGATATAATTGGTTCTTTCCCCATTTTAGTTAATATTTTAGGTACAACTTCTATGAACTGAGAAACAGCTTTTCGATTGTATAAATCCTTTTCCATTTCAGGATTGTCCATATCTGAAAGGGTTATATCTTCAGCCAGGTCTTTGAAGAAGTTATGTTTGAGAACACGGGAAATAATACCAAGTTGCACAACATCCATCTTACTTCGCTTAAAGATATCATATACATTATTTCTTTGGCAGAAAATGCTATCAGCAAAAGCTGTAATAGAAATACCTTGCTTACGAACTTCCTTCTCAATAAGTTCACCAATCGTCTTTTTTCTTTCCATTCTTATTCCATTTTTTATCTGTGACAAAGATATTCCTATTTTCTGAGAATAAAGAAAAAAGAGTGTATCCTCTTATTGTGCATTTATCATATCATAAAGCCTTAAAGAGAATATCATAAAGATCTAGTGGAACTATTACCTCACAAGTGGAAAGCTGCAAACTCTAAAGTGACTCTGAATGTTTTGGGAGTCTCTGACAGATCGCTTAAAAGAGCCTATTCAAAAGAAGATACGGCAAATACTAAATACCTACCATAGGCTTGATAAGTGGCATTGCAAACACAAGTATCGACTGTTTGAGTTCATTTGCGGGAGATTTTATTGTCGATGCATCGTCAATATTATGCCTATCTACTTTCTTGGTAATGAGCAAGATAAAAACAAAATTCTAAAGAAAAAATCGTTAATTTGCACATATTTCATAATTAATAGTATATTTGCACAAACAACTGATAACTTAATATTATGGATACTTTAGATTTGAACGAAGTAAAATTGAAGTATGAGCATAGAGAGACCATTTGACACATTGAGGATAAGTAGCATCCTTACACATTTCGTACTATTACTGCATTCATGGAGAAACAAGCCAAACGATTTGATATAAGGCGAAATCCCCCATAATAAATGTGGGTAAAGGAAAAGTCTGCCGCATACTTGAGGTTTTGGCTTGATGAACTGAAGAAATCGCCGGACTTTATCAAAACGACTCTGTTGGATGTGAAACGGGCATCGGCTATGATTACGCGATGTGTGGATAGTATTCAGGAGCAGATTGAGGCGAAGGCGGATATTGGGGATGTGGATAATGACAGCGTTGTGGACAAGGTTGGGGAAGAAAGGTATTAGAGGATAGGGAGATAGTTTTATAGCTATTTTTCAAAATTAGTTACTTAATCTGTTAAATATACGCAGAAAACGAGCTTTCCTTCATGGTTCTTTGTTTTATAGTCGAAAGCAACTCCTAATCAGCCACGACCGTAAGTTTGTAGATAATATCACCTGAACCTACTGATTCTGGATGAGCCTACCAACCACCTTGATATGAAGACAAAGGATATCCTGAAGCAAGCCCTCCAAGATTTCGACGGAACATTGATTGTAGTAAGTCACGACCGCGGCTTCTTGGATGGGCTGGTTACTAAAGTGTATGAATCTGGAAACAAGCAGGTGAAAGAACACTTGTGCGACATTCAAGAAATCCTAGAAAAGAAAAAAAGAAATCGCCCCGCGAACTGGAATGCTAACCGCCATTAGGTGAAGGCTATAGTTCCGTAATCTTTCCCATAAAGAGAATTGCCCCCGTACTCTTTTCCTTTATCATGAAAGCAAAAGGACGGTCTACATAGAAAGGAACGGAGGTAGGAGGACCGACAGAAGTAACCATTCCACCTATTGTAACTGCTGCGGCTTCAGTTCCTTCTTCATCTACATAAACAAAGGTAAACTGTTGCAGAAGACCGATAAATAATTCCTCCTTCGACATTTTGGAGAAATCAGCCTTGATATCAAAAGCATCTTTCATCCCCATAGCAACCATATCATCTATGAGACTTTTGTCATACTTCACGTTGAAACGGGGAAGTTTAACCAGCAACTCCTTGGAGTACAAACTTTCATTCCATTCTTTCCAGTTCTCACAAGTTAACTCAGTCAGACTCTCATCCAACGTCTTACCTTCGGCAGGCAATAATACCACCATACTGAAAGCCTCGTTACCATACGGAAACTCTGCTATGGAGAACGCATTGTTATGAGTATAGTTGAACGTTTCAGTCTGGTTCATCATATCCACCTTCTGTTCAATGCCATTAGAATTGGTAAAGTTCTCCTGACGAGTATCCGACTTCCGGAATTGGCTCTTCCAGATACCTTTGAAATAAAGTGCATTAATCAAATACATACGTACATCCCCAGGTATCACCTTTATGACTTCCTTTATACAATTATTCGTCTGCTCAGCACACCATTGGTTAATTACATTTTTTGCTGTGGGAGATTCAAAGTCAAGCTCCTGTACACAGGCGTCATACATCCTCATATTCACATCTACAAAAGAATCATAAACCTTAAAGCCTTGTTTCACCCAGATGGAATTAGCTATTCCCAATTGAGTGGTGTTGTCCAGATCCAGTAAAGCCGTTGTCAGTTTCCGGTTATAATTATTCAGATCATCAATAGAGAAAGAAGCGGCAGGGAATCCCAGCACGTTCTGCATTTCAGTAAGTGTATTGCCCGAAGCCCCATTAGCAATCATGGACAAGCAGAGCGAAGCGCTCAGCGGAGAGACAAATACATTCGGTTTTTCCGTTTCCGTACTGCACACCTGACCGAAGAAACGGAATGCAAAATCAGTACCTGCATCCAACAAGTCTTGTTCTGCACGGGTTAGCGAGATGTCCTTACGCGGTTTAGGTTCCGGCTGAGGGTTCTTGTTCTCATCACTCTGACATGCTGCAAGAATACCGAGTAGGCTTAAAGCAGCGATAGTTTTCTTTAACATAAGCGTATAGTATTGATTTCTATTAAGTTATTCTATTAGGATAAATACATAAATTGAGAAAATACTGCACCAAATAGTCGTATCTTTGCGCTCAATATGACCTCCCACGCTTCCCATTTGAACAGCGCACATAGAGAGGTCTTCAAATTTCTATGCATTGGAATGCAACAAAAAATGGCTTCTCAAACATTCTTTTTTTCAATATTCTTTTTTTACAATTATCTATAAATACTTAATGCGTAGCTTTATACCATGCCGTCTCTGTTTTGGTAATCGCTTTGACATTCTCACTCGGATCTGAGATAGTGATGCCAGTGAATACATTTATCGGCACAACTCCTCTACTCATTGAATAAAAGTCGGAAGTGTGTAAACTCAAATTAGAAGGAACTACACGTTCTAATTGAGCTTCAAATCGTCTTAACAAATTTCCATCATAGCATAAGTTCCTCACATAATCGCCCATATCATAGAAGATAACGGGAGAATAACCATCCATTCTCTGTATACTATTTAGCTTATTCCTATCGAACTGACAATATTGATTGATTTCTTTCATAATCAATGATAAATCATCTAGTTCAGAGCAGACCGTCACCCCTATTGTGGCATATGGGTATGCGTAATTCTCGTAAAAATCATAAAAACCATTCACAATGCCTTCCAAATTAAAATTCCCGATCAAATATTTACCAATTATATGATATGGATAACCGTATACCATAACTTCGGTAGGTGATGCAATTAAGTAGTCAGTAACGTCCTTTAAATCATAAGCGACCTCAATTGAAGACATATAACAATCGTCAAAAAGAATATAGTCCATTTTTAACCCACATTGCATTAGTACCCCTCTGGTTTCTGTTTACAAGTATTAAAAAGTTTCATTTTCTCTCCATTTTCAGCTAATAGATGTTATAATCCGC
>QMCD01004425.1_pt1 | contig 11192 bp, 13 predicted proteins | sample 1821841 | NCBI WGS metagenome assembly QMCD01 (sample SAMN01991225, study PRJNA193472) | Termite gut metagenome, whole genome shotgun sequencing project. | isolation source: worker | host: Macrotermes natalensis | reverse complement strand
GGTTCGACCGATTTCGACGGCAGGCAAAACGATGTCCTGATCGGCCAGTTCGGCATCCGGATCGTCGGAGCCTTCGACGTAAGCCCTTAAGTAGCCGGGAAATTCGATGGTTTTGGATTTTTCGACTTCGTGAACCTCTGCACCATTGTTTTTGTTCGCCGGGGCGTCGGATTCTTGAAGATTTTTCGTTTCAATCGTCAAGGTTTTGGCAATTCGCTTGACCGTTGAGAGGGATTTACCAAATTTGGCGGCGATTTGCTTTTGAGTGAATTTTGACGCTTTCAGAGCATAGACAATACGGCGGCGCAGATTTTTGTCTGCGGTCGCCTTTTCTTTTGCTATCTCATCACGGCGTTGCTGGATCGCATAGAAGTCGATTTTTGAAAACGTGTCCGCGATGGTTGTGTCGGCGCGTTCAGTGCTCGCCCACCAATTTGATTTTTTCAAATAATCTTCAGCGCGATAATCGCCAGCAGTGGAAACTTCGAGGTAGTCAGCACACAACATTTTTTTCAAAGTGTCGGGCGACTCATCGGAATAGAAATACAGGTGCATGTGTGGGTCATGAGGTAGTTTTTGCTCAACGCAAGACATGATGCAGTTTTCGGCAACAAAAACCAGAGCGTCAACTGCGCTCTGTTGGGTAAACCCTTTTTTCTCGAAATCGTTGACCGTTGCAAAGTATGGCGTTGGTTGTTTCCGTGCCATTATACTTCTCTCCCGTTTTTAACCGTGTGATTGATTCCCTGCCAAGGGATTCACCTTTTAATATCACCAAATTCAAATACGGAATAAAAAGAGCGATACAACGACAAACCGCGCCCCAAAAGGAGCGCGGTTGTCGGGCGTAGAGCAAAAATCACAGATTAAAACGGTAAATAATCTATATCGTAGAAGGTAAATTATCGGCAGAATCGCCGGAAACCCATCAAATTTGTCCTGTAAGGCGGTTTTACTATCAAATGGCAGGATTACATTGGGAGATTTTGAAAGCATTCCAGGGGCATTGTAGCGCGTGTGGTGAGGGGCAGATTTTTTGAAAAAATTGGTATAATAAAGGGTAGAGCATTTTTTTCGACCGCACCTTGAAAACCAAATAAACTACGCTGTATAGTCGATTTTTAATTGACACTCCGCAGCGTGTGAGATACCATGCCAAATGGAACAACATTTTATCCCCGAAAGGACGACAAACGCTATGCAAAACACGACAGAAAAGACAACAAGCAACTACCCAATGTTCAAGACCATCACCCAAATGGCAGAAATATCCGGCATCGGACGCGAGGCACTACGGCGAATGATTAACCAAAATGAGATTGACTATGTTCTTATTGGAAATCGCCGCTTGCTTACGGAAAAAGCGATTTGGGATTGGTACGAACGCAACAAGCAACAGGCAAGTAAACCCGAAGGACAACGCACCATCAAAATCACACCACGGAGGATAGGTTAAATGTCAATTGTAACTCGTACAGTCAAAAACAAAAAGAATCCCGATGGCACCTACACAAACCGCGCTGGCACCGTTTACGATGTGTTTCTACGCTACAGCAAAAACGGTCAAGGCAAGTCGTATTCAAAAAAAGGTTTTCTCAAACGAAGTGATGCGCAAAAGCATGAGACGGAAATGCGCGAGAAAATGCGCGACCCCAACCGAATGGATATTTACAACTACGACAGCAAACAGACGCTTGAGGAATATTTGGACGGTTGGATTGATGAATATGGCGCGGCGAATTTGCGCCCCAATACGATTCGTGGATACCGCTCAAATATTTCCAATCACATTATACCACACTTGGGCAAAATCCAACTATGCAATCTTACTTCCCCGATGATTAACAAAATGATTCAATCTATAATTGATTCGGGATTGTCTGAATGTAGCGCCAAATATGTTCACCGTACTTTGAGCATAGCACTTGAATGTGCATTGAACAACCGTTATATAGAATACAATCCCGCCAAGTCTATTATGAAACGCACATGGAAAACCAACGAAACGCCCAAACCGTATACAGTCGATGAAATGAAATCCCTGCTCGGTGCGGTTGCAAATTCTGAATGGGATATGGTTATCATGCTCGGTGGTTTATACGGAATGCGTATCAGTGAAATTCTTGGTCTACGTTGGCAGAATATTGACTTGGCAAATTCAACGTTCATCGTCAAAGAACAACTGCCCGATACTTTACCCGCTGGCACAACAATTGTAACGGAAATGGCACCGCTCAAAGCAGGCGAAAATCGAGAATTGCCAATCACTGAAACCGCCATGCCCTATTTCAAACGACAACTCGCCATAATTGAACTACAACGCGAAACTCAACCGATGTACTATGACAACGACCTTGTAATTTGCAACCACGATGGACGCCCAAAACGCCGTGGCAATATGTCCTCGGATTATGGGCAACTGCTCAAAAAGTTTTCCATGCGCCACATCCGTTTTCACGACCTACGCCACAGTGCCGCGACAAACATTTTTGAACTGACGCAGGACTTCTACACCGTTAGCAAAATCTTGGGTCACACAATGAAAGGCACAGGACAAATGCTCGGCATTGGCAACATTGCCTCAACGACTTCTCAATATGTCGATGTGCGTTTGGAATCCAAATACCGCGCTTTGAACACCTACCATTTGAAAATTCAACCGCCAAAGGAACAACAAACCAAAGACAATGTTATTCATTTTCCAATCGCTGAATGACAATTGCTCACAAAAAGCACAACCCAAAAACAAGGGTTGTGCTTTTTTCATGTGGACAACGTAAAACCAACGTAGTATAATAAATTCAATGGGTAAAATCTGTTGGTATCAAGGGTATCAAAATGGTATCTTCACTGAAATGATACCACAAATGAACGTACACGACGATACAGAACACTATAGGAATTTGTGCGGATTGTCGTTTTATTTGGCGGGTCAATATGGGGCGATACAGGTTGAAAAACAATACTGGAAATAATTGGAAATCGCACGATGAATTGAATAAACATACACGGAGAGGTGTCCGAGTGGTCGAAGGTGCAGCATTGGAAATGCTGTGTGCGCCACAAGCGTACCGGGGGTTCAAATCCCCCCCTCTCCGCCATTGCGTAGCTACGTTGATTATAACGTATGCTACGCTTTTTTAATTCCCGCATATTATTCACTGCTCGGTGTATATTTATCATCCGTGGTATCAATCGTGGTATCAATTCAACGAGTTTTGGGTTTGCCGTGTTCAATTTTTGAGGGTGTTTTTCTACGATGATAAGCGGTTTTTGTTGACAAGTGCGCTCACTCCAATTAGGATAAAACCACGACAGGCACTCACAAAAAACGCAACAAAAGGAGAAACACGATGGAAAAATTGATACCAAACGCAACCGAGAACAACACGACCGCTACGGCAAAGACAACCAAGGCGGCGGAAAATGCGACAGGAGCATCCCCCGCCCCCGCCAAATCGCCCAAAAAAGCAACGCCAATCACGTTCGGGGTGTTGCGGGAAGTACCTCTGGATGACATCTGGAGCGACAACGGTGCATTCGCTGATTGGTTCGAGGACAACGTGAAAATGCTGGATGCCGCGCTGGGGATGACATTCACCGATGTTCAAAAGTTCGGCAAAGGCGACTTTACCGCGACCCACGGCAAAAAAACGGTGCTGATTGAAACCCAATTGGGGCAAACGAATCACCATAACCTCGGGAGATTGCTTGTCCACGCGACGGAACACGCCGCCAATGTCGCTGTATGGGTTGTCGCAAATGCCCGAAGTGAGCATAAAGCGACTGTGCGGTGGATGAATGCCAACGGCAATGCCATCTACCTTGTGGAATTGCATTCTTATAAGGTAGGGACTCGATGATGGCGGCAAATTTTGATGTTGTCGAACATCCGTAAACGCAAAGGAGCAATACAATGACTGACAAAAACCAAAAACAGCGTGATGAATTTGTTGACCACACCATGTTCGACCTTTGCGAATTGCTTACCATGATGGGATTGAAAAACCCGAGGGTTGACATTGGGTTATCCGAATGGCAATGTGCGGTGTTCATTGACTACACCGCCGAAGTTGACCGCAAAACAATTGCGGATAAAATCCGCCAACTTGTGATTTGAAACTGTACGGGGTTGAGGATGCTGAAAACATCACCGTTACAGTTTTCGACAATGGCAAGTGACCCACTCAAAACGGCACCCCAAGCGGGGTGCCGTTTGCCGTTCGCGCTTACTACTTGCCGAAGTCGTATTCAAACAAATCGTTGGGTTCGCAATCGAATATGGTACACAGCGTTTCAATCATTTCATAGCGGATGGATTTCGTTTGGCGGTTCACCATCCTACTGTAGTTTTGGTAACTCATTCCTAATTGTTTATATAGCGCATATTTAGTCATGCCGTTTTCGTCTAAAAGTTCGTCTACTCGCAATTTTATCATGATGTGACCTCTCCAATGGAATCGTCACATTCAGATTAACAAATATCTCATGTTTACATATAGACTAACGCATTGTATAATGTGGTAGTCTATTGCTCGATTTTAAGCATCACATAAGAGAAGAGGAGAAGGAGTCAATGAAAAAATTGTTATCTGTTCTACTCGCGTTCACACTGATGGCGGCACTGGCCGCCTGTGGCGGCAAAGATGCTTCGTCAACGGGCAATGCCGCCCCTGTTTCATCAAGAGCACAAAACCCCAACATGGCGGAAACCTCTGCAGACGATTTTTACTACAGCGATAGCGTGGAGTACAAGGGCATACAGATTGACGCATATACAGGAAATGCGGACGCTGTGCGAGTCCCCGATGAGATTGAAGGAAAACCCGTTACCGCCATAGGAAATCGCGCATTTGAAATGTGCACCATGAAACAACTTGTTCTGCCGGACACGATTAGGTACATTGGGGATAGTGCTTTTAGTGATTGTGTGTTTACCACAATTGTGTTGCCACAGGACTTAACTAAAATTGGAATCGCCGCCTTTTACCGTGTGCCAATAACAAGTATCACAATGCCAGATGGCATAGAACACCTTGCGATAAATACCTTTGCCGACTGTACCGCACTTTCAAATGTTGAACTTAACGAAGGGTTAAAATCCATAGGCGATACAGCATTCACTGGATGTACTGCCCTAACTGAATTAACCATCCCCGCAAGCACAACAAGTTTTGGAAAAACCATTTTCGAGGGCATCCCCTCTATCTCGCTAATATTTGCCGAGGGGAGAACTGAGATTGAGAGGGGTGCTTTTATTGATGGCACAGCAATAACAAGCATTACACTTCCCGAAGGGTTAACAACGATTGGACAGTTTGCGTTTCAAGGGTGTGGGATTACAAGTCTTACAATACCCAATGGATTGGTCGATATTAATGGAAGCGCTTTCAGTAGATGTGAAAATTTGGAGAGTATTATATTTTCCGAAGGCATAACAGAAATTAGTGGTTTTGGTGGTACTGATAGCTATCCATCGCTAACCAGTGTCACATTCCCGAATAGTCTAAAATCCATTAGTAGTGCTTTTGAATACTGCACTGCTCTAACAGACGTTGTATTCCCCGAAGGATTAACTACCATTAGCAATTCTTTTACGAACTGCAAAAGTATAACGAATCTTACTATACCCGGCAGCGTATCGGTTCTATATGGGTCGTTTTCTGGATGTGAAGGTCTGACGAGTTTAACGCTTTCTGAGGGTGTAACCGAAGTTGCTGGTGGATTTGGTGATTGTGCAAGTCTAACCAATATATCTTTCCCCAGTACTTTAACAACAATTGGTGAGGCATTTTATGGGTGTAGAAGTCTAACCGATATATCTCTCCCCAGCAGTTTAACAACACTTCTCGGGTTTGAAGCGTGTACGGGTCTAACAAACATAACGCTTCCCGAAGGATTGACAACTATTGGTGGTTTTGCTGGATGCGAGGGTTTGACATCTGTTATCTTGCCCGATAGTGTGACAGAATTCTACGGAACGGCATTTGCTGCTTGCCCCAATCTCATAATAACCTATAAGGGTGTTGACTATTCCCCGCGCCTTACTTTTCAAGGTTTTTTGGAGTTCGAAGAATTATCTCGTCTTATCAATTCCTAAAACACATTTGAATCAGCGCCACCCCCCCAAAGGCAACGGATTTTCCGTTGCCTTTTTTGTATGCGTAGAATGCGGCATCACCGTTGGAATCCCACGCTACTTGCGTTGTGGGTGATTCGATGGGAATTATCATTGTCAACGGCAACCGCGCTAAAAACGGCAATTCTGCGGGTGTGGGGATGTGTTGTAGACGGTTGTAGTTTTATGCTGTATAATGCCCTCAACGGTTCGCGCAATCAAATTTTGAAAGGTGGTACTACAATGGCAGTCGAATTTTACACTTGGAAGTGCAAGAAGTGCGGCAAGGACATTAACCGCGACGAAGTGGCAACGCTGATTGAGGTCAAGGACGGCAAAGAGGTGTCGCGCATTGAGGGCGTCTACGCTGGCGGTGGCCATGTGTGGGAACCCCTTGACAAAGTGATGGGTAAAGCAGACACCGCCGCATGGCACACGGTTTGTTATGAATCCGCAAGTGATGCAGATAAGAAAGACCTTACCGTATCTAAAGAGGGTGCGGGCGATGGCATGGGTGATGCACTCCCCAAGTTCAAAGACAAAACGGCGATGCTTGAGCAAGCGACCAAACTTGTTAAGGAGCTGTTCGCCAACGACACCACTGCGGCAAAGAAAAAGACAATTATTGAGCAAATCGCAAAATTGGCGGGTGTAGAAATCAATACAAAACCGAAGGAATCCAAACCCAAGAGTGAACAGAGCACACTCACACAGAAGGTATCACGCGCCAAAACCGCAGTAAAAAAAGCACAGGAAGAAGTAGACAAGAATCCAAGCGATGAAAACAAACAGAAGTTAGAGAAAGCACAGGAGAAATACACAGCACTGTTTAACGAGGCCGCCGAAAAATATCCCGAATGGGCAGAAAAACAAAAAGAAAAAGCAAACGAGGACGCGGCGAAAGCATAACCCGCCACACCATCCAACGCCACCGAAAGGTGGCGTTTTTCGTTGTTGGTTGATATTGTACCGCAAATGAACATTGACGGTACAAGGAAACGGTGGCGGCGCCTAGTGCGTTTGCCGTGTACCGCATTTTTGTACCACAAGTGAAAGGGGAACTAATGACACAGAAACAAATCGACACGGCGAATCAGATACTTGAATCAGTGAAAGCAGATATTATTGGCTATGACCGTGTATCAACGTATGGGCAGATGGATAACACATCACTCGACAGCCAAGAACAGCTACTGCGTGATAGGGGCGCGACAATCATCTATACCGATGTACTAACCGCCACCAACCGCGAACGCACTCAACTGCAAGATGCTTTGGACTCGCTGAAACCGGGCGACACGTTCATGGTTCCTAAAATGGATAGGTTCGCCCGCAAAGCACAAGACGCGCTCAACATGGTGGACGAGTTACACAATCGCGGCGTAATTGTACACATACTGGATATGGGCATATTCGACAATACGCCGATGGGCAAATTGCTATTTACCGTTCTCGCGGCCTTCGCGGAGTTTGAACATGCTTTGATTAAGGAACGCTTACAAGGTGGCCGCGCATGGAAACGTGCAACTGAACCCGACTACAGGGATGGACGCAAACCAACGTATAGCAAGGAACAGAAAGCACACGCATTGCAGTTGCTTGAAGATGGTGACACGTTCAAACAGGTTACTGCTAAAACAGGTATCAGTCGTACACAGTTATATAGGTTGCTGGATGAAAAGAAAGAGGTTGCACAATGAAAAAGGCAATAACATTTGACGAATTGAGTAAACTACATGAAAAAGCAAGTAGTGCCCTCACCGCTGAACAACGTGCCGCCGAATTTGTGCTTGCGTGGTGCAGGTGGCACATAGAATCGGGTTATACGTTCGATGAAATTGAATGGCTGATGCGCCCTGTACTACCCGCGATAGACCCGATGCCAAATCGTGATGAAAAAAAAGAGGTGTCACAATGAAACGGTTATACACCGTCTTGCTCATGCTTATTGCGGTTTTGATGCTTTCCGCGTGTAGCGCGTCACAACCAACGCCACGACCCGCACCAGCAGAACCACCCGTGACAACAGAATACACGCCGCCGCCCCCGCCAGAGGTTGACCCATTGGATGATTTGTATTCGACCTTTGCGCCAGTTCCCGAAAAATACGCAATGTATGCGGATAGTCACCCATCAGATGCCGCACCAACTGACGTTGTGACAGCGGCGATTGAAACCCATTGTAGCACCAACACTCCCTTGGCACGGATGACGCATTTGTTTTACGACAGCGACTATGTGCTTGTGGACTGTTCGGGGCAAATGCTGGAACTACACTTCAAATGGAAACATGGTGAATGGTATCTTTCGAGTACCTGTAACTGTGCCAATATGTTTATCTACGCATGGCATGAACCATCAAAACGAGGGAATGTTGTGCCCATGTAGTTGTGATTTTCAGAAAACGAACGCCGCGCATTGTGCGTGGCATTTTTTTGTGCACTCACTACTGACTATCTATTCCAAAACACAGAACGAATGAACAGCGACAGATAGACAGCGGAAAAAGAAAAAATACCGGCAGACGTTTCGCCCAGTTTTTCTCCGCTCCCTCGCTCCGCTCACTCCTTCCCTTCCTCTCATTCTCCACTTCTCCATCCTCTTTCACCCTGGCATTCATCCGTGGCCGCTCGCTACGCTCGCGGACTTTGGTCTGCTGGTCTACTCGGTTGACACGACAAGGGGCCAGCGCCCCCGGAGCGTTGTATACTGCCCGTCGCCCGTCGCCTTTTGCTTTTGGTTTTCTAGTGTACTGTATACGTCCTTTGCCGACAGGTCATGACCTGTTTGCCCGTGGCCCGTAGCGCACCGGATAGCATTTTGGCATTTTGTAGCATCCCTCACCGGATAGTGTTTCAGCATCACCGCTACAGTGTGTTCATTGCTACGCAGTAGGTCAAGGACAGAGGGGGGATAGCACAAGGCTACTCGTTGCTCTGGGGAGCAACGAGACATCACGGCAGCTGGGGCTGTCGTGACGGAGCCATTGAGAGTAGCCGGGGTTACTCTCAATGCCGCAGAATCGGAGTAGCCGGGGTTACTCCTGATTCTGAAAGGACAACAGGACGGTGTACCAGACCGAGCGTAGCGAGGTCTGCCAGTGTGCTTTGTATGCTGGTTGTCCAGTGGTGGGCCATGCTGCTTATAGCTGCATTTTCTTCGTGTTGTTGAGCGGGGTTAGTTGAGGGCGTGGGCTATCTTGCAGAATAATACAATGGGCTCCTCCTTTTCTGCTCTCAAAACCATTCACTAGGATTGACATTCGATGTTAGTAAACGGTGTTTGGCGTGGAATTGTTGTGTGTTCGCTGCTGGTGAGAGGTCTAACACGGTGGAATGTGTCGAAAGGGTTACAGGGATAGGGTGGCTAGTCGGTTGCGCTTTGCTGGTGAGCGTATGCACTGGACAGGGTGAACGATGCCGAGCGCGACGGAAAATAGACAGCTAGTAGCAGTATGTTGGACGATATTTAGATGTGCGCTAAATGGATTTTGAGGGGTGATTTTGCAATGGCTGAACGGTTGGATTTGTATGCGCCTGTATCACCACGATACAGATGTTTGCTGTACGATGGCGTGGAACGACAACGCTACAACAAGCAGGGTCGGGCGCTTTGGACGAAGGAAAACGGTAAATTGGAAACGAGATTTATTTACAAAGTTGACCATACGAAGATGGAAATGATTGAGGTTTTGCCAACAAAACAATTTTGAAACTGCTTCATGAAGCAGTTGGAAAAGAGGAAATCATAATGCGAGATGAACAAGGTTTTATTGTCGCGGTCACAAATGACCTTTTGGCAAGTGGGCTGATTGAATCAGTTAATTATGTTCAAGTACAGGGCGGCAGGGTTGAAGTCGATGTTACAAAAATGGATGGCGGCAGTAATACTCACGCTACGGTTTTGGGATTGATTGACGATTCAGTATATAACAATGCGCCAATGTACGGAATACAGGTCGGTAATGTGATTCATTAGCACACGGTAGATTCGGTTTTAAGACAATACAAATGGACATTACATAAAGCGGCGTTTCTGTTGAACTCGGCAGAAACGCCGCACTTTTTGTGTCTGTGAATTATGGCGCTATGCGCTGTTGTAGTGCATGGCTAGTAGATTCGGTTTTGAGTGTCTATTGTAACGGACATTTTTCCATGATAGAATGGGGCTATCGTCCGATACAAATTGAAAGCGAGGGATTGAAATGAAATTTATTATGGGCAAATGTGAAGGATGCGGCAAGGGCATACCAGCGGATGGCGATTTTACTATGCTTGGAGAATCATTTTACCATAAGGGGTGTGTGCCCGAAAAATGGAAGGAAATGGCAACCGAGATAAAAGGTCAGAGGATAACGGATTTGGAAACGTTCAGAGCACAAAACAAAGACCTTTTCGATGATAAAGAGGAAGTAAGGGAGTTCATCCGCAACGCAGACATTAAACAAATTGTTGACCGCTTGAATGAAGGTACATCGTGGCTATTTACAAGTGTGCTCATGGAAGAAATGAGTAAGAAATTTAGAAACGACTCCGACTGGCAAAGTTTCTTGGCAGATATGGAAGAAGTAGGTATGCTATATGAAGTGAATAGAAGGCATGTGAATTGATTCGGTTTTGAGCACAACAAGATAGACGACAAAAAGAAAGACACCATCACTTTTGTGGCGGTGTCTTTTTTATACGTTCACGCCGTAGGAAACGACACTTGCGGCGGTTTTGTTTTGCAGGGTGGGAAATCATACAACGAGAGCATAGAACGCGCTACGCGCAGAATTTGAGGGGTGTAGCTTTTTCAAGATTTTTCAAGCGGCGTCCATGCGGTTGCATGGACTTGTGGACGGACTCATTTACGGCGTGGCCGGAGCTGGTGGCGGTTGATGTAGACAGGTCTATGGGTATGCGGGAATAAGGCATACTCGTAGACCATGTATGCAAATGGGTGCCTGGGTGACTCTGGATGCTGTAGGTTGGATGGTGCTTGGTGGCGGAGGACGCTATGTTATATATAGGCGCGGGCGAAACAGCGGCCACGGCGGCGAACGACGCGGCGGCGCAAACCCGCACCGCTCCTG
>QMCD01003281.1_pt1 | contig 11194 bp, 6 predicted proteins | sample 1821841 | NCBI WGS metagenome assembly QMCD01 (sample SAMN01991225, study PRJNA193472) | Termite gut metagenome, whole genome shotgun sequencing project. | isolation source: worker | host: Macrotermes natalensis | reverse complement strand
TCCACCCTCGCAGGCCTCGTATATGCGCTACTACTTGTTCTTCTGGCCTTAAGGTGTCTTAGCACCAAGTTACGAATAAGAGCAGATGATTGCAGTGTTTTAAAGGTACGCTTGTCTGTTTTAAAAACACCTTTGCACATAATCGTTGAATTGTTTTCTTAAGCGACAAAAATAGTAATATATAGATGAGTTTTTATTTTTTTACAAAAAAACTTGCAGATTTCAAATTTACATTATACTTTTGTGATATCATTTTAATATCAATTTAAATTATAAATATTATGAAAACGAAAGAAGAAATCTTTAATGGAGTGAAATTGCCGGGTATTCCGATGTTGTTGTTCAATATCTTGTTTTTATTTGCTATTATCGGCACCTTGGTATGGTTGATCAATGCTTTTATGCCAACCGGAGTAACGGTCGTTTATTCAATTCTTTTAATGTTGTTGTTTATTTTTAATTGCATTGCTTGGGGTGGATTTATGCAGATAGAACCGAATGAAGCCCGTGTAATGATTTTCTTCGGGAAATACAGAGGAACAGTTAAAGATAACGGTTACTTTTGGGTAAATCCGTTTTATTCAAAAGAAAAACTGACGCTTCGTGCCCGAAATTTAGATGCCGAACCGATTAAGGTAAACGATAAAAACGGTAATCCTATTCTTATCGGACAAGTGATTGTCTGGAAAATAGTAGATACTTACAAGGCTTCATTCGAAATAGACAACGCTTCTAAATCCACGCCTGTTCAAGGTCAAGCAAAAACAACCGTGAACGATAAAATGAAAGCTTACGAGCATTTTGTAAAAGTACAGGGAGATGCCGCTTTGCGTTTTGTGGCCGGTCGATATGCGTATGATAATTCTATCGACGAAGACGAAAAAATGACCTTGCGTGCAGGAGGTGAAGATATCAACGAAATTCTTGAAAATCAATTAAATGAACGGTTGGCTTTGGCAGGTATCGAAGTATTGGAAGCACGTATCAATTATTTGGCGTATGCACCTGAAATCGCAGCTGTGATGCTTCGCCGTCAACAGGCAGATGCGATTATTGCAGCAAGAGAAAAAATAGTTGAAGGCGCTGTCGGCATGGTTAAACACGCTTTAGAAAAACTGTCGGCAGAAAAAGTTATCGACTTAGATGATGATAAAAAAGCTGCGATGGTATCTAATTTATTAGTAGTTTTGTGCGGCGAAGAAAATGCACAACCGATTATCAATTCGGGAACTTTGTACAATTAAAGAATGGCAAAAGAAAACAAAAATAAAAGTTTTGTATTGCGTATAGATAGCGAACGGATGGAGGCTATCGAAAAATGGGCGGCCGACGAATTTCGCAGCGTCAATGGGCAGATTGTATATTTGCTCGACCAAGCGTTAAAGAAAAACAACCGACTAAAAAAAGATTAATTGGAAAATCACAGATTTACTTTTGATAGGGATTTGTTCAAGCAAGCTCCCGGCGGGGAGCAGAGCGTAACAAAAATGAAACAATAACGTAACAATAAGGCAATGAAAATTAACTACCTTTGTATCATAAATTTAACATAAGAGTAATCATAAAACGATTTGATACAATAAAATGAACATTGATTTTCAAGCAACAATAAAAAACGAATTTGAAAGATTTGTTCTCGAACAGCAAAACAAATTCCCGGCCGGAGAAATTCTTAAAATAGACTTGCATTGTCATGACTACAACAGCGATGTTCCTGACGAATTGATCGGCAGAATTCTTCAAGTTCCCGAAACCTGGTTGCCGAGCGAATCGTTGATCAAAATACTGACGGCAAACGATTGTAATGCGTTTACAATCACCAACCATAATAATGCCCGTTCTTGTTATGCTTTGCAAGATAAAGGCATGGATATATTGACTGCTGCCGAATTCAGCTGTTGGGTGCCTGATTTTGGAATAGGGATCCATGTATTGGCTTATGGTTTCACTCCTGAACAGGAAGTTCGATTGGAAAAATTACGAAAAAACCTCTATCATTTTATGGAATATGCCCGTCAGCATAATATTTCGACTATTTGGGCGCATCCGCTTTATCATTATTCGGCCAAAGAAACGCCTCCTCCGGCATTTTTCAATAAAATGTTGTTGGTTTTCGAACGCTTCGAAGCCGTAAACGGGCAACGGGACACTTGGCAAAATCTTCTCGTTAAGGAATGGTTGAAGCAAAGTTCGCGCGAGCAAATCGACCGATATGCTAAAGAATTCAATATCGATCCGCTTCAATATTGCTCCGATCCTTACCGCAAATCCATGGCCGGCGGATCCGATTGCCACATGGGTATTTTTGCCGGGATGACCGGAACTTTCCTGCATGTGCCGGATTTGCAATCCAAACTTCAAACCGAATCCCGTTCGCAATTGGCTTTAGAGGCTATTCGTAACGGACAAATGGCTCCTTTCGGCACATACCAAAATGCAGAAAAAATGACCATTGCATTCTTGGATTACGCTTGTCAAATTGCCCTCAATTACAAGGATCCCGGATTGATACGGATGTTGCTGCACAAGGGAAGTTCGAATGAAAAACTGATATCGTTTATTGTTTCGAACTTGTTTTGCGAGGTACAAAGACATAAAGTAACCACCTCTTTTATCCGCACTTTCCACGACAGCATGATGGGAATAAAACCCTCTTTCTTGCAAAAATTGGTCGTGAAGCCCGCTTATAAACCGATATTCGATGAGGCTGTTAATATTGCAAGCAAAAATAAAGAAAGCGGCAAACAGTTAATCGACGGATATTACGACTCTATTCTGAAAATCAATCATCAGTTATACGAAGTTTTGGCTAAAAGATTAGATAAAAAACTAAGTAAAGCCAATGCAGGGGAATTTTTGAAAGAAAAATCACTCGAAGGAAATTCATTCGAATCGCTGATCGAAAAACTCGAATTACCGAGCTATATCAGGTCTTTTCAAGGAAATGAAAATAAAGATGGGAAGAAGTCGTTCGATATTTCAGGATTTTTAGATGGTTTATCATTTCCTTTTTTCGGTTCGGTATTTATTTTGGCGGCGCATTTTACAAGCGCCAAAACCATGTTCAATACCCGTCCGCTACTAAGGGATTTTTCAAAGAGGTTAGGGACGTTAGAGCATCCTGAACGTATTCTTTGGCTCACGGACACATTTGGCGACAACAATGGGGTTTCAATATCTTTGAAAGAAATACTTGCCGAAATCAAAGCAAAAGATTTACCGATAGATATGGTTACGTGTTCTTCAAAGCTACAACCGGAAGAACATTTAATTGTATTACAACCGGTTAAAGAATTTTCTTTGCCTATTTATGAGGATTATACCTTCAAAGTTCCTAATTTTGTTGAATTGCACAATTTATTTTTATCGGGAGGATACGACCGGATTATTTGTTCTACCGAGGGTATTTTAGGACTTTTCGGATTGTATCTCAAACATGCTTATACTGTCGAAGCTTCTTTTTACATGCACACCGATTGGCTGATGTTTGCCCGGAAAGTGTTGAATATCGAAGGCCGCAATTTAGACCGCGTCCGTCGTATGTTGCGTTCTTTCTACAAAGCTTTCGACCACGTATTTGTATTGAATTCCGATCAGAAAAAATGGCTGTCGGGGTCACAAATGAATTTGAATCCCAACAAAGTACACCAAACGGCACATTGGGTGAACGATCGTTTCAAACCTACATTCTCCAATAAAAAGAAATTATTCGGAATTCCGGAAGAAACTTTCGTTTTGCTTTATTTGGGAAGAATCAGTAAAGAAAAAGGAGTATTGGAATTATCGGCTGTCTATCAGAAAATAAAACAGAAACATAAAAACGTTAAATTAGTGATTGTCGGAAGAGGTCCTGAAACGCAACAGCTGAAAGATGAAAATCCGGATGCCGTTTTCATCGATTGGGTGGAACACGATTTGTTGCCGGAAATATACTCTTCGGCCGATTTACTGATACTGCCTTCCCGTTTCGATACGTTCAGTAACGTTGTTTTAGAGTCGCTGAGCTGTGGTCTGCCGGTCGTCGCTTACAACACCAAAGGACCAAAAGATATTATCAGTAACGGAAAGGACGGTTTCTTGGTTAACAGTCAACACGAAATGTCGGAAAAGATTATCGAGTTTATCAATAACAATGAAAAGGCAGCCTTCAAACAGTCGACTGTTGAAAAGGCGGCAACTTATAACCCGGAAACAATCATGAGCTATCTAATGAAGATTGTCGGATTGTAATTTTACTTTTCTATCACGACTTTTGTTACGCATTTTCCGGCACGCAATACATATACACCTTCCGGGAACACGCCATCAAGTATTGTGTGTTCGCCAACAACAACGGTCTGTTCGGTAATCTTACGGCCTGCGATATTGAATACTGAAATTGTAGCGTCGTTCCCTTGTTGATTCTGTAAATATAACACGACATTAAGTTCTCCGTTCTTACCGGAATATGCCAACAGATTATCGCCCATCATATCCGGTAAGTCTCCGTCCGAATCGCTACGGAAAACAATACTGAAACGATCGGTAACAGGCATACTGCTTGAAGTGAACTCATAATCGCCGCTACGTAGATCAAATTGTATGTTGCGCCACTTATCCAGTAAAAACACATCCAACGTATCTAAATTCAATATTTCTTTGGCATAGAAACTGAAAGCGCCGCCTTCGTCTGCTTGAAAACCGAGCGGAATTTCCGTTCCGGATATAATTTCAGGAAGGCCATTGATGACTAATTCGCGGGTAGAGGAATCGGGCAGGGTAAATACTTCTGCTCCCCTGCCGACAAACCATTTGTCGCTGTCGTAAGTATCGAAATCTTTCTTTGCCTCCCGGTCGGCATAGATAACCGTTTCATCTGCCACGGAACCGTTGTGAACGGCCAAACGCAACAGCGGACGGATTTCCGTATTTTGAGCCGACTTTAACATATTGCTGCCATGATCGGCATGAGTGCGCCGATTGTCTGTAAAGGTAAGCGTACCCGTGCTTTCTCCTTCTATAACCCGCACCCAAAACGCCTGCATAGGTGGTATGTAACCTAAAGAATAAGAGCCGGTAGGCGTGGCATCTTCCCAACCGGGCATCGCTGCTACATCACCCGAAGCGTTGTATGACCAGAATTCATATATGCCGCCGGTGAATGTGCGATACCAGATCGTACTGTAAAGATTTGTGCCTGCTGTTTCCGTCCATTGCCAGTAGGAAGGGTAAGGATTTCCAACCAGGTTGAATCCGTTTTTGTCGCCAGAGGTATTGGTTAGCTGGAATGAAGGCAGGTATCCATCGTTGTATATTCCCGAAAATTTAACCGGCATATCGCCTGTACCTGCGGAATAAATCGTATAGCCCCTGCCGGACTCTAAACCTGCCGCCGGAGTTTCCCATGTTTTCGATACTTCATTATACTGCTCTATCCGGTCGTTGATTGCCGTCAAACCTTCGGGAGCCGATACGGATACCGGATTTGAAATATACCAGTTACGACCCTGGGTGAGCGTATGTTCCACATTCTGTTCAACTGCCTGCATATTTCCGTTATCGGGATTATTGTCAAGGAAAGAAGCGTCGTCTTTCAATGTAAATACTTTCGCATCGAGTGTTATGCCGTTTTCTAAGGTGTACGCTTTACCCGGATGAACCGTGATGCTGTCCATATTCACATTTATATCTTGCAACATATTTGCCTTGATCTGAATATCCGCTCCGGGATAAGGCAAAATAAGATCTTCGGTTTGTCCTTCCCATTTGAAGTATTCGCTCCACTTTCCGTTTTCGATAAATACGACCGGATAGTAGGTGAAGTCGCTGATACGGAAACCTGTCAGCTCCGTACCGGTGCCGTTTTCCGTGTACCGTACTTCTATTTCACTATTGGCGGCAACGGTCGTCGAAGGTCCGGCTATACATCTAATCGAGTTACCGTTTACTTCAACCACAGTAGCAGGCATACCGGCAATGGTAACCGTTACGGTACTTATATCTACACCGTCAAGCGCAGAACCCGCCAACTCAATAACAATTTCCGTTCCACCTATTAGAGGAGCGCTCGCATTGGGAGGAGTTACGTTTACAATGTGTTTATCTTGGTATTCAAATGCACCCATATCAATTCCCTTTTCTCCACGCACCCTGACCTTACCCCCTGCATCGGTTTGAACAGGATTATCCAAAAGGGTATAGAAATCTAACGCTAATCCAAGTGCATTACTATACAGGCCGGTGTTCCCTGTATTATGCGCTGCGCCGCTTCGTTGCAGCCGGTAATCATTCGTTGCCGGATCCACAAAGAGCGGATCGTTTGTATTGCCATCGAGGTTACCTGTTCCTGCCGGTATCAGACCTTTTACCAAAGAATAGTCAGCTTCAAACTGTCCGGAAATTTCAGGATTACTCATCGCCGTATTGCCATAAACAATGGTATTTTCGATATGCAATATATCATCGTAGTTGTTATGTATGCCGCCGCCATCGACTGCACTGTTACCGGAAACAGTCACATTGGTCAGTAAAACATAACTATCGCCGTCTTCTATATAGATGCCGCCGCCGTCACCGGTAGCCTCATTGGAATGAATCAGCATATTGACGAGTTTCAGACGAGATCTTCCCGACACATACAAACCGGCGCCATGTTTCCTAAAGATCGTTTGGTGTTCTCCCGTAGCATCTACCCCGTCATTCGATACACCTATATCGACATCTCCTTCACCGTCGGCATAACCACCGGTAATGACAAAGCGGTTCAAGGTGGTATTGGAAGCATTAGCGGCAACCAAAACATGGTAAGTGCCTTCCGTTAGGTTTTCCAATTTGCCTGACAATATGGTAGGAGCCGCATTGGGAAGACCGGTCAAAGCGTTGTATCCGCCGGAAATGACAACACTGTCCGGTAATACAAAAGCGCGGTTACGCTCACCCGCCACTGCGTCGGCCGTAGATATTTCGGAAATATAGGGTTCTGAACCGGTAGCTACAAAAATGCTGTCCACCGGATTAGGAAATTCGATTCGCGTATATTCAAGTGCAGCCGACAACGAAGGCGTTGCATTTTTCCACGAAGACCCATTGCCGTTACTAACTTCCGGATCCACATCAATATTTACATACAATTTCTCGTCGACCGGTTCCAAAGCAGGAAGAATAAATACGGTGGTATATTTGGATGCAAAGACAGTTATGGTTGCCGGGCGACGCACTTGGTAACTTCCCCAACGCAGGGGATCGGTATTGTTGGTAGCCTCCAACCAAAATTCGGTTCTTCTACCGCGGCGATATTCAAATTTGCCTCCATCCTTCACTGTTATGATATTTTCATCTTCGCCGGTCAGCGTAACCTCCGGAGCGGCAACACGTCCCGTAACCGTATATACAAATGGATCGGAAGAAGGATATTCGCAATTAGAGTTGGTTTGGGGTCCTGTTTGACTCACGCTTACCGTAATATCCCCAAGATCCGCCTCTGTCGACAGTTTGTATGGCAGGCGGACGATATTACCGTTTACTCTGACTTTGTAATTATCATCAGGGTCGTATAAACCGGGATTAAAATACAGCACTTCTTCTATATAACTTACATAAGTTACATTTTCCGAGGGGAAAGCGGTACAAACCGTCAACTCTTTTTCAATCGTTTCGTAATAGTTTTCGCTTTCTTTCAGGAGATAGGTAACTGTATAGGAACTGGCAGGAGCCAAACCCGTAATAGTATCGATTACCACTTCTCCTTTATTCCCCTCTTTATAATTGTTGTCGTTGATACGATATTTGATTATAGCATCTTCAGGAATATCATCCATGAAAGAGATCTTTACTATGAAACTACTATCCGTTACATTGTATGATACCGCCTCCAACGGATTTTCTCTCGTTGCTTTGATTACATTCAGAAATACTTCGATCATGGTACGCTTTCCCTGATTATCTTCATAGTCATATATCAACTCAAGCGTGGCACGATACGTCCCTACCGGCAAGCCTTCTTTCGGCTTAATCATGGAATTTCTATTTTCGCCTTCCACTCCTCCTACCGCTTCCGGCACTACTCCACTTTTTGCGCCTACGATCTCAAACAGATCACATCCTTCCTCCGGTGGTAACAGTATGTCATTCTTAGTGCAGTTTATCAAATTTATGTCTGAAAACTCCACTTCAATACCCGCCACATTCCTAATAATAATATTCTCGATATGATCTTCAGGGTCGTAGCCGTAAACCACATTCCCGAAATTAACCGGAAGAATCGACAAAGGCATCGAGAGAAGTCGATGGAGCGAAGCAGGTTTTTCGCAGGAAGCAACATAACGAATTTCATAATCAATCTCGGCGCCTTCTTCTCCATAAGGCAAGTTGCTAATAATGTCTACACCGCTGACAGCAGGTTTCCATGCCGATTCTCCTTGCAACCGGTATTGATAGCTGCTATCGGGCTCTAAATTTAGAATTTCCACATACGGCGAGGCGCCATCCACTATTTTTGCATAAGGTTCTAAAGGGGCAGAACCCGCGCAAGAATGGTTTGCATGTTGCTTTCCGAAGCAAAGCTCCCTTCTGTTTCGCCTACGGTAGGTACGGCGGGAATACGCAAAGGTACTGTTCGTTCCGCACCAGACCAACCCAGCGTACTGAAATTTATTTTATTCGAGTCGGTAGGTATGATCATGTAATTTGCACCGTTGTTCGGACTGTAAGCCAGCGAATCCCTATGGACTATAATCTTTTCACTGATATAGTCTACGGTATAATCAGGCGAAACGACCGACCCATCGCAATCTGCAGCCACCGGAGCTTCCGGACGGCGGGGGACCTTAAAATAGGACGGCGGGTAAACGGAAGGAAACTGCGAGGCCGGCCAAAGATCCATGAAGCGGGACTCAATGACCGCCGTGTCTGCTTCTAAAGCCCATATCCGGTCGAGCAAACTCGGATTACCGCCTTGCCGTTGCCCCATATTGATGTAGTCATTTCCCGGAGCGGCAACAAAACTGTCGGCATCTCCTATCAGCCATGTACTATCCGCATCATTCGCCCACATGCGGTATTCCACTTTTTCCACTAATTCTTCATTCGGGATGGGACGGTTGCCATCATAGGCTACCCTTTCCCGCAGATAATCGATTTGATAGGGAGGAACGATGGGATAGACACGCACACCCACCAAATAAGAATTACCTCCGATATCTTTAGGTTCCCGAGTATCCCTTACCACCACATGATAGATGGCATCGGCATCCAATCCGTCGAATTCCACAAACAAGGGTTGCTCTTCTCCTTCCTCTGCCGTTTCCGGGATAAATTTCCCCGGTTCTTCCGACAATTGTCCGGTCTGTCCGTCGTAATAACGATATTCATTGCGCCGTGCTATCACATGTTCTCCCAGGTCGGAAATACCGTTATTGATATTTCCCTCCGCCTTCCGTATTATAATTTTATCGGTGCCGTCGGCGTTTCGCACACGGGAAACCTGCTGCACTTGAATATCGTCCATATAAGGGGTACATACTCTCACCATACCTTCAGAAGCCGCCGCTATTTCATAGGTAATTTCTTCCCAGCCCATCGGACGCACCACCAACAGGTAGCAATGGTTACGTTCCAAACCGGTAAAAAAGAGCGATTGTCCGGTTTCAAGCCCCAAACCCTGTCTCCACGTCCAGACCACCCTGCCTGGCTCTCCCGGCGCTATCTCATCGTCGAGCAGCGCGTACTGCACTCCCGGATTCGAGTTGGTCAGGAAGATCGTGGTATCCCTTGCTCCTACCGTAGACATTTGATTGTTATTTCCTTCGCTTGTTCCCTGAATAGTTATTTCTTCGTAATAACCTTCATCAAGTACTAATGAGGGAGTCCGGTTAGTATTAAGTTCGTTTTGGCCGGAAACGGCGCCGCGCGGAATACCCACAATGCGGTAGGTTTTTCCCGGGATCATGTTGCTGAACGTAATCGTTCCGGTTGCCTGCGGATAATACCAGTTTTCAATGGATTCATCACCGAAATTATCCGGTGTTATCGGGCCATCATTGAAAGTAACGCTAATAACAGAAGCATCGGGAGCATACACCGCACTGCCGCGCACTTCGGCAATTCCGTACACATAATCCGGACGAGTAACGGCCGACAGTGTAACAAGACCGGAATAAAACATGTTGATATCGAATTCCGGAGGAGTACCTGATTTGAAAACGATGTTGTCGAGAATATTACCGGCATTACCGGCGGGCACAATTCCCACAAATGAAAAAACGGAAATACCCTGTCCTTCAGGAACGGAATAAACGCCGCTATAGGGGCTGTTCTTGGTGTCGGGATTATATCCTTTATAAACAGTCTCAAGGGCACGGTCGGCGAGGCCAAAGGGCTCTTCGAGAACATCAGTGGGATCTTTGACAGCGTTAAGGATTCACTGGCGGCGTGGCAGATGACCCTTAAATCCGACGTTCTTCTCAAAATAGCCGGAGCAATCGCGATACTGGTTGCTTCGCTCGTGGTTCTTTCAGCGATTGATTCCGAAAAGCTCTTGTGGGGTATGGGCGCTATCACCACTCTTTTCGCCGAGCTCTTCGGTTCAATGAAGATATATGATAAATTCATCGGTGATGGGGTAGACGTATTACATATTAGTCAAAACAACCTCCGACAATTCCCGATAATCCTGATAAAATAAGCATTTCCCGCAAACAGCTAAAAAACGAAATCCGGCTAAATTTGGCCGTTCCAGACAACTATCTTGAACAAAACTTGAACACGGCTTGAACAAGGAAACAAGGGCTTTAGCTTATGCTGGGGCCTTTTTATATACCCTACTTGAACAAAATGGAGGTTTACCAAAATGGCAGATAATAAGCTACCCCGAATGAGAACCCGCGACAAGTGCATGGAACTATTGAAGCATGACGACCCCGAAACCAGCTTGACCCGCAACAGCCTTGAGCGGCTTATAAAAACGGGTAAGCTACCTCATGTAAACATTGGCAGTAAAATACTTGTGAACTATGACAAGCTGCTGGAACTGCTGGCGGCTGGCGGCATGGATGATGAGGCCCCGCCCGAATACGCGCCCGGCACAATTCGGCCCGTGAAGATATGACGGTATTCGACCAGATAAAAGAGATTGTGGACATAGAGGACGCCGCGCAGCGTTACGGCTTGCACCTTGACCGCCGGGGCCGCGCTCTATGCCCGTTCCACGACGACCACA
>QMCD01005596.1_pt1 | contig 11195 bp, 12 predicted proteins | sample 1821841 | NCBI WGS metagenome assembly QMCD01 (sample SAMN01991225, study PRJNA193472) | Termite gut metagenome, whole genome shotgun sequencing project. | isolation source: worker | host: Macrotermes natalensis | reverse complement strand
GACGGCGTGGAAGGTGCGCGGCTCTTCGTAGCGGGTGGGCCAGATGCCGGTCGATGGCCGCCGTTTGTTCGGCAAGATGCGTGCCGTCTTTGCCGTATTTTTTGATGAGCACCGCCGCCTTGTCGGAAGGCTGGGCGCCGACGCTCAACCAGTAGGCGATCCGCTCGCCGTCAAGCCGGGCACGGGCGTCGGTTTCGGGAACCATCGGATCATAGGTCCCGACTTCTTCAAGGACGCGGCCGTCGCGCGGATTTCGGGCATCGGTGACGCACATGCGGAAGAACGGTCGGTGTCGTCTTCCCATCTTTTTCAAACGAATTTTAACTGCCAATGTTGTTCTCCTTAAAAAAACGGACGGTGTTTGGCAAGACCCGACGGTCACGGAACCGCTCCGTGCCGAGGGGCCAACCGGTGAAATCGTAAATCTTCTGAGGAAAAGGACAATTCTTTCCGTTCCTCCTATCAGTCATTACTTATATTTCGTAAAGGACAACCAGTTTATTCTGACGTGCTTCTTTGGTGAGCGAGGCTTGTTGTCCCGTTTCGCTTTTTTGACCTATCCAATCGGAATGGTCCAACCAACCCATCTGGATCATGAGTATTCGAGGAGTGTTGGCGGAAATCTTTTCAAAGTTGATTGCTAAAAAATATCCTGATTTATCTTTGCCCGTATCGGATTTTGCATAGCTTCGATTGCCGTATATCGATTTTTGGGAAGACGTCTTGATTTCAAATGAAAACACGTCGTCATACTCGCAAACGACATCCTTTTCTTTGCCGACACCTTTGCGAAAACCGGAAACATTTTTTGTAATATACTCAGGAATGACATCATGGAGAAGTGCCCCTGTCGCTTGCGGCGAAATATTCATATCACATATCTTCATGTTGAGATAAGTGTTTATTTCGCCGTTGAGGATACTTTGCCATGATTTTAAGCACAAATCGACAATGCGGGCGGGCAGCGGATGTTTACTCACCAAACCCTCGGTTTGGATCGCCATTTTTCCACCGACTTGTTTCCAAATGGATTCATATTGCCTTTCCCGCATTTTCGAAGGAAAACAAGTCGATCCGGCTTGCATTTTGCCGAGCGGATTGCATCCGTTTTTTGGCGATTTCACAGTATTCCGGCTTGATCTCAAAGCCGACACAAAAACGCCCATGTTTTGCGCAAGATTCAAAGGTCGTGCCTGAGCCGACAAAGGGGTCGAAAACAATGTCGTTTTCGTTTGTAAAACCCAGTACCAACCGGTCGATCAAATCCGTCGGAAATTGGCAAGGGTGCGGCGTACGTTCGAGCGACGAACGATCACGGCCCGTCGTTACTTTGGCAATTTCCCATACATCGGATGGATTTTTTCCGAGGGTATTCACCCTTGGTTTGCCGTTTCTTTTGGAATTCGGATACTTGACATTCTTATCACGAATGGCGTCTAAATTAAACGTGTAATTCAGACTGTCTTTTACATACCACAGCACTTTCTCGTTGCGGGGGCTCAAGTAGTTCTTACAGGCCACTCCCGCTGAATAGTTCCACACGATTTCCTGGTTCAGGTAGAGAGGAATTTTATCCCAAAGCAAATAAGGAATGGGCACGGCACGCCCCTTACCCTCGATGGAAACATACCCCAGATTCAGCAACAACGCCCCATCCTCCACCAGAAGCCGACTCGCACCGTTTATCCAATCAACAGACCACGCAACATATTCTTCGAGCGGCCTTACATTTTCATATTCTTTACCGATGTTGTATGGAGGACTGGTAATAACGGCATGAAACATCCGGGAATCAATTCTTTTCAAGTAATCCAGTACGTCGCCACAAAACAAAACACCGTTTTCGTTTTCAAAAAACGGCTTCCCCGGCAGCGTCGCCAATCGAGTTTTTATGGTTGCAAGGTCAGTCATGTTACCAAAATTCCCACCGGCGACAATCTCGAATGATCGCTTTTTTGATTTTTGGATTTTCAAAAAACACGAAAATCCCGACACGACCGTCACGGAACCCTTCCGAGCGATCATGCCAACCGACGAGATTGTAAATCGGGTTTTCAGGCGTGTTTTTCCGCTCTGATTTGATCCAAGGTTTTGTACTCGCCTCTCTTCCTTTCCTCGAATCCTTGACCGTATGCTTCGGCTTCCTCGGTCGATAACGTTTCGATTTTGACCGTGTTGGCGGCAAGCCCTTGCAGCATTTTCCAGACCACCTCAAACTGCGTGTCGTCGGGTACGGAAACCGTGTGAAACAAAGACATCTTATCCGCGGTGAGCATGGCGGGGGAAATCAGATTTGCTGAATCAGGTTTACTGAATTGGTTCACCGTCGCAAAGCGCCAGTATCGTATTCACGAACGCCTTCAGTTCCGGACAGGCTTCGACGGCGATAGTCAAGTCTTGGTCTTTGAGGACTCTCGGCGCATCCAGAACTTTGTCGTATACCTCGTTTCGTTGTCCGGTGCGATATGCCTCGGCAATATGCTTCGACGGTGGTTTGCCGTGATTGACATCCTCTGGTTTACCGCTTGGTTTCGTTTTGTCGGTCTTGGCCAATGTTTTGATTTGTTCCCAGTACGGCAAGAGCCAAGCCTCGAATTCGTATTGGGCGGCATGTGGGTAAAACCGTCTCTCCTCGCCGACCCACGTTCTCATTTTTTGTTTCGCATCTTCCGCCGTTTCAAAATCATTCGAACCTGTATAAACATCGGTCAAAGCAATCACGGCGGCGTAGTTTTTCAGATGCCGCTCCACATCTTTTTGCAGTCGTTCTTCTTTCGGCACACGCCCTTGCGAGGGCTTGAAATCCAATTTCGGTAACTTTCCCGGCAACTTTGTCTCCAAAAACCGGAGCAATACGCCTTTGAATGCCTTCTCGGTGTTTCCTTCGACGATAACCGCGATTCTTATTCCCTGCCTTTTACCCGTCATGACGCCCGGCCCCCGAGCACTCCCATGTGCCAAACATCGTCAAGCGAATAATCCTCCAACCAGGATTCCAAATTCAACTCGTCATCATCACCCCACCGGGCGGCGGTCATGCCATCCTCGTCGACGTCCAGCACCAACACTTCGCCAGGATTCAGGTTACGAATCAAACTCGTCGAATGCGTGGCAACCAAAAGCTGGGTTTTCGCGGTCGCCTTTTTCATACAACCGGCCAAAATCATCAGTAATTCCGGATGCAAACTCACTTCCGGTTCGTCAATCATCGTCAGCGGCGGCACATGCGGGTTCCGCAATATCGACGTCAGCCACAGCATGCGCAACATGCCTTCGGAAAGCTGGTTTTGGTACAGTCCTCGCTGGAAATTCTTGTCGTTCCAAATCAGTGTCACCATGCCCGCTGCCACGGTGGGCAGCGACAACGATTCAAAGCCGGGAAACGCGATTCTAAGTGTGTCGATAATCTCTTCAAACGCGCCCGGTTCCTGTTCTCGCAGGTTGTACAGCACGGACAGCAGATTGTCACCGTCCTGAGTCGGGAATAATTCGGGGACGATCTGCTGGGGTTGACGGATGGGGACTTGGCGAGGCTTGGGATATTCAAGGTTTAACGAGCGAAATCTTTTGGTCGGCTGTGGATTAAACGAGTTGACGAAAAAAGCGTTAAAAAATGCTTTTCGTAATTTGTCGAAATCGCCGGATGAAGCAGTATGGTGTTTCCGGCCAAATTCAAAAATTACTTCCTGCCCTCTTTTGCTACGATAATAGCTTGGCCCCAAGCGACCCGCTGGCGAGCCGTCATTGAGGAAAAGAATCTCGCAATAATGCTTTATCGTATCATCCGTTTCAATAAAATTGTTCCCCTCAATGTCCAAATCCGTGCTCACCTCAACGCCGATCGTCATCGTATCGGAACCGTCCAAAGTGGTGATTGACGATACACCGCCCAACTTGGATATCAACGTCTTTATCCCGTTCGAATCGGACGGATATCCAACCTCCATCTCCATCACCGAGAGTGCATCAAGAATCGAACTTTTTCCCGAGCCGTTTGCCCCGATCATGACTCCCAGCGGGCGCATTTCGAGATCGAGGCTTTTAATTCGCCGGAAATTTTCGATCTTGAGCCGGGTGATGCGATTCATTGCCCTACTTCTTTTTACCCTGTTTCTTCAATTTCCGGAGTTCCTTTTCCTTCTTTTTCCGGGCCTTGGTGGTGAGCCGTTTGCCGGTCCCGATTTTTTGCGTTTCGATCCGGCCGGTCGGATTGTTCGACATCTGCTGCGTCAACTGCTGGATCGCCTTCATCTTGTCGCGGCCGCCCATCCGGACTTCGGTCCACGATTTTCCCAGCGGGAAAGGAGAACATCACAGGACTCTCGCAAATCCCTACCGGGGAATGTCTCCATATTCTTTCATGGCCGCATGGCTCAATTCCTCGACGGACATGTCATTAAACAAACCTTTTTGCCATTCGGTATAATCAAAAGACTCACGGATAATAAGGCTGATAAACCGCTCTGCTTCGACGGCTCCCAGGTTATTTATCAAAACTTTCATCCCTTCGTTTCGCAACGCCATGTCTTGATACATACCTTACACCTCGATTTCATTCAAAAACGCCAAGGGATTGATAATCCTCATATCGTCTACTTTGAGATTGAATAACTGCTTATCGGTGGTAATCAAATAATCCGATTTCGTATAGACGCTACAGGCAATGTGTAAAGCGTCCTTTGCGCGTATGTTTTTCCTGCACAGGTTTTCAGCATATTTGATAATCTCGTCATTCTCAGTGCAATGAACTTTGGCTGTTTTTTTCCAATCGGCAATGGAATTCCGCCTGTCGTCAAATAGATTCCGACTATTCTCATATTCCAAAATATAGGACCACACAAGCTCATGGATGCCGGAAATGATACTTTGCTGGATGAATAATTTCGCTTCGGTTTCAAGTTTGATTTTGAGTTGCTTCTGGTCATCAAACGGCCGGTTAAAGGTACAAACATCCAGGTAAATTCTCATTTTCCCCTCGTCTCCGCGATTGCCCGAGATGCTTCCATCGGATTACTTCTTTTTGCCCTGTTTCTTCAATTTCCGGAGTTCCTTTTCCTTCTTTTTCCGGGCCAGTTCCTTTTGGTGGTGAGCCGTTTGCCGGTCCCGATTTTTTGCGTTTCGATCCGGCCGGTCGGATTGTTCGACATCTGCTGCGTCAACTGCTGGATCGCCTTCATTTTATCGCGGCCGCCCATGCCCGACATCGCTTTCATCATTTCGGCCATGGGCGTGAAGGACTTGATCAATTCGTTGATCTGGTGCGGCTGCACCCCGGCTCCGGCGGCGATGCGGCGACGGCGATTCTGGTCGATGATCTTCGGGTTGCGGCGTTCCTCCGGCGTCATGGAATCGATGATCCCGCCGACCTTCCGCATCTCGTCGTCGGCGTCGACGTTCATGTCGCCCATCATTTTGCCGATCTGCCCCATGCCGGGTATGAAGCTGAGGAGCTTGCTGAAACTGCCGAGGCGTTTGGCCTGGCTCATCTGGGCGCGGAAATCGTCGAGCGTGAACTCGCCGCGCAGGAGCCGTTCCTGGTGCTTCTCCATCGCCTCCTTGTCGAGTTTCTCGGTCGCCTGCTCGATCAGGGAGAGCATGTCGCCCATCCCGAGAATGCGCCCGGCCATCCGGTCGGGATGGAACTCTTCAAGAGCTTCGAGGGTTTCTCCGGTCCCGATGAATTTGATCGGGACGCCGGTGATCTGCTTGACGGAAAGAGCCGCCCCGCCGCGGGCGTCACCGTCGAGTTTCGTCAGGATCACGCCGTCGAGTTCCAGCGCCTCGTTGAACGCTTTGGCACTGTTGACGGCATCCTGCCCGGTCATCGCGTCGACGACGAAATAGACCTGGTCGGGCTGCAATTGGGATTCGATCCTGACAAGCTGCCGCATCAACTCGTCGTCGATGTGCAGCCGGCCCGCGGTGTCGAGAATCAGGATATCGCATTCGGAATGTTTCGCTTTGGCGGCGGCATCGCGACAAACCTGCACCGGATCCTTGTTGACGCGATCGGTGTACACGGCGATGCCGAGGGTCCGGCCGAGCGTTTCGAGCTGATCGATCGCCGCCGGGCGCTGGAGGTCGGCCGCGACGAGCATCGGTTTGTGACCCGCCTTGACGAGCCGACCGGCAAGTTTGCCGCAGGTCGTCGTTTTGCCGGAACCCTGAAGGCCGCAAAGCATCAGAATCGAAAGCGATCCAGGAGATTTCTGCTTGAGGTGGAGCGAATGATCGACCGGCCCCATGAGGGCGACCAGTTCTTCATGGACGATTTTGACAAGCTGCTCCGTCGGATCAAGCAGTTTCATGACCCGCTCGCCGAGCGCCTGTTCGGAAACCCGGGCCATGAATTCCTTGACCACCGGGAAACTGACGTCGGCTTCAAGGAGCGATTGGCGTACCAGGTCGAGCCCTTCGCGCATATTGGACTCGGTCAGCTTCCCGCGGCCGCGAAGCGTCCGAATGGCGGACATCAGGTTGTCTTGAAGCGTTTCGAACATGGACGAGAAGGAGGGATTCAGGCTGAAAACCGATGGGGGCGGGCGCCGGTGGCGACGAGCCGGAAAAAACGTTTTTCATTACGAAAAAAAACGCCCGTAATCTCTTTGCCGACGGCTTCAAAAACGGTTGCGATCGTAATATAATACGGCGAACGGCCCCGGGAGAGGTCCCCCCCGTTCGACACCGCGCAACTCCGCCGAAACCCCATATTATCCCGAAAAACCCGTTCTTGGCAATGAGGACTCCCTGGATTATTCTCTGGTATACCGAAGGCGGTTGAACTTTCCCGAAGCCGATTACCGGGAAGCCTGCCCACCGGAAACGACACAGCCGGAGGTAAGCAGGCGGATCGGACGGGCTGTGTTTACCAACGAATCCACCGGCTTCGGTATAGTCCGTTTTTTGTTTCGTGTTTTTTCAAAATCAATCGGCTTTTTTTGACAGATTTTTTGACAGAACGATGCGAATGATCTCCTTGAACGCCGTCCCGTCCTTGTTCTTTCTTTCCATTTTCTTCGGGATCGGTTCCCCTTTCCCGGCCGCGTCCGGGCAGGAAGATCAAACTCCTTGGCCCGACAGGCTTTTTGTCGGCAAAATCATGGAACATGATTTTGGGACCGTGGCCCATGGCACGAAAGTCGTCTATCGTTTTCTGATGGAGAACCCTTATGTTCCCGATGTCCATATCGCCAACGTCTATTCCAGTTGCGGCTGCACGACGCCGATCATTGAAAAAGAAACGCTTCAAACACACGAAAAAGGTTCCATTCTCGCCCAGTTTAACGCCGATGTGAACCAATTCAGCAAAAGCGCCACCATTACGGTCGTTTTTGACAAGCCTTACCCGGCGACGGCGACCTTGACCATCAAAGGGTATATTCGACCCGATATCACGTTTACGCCGGAGAGCGTCAACTACGGCCTGATCGCCGAAGGAAAAGAGTCGGTGCGTCACATCAATTTCGTTTATTCGGGAAAGGACAGTGCGTGGCGGCTGGTCGAGGCGAAGAGCCCCGTCGAATTCCTCACGGCCAAAGTCATTGAAAACAAACCGGTTGCGTCCGGCCAGATTCACGCAAAGGTTGAAATCAAGGTCAATCCGGATTTGCCCGGAGTGCCGAAAGGACGTTTCAGCGAGCGCGTCACGTTGATTACGAATGAAGGCGGGCTCCGCCAGGGAACGATCCCGGTGCTGGTCGAAGGAACCGTTCCCGGAGGCATTTCGGTCAACCCGCCGGCCGTCTTTCTCGGGTTCCTGAAACCGGGGGCGACGGCAAAGAAAGAGGTCTGGATTCGCTCCGACAAGAAATTCACGGTCACCGCGATCAAATGTGACGAACCGGCCATCAAGATTGCATTCGACGCGGAAGCGAAACCGGCGTTTCGACACCATCTTCCGATCGGCATCCAGGTTCCCGACGATGCCGGGGGAAAGAAGTATCTGGTCAACGTCGAAGTCGAAACGAGCGAACCGGGACTGAAAGCCGCTTTTCCCGTCCAGGCCGAAATCGGACAACCCGACACCGGGAAAGGCGAATAGATCCATGCAAGCCGGGATCGCAACAACGTGGAGGCCCGAGACGGACGGGCACGTTGTATACTTCGAACGGCATGAAAATGCGGCATGTTTTTCCCGCGAACAATCGCCTGCCGCTCGAATACAACGTGTAACCTGATGTTTCAAAACAGGTTAAAGCTAGCGAGTGCGGCAGGCGGACTTGACCAAATGTCCGTTTTCATCGCGTTTCCAGTATATCCCCTCTCCACTTTTAGCGGGTGCGTGCAGGGGGCGAACAGCCGGCAGAACCCTCTCCACCGCTTGCATCCCCCCAGCGTCCATTGTCAATTGTCCATTGTCAATTCACCACGCTTGTCAATTCACCACGCTTCGTTCCCGGCTTGCCTGTTACGGCCCGGCAACCTGTGCGTCCCGGCAAATCTCGCAGGTTTTGTAGCCGCAACAGCATTCTTCGAGTCGGGTCTGGTTATGATGGGTGCTCGCGTCGCCGCTGTACCCGGACACCCGCTCGTCGATGGTCGAATCCTGGGAAATCGTACGCCCCGCGTCGATGTCGAACTGAAAGGTTCCCTTGGCAAGATGGTTGATCAATTTGATCTTGTCCTGCGGATCATCGAGCGGCGTGAGCACCTGCGTTTCAAAACGAATCGTCGCCAGGCCGGTTTTGACGCTTTCCAGTGTGAACCGCTGCCGGGCGTTCACTTTTTTAACGGTTCCATTCGGCCGGGGCAGCTCAATCGGCGGTTGGACCGGAAATGTCCAGATATCCCCGACGGCAACCGGGTGTTCGGGAAGGGGAATGGTGATTTTATTCTCTTCCGTTCCGCTCGCATACGGCCGGAGCGGCAGTTTTTTGAGCGTCTCGCCGCGCGCGTTGATGGAAATATGGGAAAGCGGGACGCCGACCGAATCGGCCACGATCTTGAAACGCGCCGGTATTTTCGCGTCCTGCCGGCTGTCGAAAGACATCGCGTCCTTGCCGCTTTGCTTGTGCGACATCACGACGTCCCGAATGCCGTATTCGAACAGCGCGGTTCCGTCGACGCTGAGTTCCTTCACCTTCCAGATTTTCGTCGACCGGCTCGACGTTTCCAGCTTTTCCGTGAGATCGTTGATCGTGGTCGTCACCCGGATCGTTTGGACGACGTTCCAGCAAAGCGTGTCCCCTTCATGGAAACGGTAACGGAGCAGGTATTTTTCCTCCTGGGACAACACGGCTTGGGGGAAAACGGCGGAAACGGAGAGCCATCCGATGGCACAAACGAGAAAAAATCGGGGACATGTCATGCGTCGATATCGAAAACGGTGTTGAAAACGGTTGTTTTTCAGGAACGGCCTTCGGCGCAGCATAACGCATTTCGGAACCCGCGTCGAGAGCAAAAAAGGGAAATGACACCGCAAACGGCCTGAAACTACGACCTGAAACTACGGCTTGAAACGGTTTCCGCGAACAATCGCCTGTCGCTCGAACGAAACGTGCAACCGCATATTTACAAGGACGTTGTGGCGAGCGAACGCCACAAGCAGCCTTCACCCAACAATCGATTTCACCGCGTTCCCAGTATACACCGAAGCCGGTTCCGTTTTCAGGCACACGAAGGCCCCCATGCGGAATTGGTCGACGCCGAGCCGCTCGACGATTTCAAAGCCCGCCGACTCCAAGGCGGAAACGTACTCCGTCTCGCTGAAGAGCGTAATCGTCTGCTCATGCTTGTATGACCGGACGTTCATGTCCTTGCCGATCAGGTGGTGCATCTCGACGCGAACCTTGTCGTCCGAAAAACGCCGAATGACTTCCATGCGACAAAAACAGACGCCGTCCCGCTGATCGGCGGCGGAAAAAATACCTTCCTGAAAGGTTTCGCGGGTCGACCAGGGCGTGAGAATGAAAACGCCGCCGTTTTTCAAATGACGATGGACCGTCCGGACCGCGGCTTGCATCCGCCCTGCATTTTCCGCGAATCCGATGGACCCGTAAAGATTGACGGCGACGTCGAACGGTCCTCCGAGCTCGAAGTCGCACATGTCGGCGACGTGAAATTCCACTTCGGGCAGCTTTGTTCGCGCGATATCGATCATGCCTTCGCTCAAATCGAAACCGACCGTCCGGAAGTGCCGCGAAAAATACCGGGCCTGTTCACCCGTTCCGCAGGCGATGTCGAGGAGCGAGCCAAGGAGCGGCTCGCCGCCCGTTTTGCCGTACTTCCGGACAAGATCGACGACTTGGTCGCATTCTTTTTCATAACCGGCCGTATCGACGTACATCGCATCGTAATATCCGGCCACTTCGTTAAAATCGACAGACATGGACTTGAAACGCGGTTAAAGATTGAATCCGGTTGTCATCCGGTCGTGCGCCACGGACCCGATTTCGGTCTGACCGGTCATCGGTACGGCCAAAAGAGAAGCAGCGCGCAACCGGTCAGGAAAGGAATCAGGAACAAGACGGCGATCTTTCGGAAAAGCGTCCGGTCGGCCATGAGCCGGATGATACCCAGCTTGAAAAACAGGTTGCCGATCGCCGCGAGGATCAACAGTTGCCAGCCGTTTCGGAAAAGCGAACCGGTCGCCGGACCGGCAAATGTTTCGGTACCTTTTGCCGCCAGTTCCGCCGCCGCCATGCGCGCCGTCGAAAGCGTGATCGCATCCATGTCGGTCAGGCCGGAAAGCGCCGCGACGACCATCATGCCGTAGTCGCCCGCGTTGCTCCGGGCAACGGCCATGACGAAGAGGACCAGCGTGTAAAGCAGGCCGAACGTGAGGGCCGAACGGAATTGGGCCGGGTTTTTCTGCTCCGGCATTTGCGTCGGCCGTTTTCGCACCTGCAACCAAAGGAGCAGCGCCGGAACCAGGACGGACCCCATCATGATCGCGAGCGGGCCGACGCAGACGGCAAAGAATTCGGGGCACACGATCGCGGTTTCCAGCATGACACGGACGAAAACGACGGTCGAGGCGATCATGATCATGATTGCCGCCGCCGGAGCGTACGATGTCCCCGTTTGTTTCGGCCCGACGCCCCCGTCCGCCGTTTCCAGGTTGTTTGTCGCGCCGTTGTTCATGCCGCCGTTGTTCACGCCGTTGTTCACACCGTTGTCCGAATCGGCGTCGGCGGCCAGCCGGCAGGCGCTGACCGTGGTCGCCGTACTGGAAATGGAGCCGCCGAGGATGCCGA
>QMCD01003264.1_pt1 | contig 11196 bp, 7 predicted proteins | sample 1821841 | NCBI WGS metagenome assembly QMCD01 (sample SAMN01991225, study PRJNA193472) | Termite gut metagenome, whole genome shotgun sequencing project. | isolation source: worker | host: Macrotermes natalensis | reverse complement strand
AGCTTCCTGACTATTTACATCAGCTCCGGCTCTTAAGTTCAACTGTGGTTGTGTCGCGATCTTAAACACTAACCCACCCTCCTGATTTTGCAAATCCGAGATTTGCTCGTCCTGTGAACATGCAAAAAAGACCATGCTCGCGAAAAGTAAAAAAATAAACTTCTTCATAACTTTTAATTTTTAAATTAAACAATAATTATTTATAATGGAATAATATCCAGTGTTTTTATAACAACCCATTCATAATCGATATAAACCGAGATGGCAAAATCGCCGCTTAAATCATCGTAATCTAATTTTACGGCCGTAATTTCATTTTTATTAATCGATATTTCAATCGGTTCGATGACATGCATTGGCATATCGCTACCATCCGAATATAATGATAGATTCAGCATAGATACACTACCCTCTACAGATGGCGCTAAAAATGTATCAAACTGCTCTGATTGATCAGACGCTTTCAATTGATCAGGATCTCTCATAAATACCTTGCTGACAGTTGTTGTTCCTGAATAATCGGCAGCGTTTCTACTTTGGGAAATACTTGTAACTTGTGTGTTTATTTTGGTAATTTCATCCGGCAGGTTGCTAAATATTACACATAGTTTTCCTTTCAGCCTGGTCAAATCCATTGATACGTTTTTCGATTCTCGCGCAGCAATTAAAACCGTATCAATCGCAAGATACAGATCACTGTCTTCCGCTCCTTTTCGGTGCAAAACTATGGCGCCTACGGTTCGATTGGCATCTTCCGGAATATCGGCCAATGCTGCAATTTCATATTCGCCTTCCGGAAGATTATCTATCATAAATTGTATCCCTTCATCATGATTTCCAAATACGGAGAACAAACCTGAAGCCGTATAAACACCTGTATTGATGTCTTGTAGTATATAATAATAATTGGAAATATATTCGTTCAAAGGAAGGTTTTCATCAACTGCCTCTAACCCTACGTCAGTAACATTCGTATAATTCTTATCTTTAACATGTAATGTAACCGACAATTGCCCGTCGCCGTTCTGATCCGGACAGCACTCCGGCAGCGATTCTTTAACACAAGATGTAAAAAACAACACCGGAATTACAAAAAACATTAATGATCTTATTTTGATCATAATCTTCCTATCACAACGATATTCAAGTTTCATTTTTATTTAGTATGTATTGATTTTCAAATTCATTAACTGCCTAACACTAATATAACAAACGAAGGCTTCTTTTTGTTCAGCGAATACTTAATATTTTAACATATTATAAAGAACAATAACAACCATTCACAATAAAAGCAAACAAATCAATTATAAAGCAGAAAATAAATCGGGATTATCCACACAAGTACCTACTAATGTCGTTTTCTTTACCGATACGACGCCAAGAAAAGTGAAGATTGGAAAAAGTAAAATCACATTTAAAAAAGCATCCTCCAAGAATTCTGCATACAAAAGTTATATAACGATGTTAGCTGCTTTTGCTTTATCCGAAATAGGGAAAGACCTTGTAACAGATGAAGATATTGCCACAATAACTCCGATTTATTGAAGGAAGATAAGAGTAAAATAGAGAAAGATTTGCCGCTTATGCCGGCTTGGGAACGCAATATAATAAAAAACATAATCAGTGGAAGCAATAAAGAGCTGGCTTGAATTGCCTGAAGAACAGCAAAAAAGATATATCAGTACGATTGGTATCGAAAATGGCATATCAGCCAAAACGGTAGAAAAAGATTGGTGAATAACACTCGTATTAAGAGCATTATTCACCTCTTCTTTTGCTGAACATATTTCATTCAAAGGGGGAACATCATTAAGCAAATGCTGGAACCTGATTGAACGAATTAAGGAACTGAATGAAAGGGTAAGAAAAATAAAATAAAAAGGAAACAGATAAAAGTCAATAATCAAAAGCAAGAAATTAGCAAAGGTATTAGGAGATAGCTATAAAGTATATTTCTATCACATATTAATTTACTATATTTGCACGTTAAAACGTGATGTTTTTATCGTATGACTAATCAAATTAAGGATTTATTTGAGGAAAACAGCGACATAAAAGGAGGTAAATAAACGATGGCAATTAAAAAATCCGAACTATATAGTACCCTTTGGAAAAGCTGTGATGAATTGCGTGGCGGAATGGATGCAAGCCAATACAAAGATTATGTGTTGGTTATGCTGTTTCTTAAATACATAAGCGACAAGTCGAAAAATGACAAGTATTTTTCAGTCGTAATTCCTGTCGGTTGCACTTTCGAGGATATGATTGCCTTGAAAGGCAAAGATGAAATTGGCGAAAAAGTCAATAAGATTTTAGAAAAATTGGCGGAGAACAATCCTCATTTATCAGGAGTGATAACTGTTGCCGATTTCTCCGATGAAAGTAAGTTAGGGAAAGGCGATGACTTGATAAAAACCGTCAGCAATCTTATTGGCATATTTCAATCTTCCGGTTTGGATTTTGGGAGGAACCGCTCGGAAGACGACGACCTGATGGGCGATGCCTACGAATATCTGATGAAAAACTTTGCCACCGAGAGCGGAAAAAGCAAAGGTCAATTCTATACCCCTGCCGAAGTGAGCCGCGTAATGGCAAAAGTTATTGGTATTCAGCGAGCAAAAGATGCCAACGAAACGCTGTATGACCCAACCTGCGGTTCGGGTTCGCTGTTGCTTAAAGCGCTTAACGAAGCGCCACTTCCGATTACTGTCTATGGACAGGAGAAAGATGTGGCAACGCACGGTTTGGCAAAAATGAATATGATTTTGCATGGCGAAGATGCAGCAGACATAAAAGAAGGAGATACGATAAATAATCCGCAATTTTTCGATGGCGATAATTTGAAAACCTTCAATTATATCGTCGCCAACCCGCCATTTTCCACGAAATCGTGGCTAAAAAGTGCAAAAGAGGAAGACATATATGGCCGGTGGGGTTCTAAAATTGGTGTGCCGCCTGAAAAAAACGGCGACTATGCTTTTTTGCTACACATTATTCGTTCTCTGAAACAAAATGGTACGGGTGCTTGCATTTTGCCCCACGGTGTTTTATTTAGAGGAGGTGCAGAATATACCATTCGCAAAAATGCAATCAAATATATCAAAGGAATTATCGGATTACCCGCTAACCTGTTCTTTGGCACAGGTATTCCTGCCTGTATTTTGGTGTTGGATAAACGGGATGCAGCCAATCGTAAAGGCATCTTTATGATAGATGCCAAAAACGGATTTATGAAAGATGCTGCAAAAAATCGTCTTCGGGAGCAGGATATTCGCCGCATTGTAGATGTGTGGGATGAGCACAAAGATGTACCGCACTATGCCCGATTCGTAACATTGGACGAAATTTCCAAAAATGATTACAACCTGAATCTTCCCCGATATATTCCTTCTGTAGATAATGAGATATTGCAAGATATTGAGGCACATTTGCAGGGAGGTTTACCAATACACGATATTGAACAATTGAAACTGTATTGGGATTCTTGTCCGACGTTAAGAAATGAATTGTTTAAAGAAGATTTTCCGAGAGCAGGCTATGCCACATTAAAAGTGGATAAAAGCGAAATCCGAAATACCATACAGAAGAATAAAGATTATCAAAAACAATCTGCGTTATTCCATCGTCATTTTGAAGACTGGAAAGTGGAAATTAATCCATTATTAGAATCTTTGAAGGAAAAAATAAAACCTAAATCTCTTGTAAAAGAGTTGGGCGATTCTATTCTTCGTCATTTCAACAAAGATGTTTTGTTGGTCGATGCCTACGATGTATATGATGCGCTAATGAACTATTGGAACGAAACAATGCAGGACGACTGTTATCTAATTTCGGAAGATGGTTGGCAGGCGACTCTCTATGTGCCCCAACCTGCAGACAAAAAGACCAAAAGCGGAGAAATAAAAAAAGCAAAACGAAAAGAGGCAAAGACTATCGCCGATTTTGCTTGCGACCTCTTGCCGATTGAATATGTGATTAAAAGATATTGCAACGACCTATATCAAAAGCTTCTCGCTGCCGAAGAACGCTTGTCGGAATACGAAACGCAAAAAGCGGAAATGGAAGAAGAACACAAAGATGAATATCTTGATGAAACCAATTTTGAAGGAGGAAAAATAACGGACACTTCTCTTAATAAGCGAAAAAAATTGCTTGAAACAACAGGCAGACAAAAAGAAGAACTTGATATTATCGTTCGTTATACCGACATAAAACAAGAAATTTCCGCTGCAAAAAGTGTAATAAAAGTCTGCAATACAGAACTTAAAGAAGCTGTTCAAAAACGCTACGAAACACTTACACCCGATGAAGTAAAAGACATTGTGATTAACGATAAATGGTACGGAACACTCTCGAAACGATTGGACGGTCAAATGCAACAAGTAGGGCAACAGCTAACTTCCTCGGTTATTGCGCTCGTAGAGCGATACGAAAACACTTTGTCCGAAATAGACCGAGATATTGAAAATCTGGAACAAAAAGTAAATATCCATTTAAAAGCGATGGGGTTTAAGTGGCAATAAACGTTCAAATTCCTAAAACTTACCAAAAGTTGTTGGTTTTAGGAATTTTATTTACATTTGCAACGTGAATTTGAAATAATTCGTATGCAAAAAATAGTAAGAAAAACGGAACTCAACAAACTTTCTGTTCTTAAAGACAAGAACTTAATAAAGGTTGTAACAGGAGTTCGGCGTGCAGGAAAATCAACTTTGCTCTTGCAATTTCAAGATTTGCTGAAAGCCGAAAATTCGAATGTGTCAATTATTTCTATCAATATAGATTTGCCGGAATTTCGTTTTCTTGCCGAAAAAAGCTGGAAAGAAATCTACGATTATATCAAAAACCGGTTGCAAGAAGATGTAACGAATTATGTTTTTATTGACGAAATCCAAAACATTCTCGAATTTGAAAAACTGCTTGAAGGTCTGTTTGTTACGCCAAACATAGATTTGTATGTTACCGGTTCAAATGCTTATCTTCTCTCAAGCGAATTGGCTACTTTGCTCACAGGCAGGGCGTTTGAAATCAATATTTTGCCATTTTCTTTTGTCGAATTTCTCGAATTTACGGGCAAACCCACCAATCCCGACCGTGCTTTTGCCGAATATATGCGCACAGGCGGTTTTCCCGAAGCGGTTGGCTTGGCAGAATCGGGCGAAAATTTTGCTTACGAATATTTGAAAACCGTTTTTCAAAATATTTACGAAAATGACATACAAAAACGACACACCATTTATTATGAAACTTCTTATAATGAGGTTGTTAATTTCTTGATAGACAGCGTTGGCTCAAGCGTTTCAGCAGGGAATATAGCCAAAGTTTTAACGGCTAACGGTAAAAAAATTGACAATAAAACCGTTTCAAAATATATTGATACGCTTGTGGAATCCTACCTTTTTTATAAAGTAAATCGTTATGATATAAAAGGGAAGCAACATTTGGCAACGCAGGAAAAATATTATTTGGTGGATTTGGGTTTGCGATATGCCTTGCTCGGAAAAGAATTTACTGCAGATGCAGGGCATTTGCTCGAAAATATTATTTTTCTTGAATTGCAACGCCGAAATGCACAGGTTTGGATAGGAAAAGTAGATAACACGGAAGTTGATTTTGTTGTTCGTGATAAAAACGGCTACACAAAATATATTCAAGTAGCATATACGGTAAAAGATCCTAAAACGCTTGAACGCGAACTTGCGCCCTTTGCCAAAATTCCCGATTTTAACGAGCGACTGCTACTTACAATGGACTACGAAACAGGCAGCCACAACGGTGTGAAACAAGTGAATGCGATTGATTGGCTTTTAAATGTTGAGAAGTAATAAATGAAAATAAAACAAGGATATAAACAAACCGATATAGGGATTATTCCTGAGGATTGGGAAGTGAAAACGCTTTCCAAAATTGCAACCTTTGAAAATGGGAAGGCACACGAGCAGTTTATTGATGACAGTGGAAACTGGGTTGTAGTTAATTCAAAATTTATTTCAACCGAAGGGCAAATTGCAAAATTTTCAAATGTAGGAATAAGTCCATTGAAAGTAGGCAATATCGCCATTGTAATGAGTGATATTCCAAATGGAAAAGCATTAGCAAAATGTTTTCTTGTTAAGAAAAATGACCGATATACATTAAATCAACGAATAGGGGCAATTATTGCAAATGAGAATATTGATAATGATTTTTTGTATTACAAATTAAATCGCAATGAGTATTTTTTGTCATTTGATAGTGGTTCAGGGCAAACTAATTTACGAAAAAACGAGATTGTGGAATGTCCTCTTGCATTTCCACTAACAAAACAAGAACAACAAGCAATCGCCCAAACCCTAAGCAATATTGATTCCCTAATTGAAGCATTAAACAAAAAAATAGCAAAAAAACGAGCAATCAAAGAAGGAGCAATGCAACAGCTTCTTACAGGCAAAAAACGCCTTGCAGGGTTTAGTGAGGATTGGATAGAGAAGAAATTTGAGCAAATCGTTGATAAGCAAATAAAAAAAGGACAAATGCTAACCGCTTCTGAATATATCGAAGGAAATATTCCTGTAATTGCTGGAGGAAAAACGCCTGCTGGTTATCACGCTTACGCAAATAGAGAAAAAAACACTATTACAATAAGTGCTTCGGGTGCTAATGCTGGATTTGTTGCTTTTCATTGTAATCCAATATTTGCAACGGATTGCTCTACCATTAGTGAATCTAATAAATTTGACATTAAATACATTTATTATCTTTTGTGCTTAAATCAAGATATTATTTATAAAGCACAGATAGGTGGTGCACAACCACACATTCACGCAAAGGATATTTATCCATTAGAAGTGTTTTATACAACTGACATTAAAGAACAACAATCCATTGCCCAAATCCTAACCGACATGGACAATGAGATTGAACTGTTAGAAAAAGAACGACAAAAATATACCGTCCTCAAACAAGGTGCAATGCAAAAATTACTACAGGACAAATTCGATTAATTGCCGTTAATCAAACACAATCAGCAGAAATGCCGCCAAAGAAAGCCAATGTGCATTTTAAACGAAGTGTTTGGGCGGCAGAAATTGCAGACCGTCTTTGTGATGAACCTACGTTTGGTCACGTTAAAATGGAAAAGTTGATATTTCTAACAGAACATATATGTGGTGTGGATATTGGCTCAAACTATCATCGCAATGTAGCAGGGCCATACGACAACCGCGCAATACGTTCTATTGACAGTCAATTAAAAAAACAGAATTGGTTTGAGGTCGTGCGTAGGGATATGGGGTATCGTTACCTTCCTTTGTCAAAGCGAGGAGGACATAAAGATTATTTCAATAAATATTATTCTGATGTAGAATCTGTCTTTGAAAAAGTTATAAACACATTTCGGACATGGAACACAGAGCGTTGTGAAATAGTAGCCACTTTATATAGCGCTTGGAAAGATTTGGTAGATGCAAAACAGCCATATACGGATAATGATATAATAAATGAAGTGCTAAACAATTGGAATGATTCTAAAAAGCGTATTCCCGAAGAACGCTGGCAAAAAGCGTTGAATTGGATGCGTGAAAATGGTTTTGTGCCAATAGAAATATAAAATTATGACACATATCGGCGAAATAGAGCGTAAAACACAAAACAGATTGGTGGAATTATTTAAAGATAAACTAAATTATCACTATCTCGGCAATTGGGAAGAGCGTGAGAATAACCGCAATATAGAAGAAGAGCAGTTGCAGAAATTCCTCAAAAGCAAAATCTATACCGACCAAGAAATAGCAATGGCTATTCGCAAATTCAAAGAAGCGGCAAATAATCTCAACTCCGGATTATACAACGCCAACAAAGATGTATATGGCTTGTTGCGATATGGAGTGAACATTAAGCCCGAAATGGGACAACACAGCAAAAACGTACATCTTATTGACTGGAAAAATCCACTTGCCAACGATTTCTACATTGCCGAAGAAGTCAGCATAAAAGGTTGCAATACCAAACGCCCCGATTTAGTCGTTTATGTAAATGGTATCGCACTTGCCGTTATAGAACTAAAACGCTCAACCGTGTCCGTAACCGAAGGCATTCGCCAAAATCTTGATAATCAACAGGAATATTTTATCAAACCATTTTTTACTACCATACAACTCGTATGTGCCGGAAATGATTCGCAGGGATTTCACTACGGTGTAATCAAAACAAAAGAAAAATTTTGGTTGCGATGGAAAGAAAAAGACGATTCCACTCCTAACGAACTCGACCGAAGTACGCTGCAAATGTTCGACAAAGAGCGATTGTTAGAATTTATCCGTGATTTTCTTATTTTCGACGGAGGTGTGAAAAAAGCGGCTCGTCCCAATCAATACTTTGCCGTTAAAGCAGCACAACCACGAACACGCAGCAAAGAGAGCGGCATTATTTGGCACTCGCAAGGTTCGGGTAAGAGCCTTACAATGGTATGGTTGGCAAAATGGATTAACAAAAATATTGACGATGCAAGAGTAATCATTGTAACCGACCGCGATGAACTCGACCGCCAAATTGAGGGAAATTTTAAAGATTCGGGCGAGGAGATAAATCGGGTAAAGTCGGGTGCGGAACTAATCTCTGCCCTCAATAATGCCAATCCGTGGCTTATCTGTTCACTCATACACAAGTTTGGCAATAATTCCGATGAAGAAGTTATCGAAATAGACGGACGGCGTTCAAGCAAGTCGCTCGAAAAATATCTCGAAGACCTGAAAGCGCAAAAACTACCCAACGATTTCAAAGCAAAAGGAAATATATTTGTTTTTGTAGATGAATGCCACCGAACGCAAGGCGGAACATTACACGAGGCAATGAAAACGATTATGGGCGATGATTTGATGCTCATCGGTTTCACCGGCACGCCATTGCTTAAAACTGACAAAAAAAGTTCAGCCGAAACTTTTGGCACATACATACACACCTATAAATTTGATGAAGCAGTCGAAGACAATGTTATTCTCGACCTGAGATATGAAGCAAGAGATGTTGAGCAATATCTTGGTAAAGAGGAAAAGTTAGACGAATGGTTTGAAACGCACACCGCGGGACTTTCATCTGTGGCAAAAGCTGCACTAAAAGACCGTTGGGTAAAACTTGAAAAACTGTTTTCGAGTAAAGAGCGTATGCAGCGGATTGTTGCCGACATTTGTATGGATATGGATAAAAAGTCCGCTCTCTCTCAGGGATATGGCAATGCTATGCTTGTGGCAGACAGCATTTATCAGGCATATCGTTATTGGGATTTACTTCAATCCACGGCATTGAAAGACAATTGTGCCGTTGTAACAAGTTACGATGCCAATATATCCAACATAAAAGGAGAAGCAACTGGAGAAGGAGAAAGTGAAGCCAAATTCAAATATGAAACCGCCAAAAGAATGATGGGCGACAAAAAGATTGAGGCATTTGAGCAATGGGCAAAAAATGAATTTATTGAAAATCCTCAATCAATGAAGTTGCTTATTGTTGTGGATAAGCTTCTTACAGGTTTCGATGCACCTTCGGCAACCTATATGTATATCGACAAAAAAATGCAAAATCACGACTTGTTTCAAGCCATTTGTCGAGTAAACAGGATAAACGGAGAGGATAAGGAGTACGGATATATTGTCGATTATCAAGACCTTTTCAATTCAATCAGAAATGCTATTGAGGATTATACTTCAGAATCGCTGGCAGGATACGACAAGGAAGATGTGCAGGGCTTGCTTACCAATCGCTTGAAGGAAGCAAAAAATGATTTGAACGAAGCCCTGCAAGCGGTTATAACATTATGCGAAGTTGTCAATCCGCAAACACAAGAAGGATATTTTGAATATTTTGTTTACAGCGACAAAACTCCTTTTGATGAACAACCTGTGGAATGTGAAACCAACGCCGAAAAACGGGAAAAGCTCTATAAACTTGTCGGGAATCTCGTTCGCCGGTATGTAAATATCGCCAACGAAATGGCTTCGGCAGGCTATTCACCCGAAGAATCAGCCGAAATCAAAAAACAGGTTGATTACTACAACAACATCAAGGATGAAATCAAACTTCGTAGCGGCGATGCACTCGATTTGAAACGATTCGACCCGATGATGCGACAATTGATTGATAATTGGGTTCGTGCAGATGACAGCGAAAAGCTGTTTGAATTTGAAGATATTTCATTTTTGGATTTAATCGCCGATGAAGGCGCCGGTGCAATAGATAGACTTCCAAATTCGATTAAAAGCAAAGAAAAATCTGTTGCGGAAACACTCTTAGCCAATATGTACAGAGTTGTCAATAGCGAACGTCCAAACAACCCTGCTTACTACGACAAAATTTCGGCATTGCTCAAACAACTGCTTGATGATGTCAAGAACGGAAAATTATCTTACAAAGAGTTGATAGAAAAACTTATTCAGAAAGTCAGGGAAATGAAGGGACACGGGAGAGTTTATCCCACCACAATATCCTCTCTTGGAATGAAAGCGCTCTATGATAATTTAGGAAAAAATGAAGAATTGGCAATTAAGGTTCATCAGGCAGTCAAGGAAAATGCAAAAGACGGATGGAGAGATTTAAGTGTCCCTGCAAAAATGAAAAAAGTCCGTAGAGTGGTAAGTGAAGCGCTTAATTATGAAGACGAAGAATTTATAAGCCAAATTATGACTGTCATTTCTAACCAAAAGGAATATTGATGGAATATGTTAAAGTAGGAAATATTTCTATTGAGGTATTTCGTAAACCGATTAAAAATATCCATTTGCGTGTATATCCGCCCGATGGGAACATACAAATATCCGCCCCTGAACGAATGGGATTAGACTCTATTCGTCTTTTCGCTATTACTAAATTAGAATGGATAAAAAAGAAACAACAGGAACTCAAGCATTTTTCAAGACAATCGGCAAGAGAATATATATCTGGAGAAAATCATTACTTCAAAGGAAACAGATACAGATTGAAAGTAATTTATCAGCATACTGACCCGCACGTTGAGTTGCAAGGAAATCAATTTATCAATCTTTATGTAAGAAAAGAGGCAACTATTGAGCGTAGAGCTGAAATTCTAAAAGATTGGTATCGAAAGAATCTGAATGGAATGCTTGAAAACTTAGTTCCAAAGTGGGAGAAAATACTTGATGTAACTGTTGAACATTGGGAAATCAAACAGATGAAAACATTATGGGGAAGTTGCAATTTCAAGCG
>QMCD01002141.1_pt1 | contig 11196 bp, 10 predicted proteins | sample 1821841 | NCBI WGS metagenome assembly QMCD01 (sample SAMN01991225, study PRJNA193472) | Termite gut metagenome, whole genome shotgun sequencing project. | isolation source: worker | host: Macrotermes natalensis | reverse complement strand
AAGAAATAATGACGATATTCTTTTTTCCTGAAGATGCCGTTAAATCTTCTTTTCGTGTAAAACTAATATGATGATCCGAAGATGAAAGTTTAGTTTCAATATCGCTCAAAATATTGTTGAAATTATCCTCTGTAATACTTGCTGAACGCAGGATATAGGCTTCTTTCAGTCCACTTGCAATTCCATTTTTAGTTGTCAACAAAAAGAGTAAAGAACCGGCTAAAATCCCCAGTTTGATAAATAAAAAACAGGATTTATTTTTCAACAATAACCATTTAGCTACTATGGATATTCCCACGCAAATACTTGCCAATACCACAGGCAAGAGTATGGCTTGAATTTTGAAAAGCGATGTTGCACCCCACCAAAAATCACGAAAATTGAAATGCGCAAAAAATCGGTAATCACAAAATGTTCCTCCCAAATAAAGTGAACCGATTTCCATACAAAGAAAAACTCCGAAAAGCACGGAAACCGTCGCTCTCAGCCAAGATTTTTTGCAAAACGAAGCCGAAACTACCGCAATGAAAATCAGCGCAAGAAGATTAAGAATGATCATTTTGTTATATCCTGAATATCTTGAACAGACGGCATATCCCGCCAAGCCCATTTGTCAACAACAACGCCTTCTTTCAGCAAAACCAAACCCGGATTGGAACGGATAATGGCTTTGATGGATTTGTCATCGGAATAATAAATATCCAAATCTTCACGGCCGATTTTCTGTTTGAACGCATCAACCGCTTCATTTGTGATATTCAAATCAAACAAAAATATAAATTCATAACCGTTTTGCCTTGCGAAATCTTGCAGTTCGAAAAGGTGATCCATTTTTTTCAAACTTGCTTTTTTCAAATCATACATCGCTACAATAAAGAAATAATCGGGAGATGTAGCCACTTGTTCAGCCACATCTTGGCCGCTTTCGCTATTGTTGTCGAAAATCGGAATCATCAGATTTTTCGGGTTCGGATCATTGATTTTCATGTCCACATAGTCCCAATTTGTGGCTAAATCAGCAGGCAAATTTTTGGAATCAAACTCCTGAATCTCTTGTGTAGCCTTGTTTTTATATTGGAATGTATAAGTTACCGGTTCAAGTTTCGGCGGATTAAGTTGTACGCCTTTTTTCCAATCCATAAAGTCTATAACCGGCAAATGACGCAGGTTGTAGAATTGGAAACCGACAAACAAAACCAGCACGGACAACGCAATGATCATTTCATTTTTAAGGCTGAATGTATTGCGAATACGGTATCTGCCAAAAAATAAAATCACCAGCAAGGTATCAAGAATGATATTTTTGTAGAACGTTTGAAAATTCGTAAGTGTAATGGCTTTCCCGAAACAACCGCAATCGGCCACAGGATCTTGTTTAGCGCCGAAAAGCATCACTGCGAAAGCATCGTAAAATGTGGTTATGGTAAAGAACACCATCATCAAAATTGCGCCCCACACCGAAAGCGGAATGCGCAGGTTTAATATCAAGGCCACACCAACCACAAATTCTGCCGTAATCAAAAGAATAGAAAGCGGCATGGATAGCGGATTTGCCCACATTGTGCCATACGCCATGAAGTAATCTTGCATTTGATATTGCGTGCCGAGCGGATCAACGCCTTTCACAAATCCGGAAAAAATAAACAATGCGCCCAATAACGTTCGTGCGATGATCACAAGCGGTTTCCCGAAATTGTTACGATAAACAATCGTTAAGGCAAATATCATACACAGCGCAACTAAAAAACAGGCCGAAAATTCCGTGTATTTTGCACAAAAAACGCCTAAAACAAGGGTTGCAACCAGAAGAATGATGGGGAGGACGGTGAAGATTAGAGTTTTTTTCATTGGGATTTTTTTTAATTGAGAATGGAAAATGGAAAATTGAGAATTAATCTGCGCCCATTGCTAAAGGCGTAAGCAACATTTTCAATTTTCAATTTTCAATTCTCCATTTCTTTGTACTAGTGCGAATACCGCATAATTAATCATATCAAAGTAATTCGCATCAATGCCTTCGGAAACAAGGGTTTTTCCATCGTTGTCTTCGATTTGCTTGATGCGGAGAATTTTTTGCAAAATAATATCCACAAACGAACATTGCCGCATATCACGCCACGCTTCGCCGTAATCGTGATTTTTGTTCATCATCAAATCATGGGCTTGCTTGGCATATTTATCGTAGTATTCGAGGGCTTTTTCGAGCGAAAGATCCGGTTTTTCCGTGTGTCCCAATTCGAGTTGAATGAGCGCCATAACGGAATAGTTTATAATCGCAATAAATTCGCCGTGAATACTTTCATCAACTTTCTGCACGCCGCTCATCTGAATACTTCGAATGCGGTTGGCTTTGATGAAAATTTGGTCGGTCATTGACGGTGTGCGCAAAATACGCCATGCACTACCGTAATCGTGCATTTTTTTTTCAAAAAGTGCCCGACATTCGGCTATTACAGCATAGTATGCTTCACTTGTATTCATGATCTGTTGTGAATTCTTTGCCATTCGTTTTTCGACAATTTCGGTCCTACGACTTGCACCACTTCGCCCGCCAATCGAGCACCTAAAATACCGCAGGATTTCAAATCCAATCCGACCATTAAGCCGTATAAAAAGCCTGCTGCATAAGCATCTCCGGCACCATTGGTGTCGATGGCCTTGATATTGCTGGGCGTGTCAATGTGTTCAATATGATTGTTGTGCTGAATCAACGACCCTTTTTTGCCGATTTTTACAACCGCATATTCGGTGTGTTTTGCAAAATAAACCAACGCTTCTTCGGCCGGTTTTCCGCAAAAGGCACGGGCTTCCTCTTCATTGGCAAACAAAATATCAACATAGTTTTCCAACAATTCCGTTAAAAACGGCAAGTTTTCTTCCACCACATTATAACTCGCTAAGTCGAGCGAAACACGGCATCCGGCTTGTTTGGCCAATAGAATGGCCGTGCGGATAAGATCGTAATTTTGCACCAAATAACCTTCGATGTGAAAATAGTCGTAACCTTCAAAAATCTTTGGCGACAAGTGGTTTGCCGAAAGTTCGATCGCCGAGCCGAGATAGGTTGCAAACGTGCGTTCGGAATCGGGACTCATCAACGTGATTGCCGTTCCGGTTCCAACCGTTCCCGTGAAAAGTGCAGGTTTTATGCCGTTTTCAAGCATATCGGTTTTGAAAAAATCACCATATTCATCTGCGCCCACACAGCCTACAAAACTTGCATGACCACCTAAATTAGCAATTCCGTTGAGCGTATTGGCAACCGAACCGCCCGAGGCAAGCGTCTTTGGTGAATTTTTGAAATAGTCTAAAATTCGCTGCGCACGATCCAAATCAACCAATTGCATACTGCCTTTGGGAAGTTCCAACGCTTTGAGCTGATCATCGCTTTCAAGTTGAATAACAATATCGACAAGGGCATTGCCCAGTCCGAGGATTTTTTTTGTAGTTGCAGACATTCCTAAAAGGGTTTTAATTACAAATCAATTTCAAGTAATTTGTAATTCGTAATTCGTAATTGATAATTCGTAATTATTCTTCTGTCGGCGCCGGTATTGCCGGCATCTGTGGCATTTGCGGCATAACGCTTTCGTCAACGGAAAGTTCGGTTTGAATACCGGTTGCAGTTCCAACATTGCGAGGAATCGCAAAGGCAGAAAAAATGCTCAATGCACACAAGGCAATAGCCAAAGTCCACGTGGCTTTTTCAAGAAAATCGGCTGTTTTTCGAGCGCCCATAATTTGTGTTCCGGCTCCGCCGAAGGTTTGCGAAAGTCCGCCGCCTTTAGGGTTTTGAACAAGAACGATGATGCCTAAAAAGAGGCAGCACAAGAAAATAAGTACGGAGAACGTGATGTAAAGTCCCATTATTTTTTAATTTTTGGTTTATGATTAGATTTTGTTTTTGTTTTCGGTTTACTGACCTTGATTTGTTTGCTGAGTTGTGCGAAATACTCCGCTTTTTCAGGATATTTTTTACTTAATGTTTTGTAGATTTCACGAGCCTTTTCAGGTGCTCCTTGCGCCACATAAACAAGGGCTAACGTTTCGCTCACGATGTCGAGATCATCTCGCAAACTGCGCTCTTCCTTGATTTTCCAGTGCGACAACGTTTTCGATTTAGCGTCCGAATCCTCTACTTTGGAGATTTTCGGATTGGTTGCAATCACTTTGTCGATAAGGTCTTGAGCCGCTGCCATACGTTTGGGCGTTTCCGAAAAATCCACGTCAACCATTTCGGTTTTACGAATTTCTATCAAACGTTCGTTCACTTTGGCCAACGCTTCTTGTCGTAATTGTTCGAGCAAAAAATCTTCCGAAACCTGAGTTTGCGGGAGTTTGACGCGAGTAACGGAAGACGGCGCCGGTTTAGGTTCGTCCTGCGAATTTAACAGTTCCGAAATTGTTTTGTTTCGGAATGTTCGGATTGGCAGATTTGGCGTTTCTTTTTGGAAATCAAAAGGTGTTTTATCAGAATAACGGACGTTTTCCGAAGGTTCGTCAGCTTTCGGTGTCGCAGGTTTTCCGGACTCTTTCGCTAATATCTCATCAACTTTTTCAACCGCGCATTTCAATTTTTGGCGGTTGTTCACACAAATAGCCGCGTAAGGCAATCTCGTATCAAATGTATCTTCCTCCAAACGTCGTAAATTCAGCAAATAAAGAATCTGTGCCGTTTGGCAATAGGGATAATCCTCAATCAAATTTTTCAGTTCGATCAAGCTATCCACACTCATTTGCGAATAATCGGATAATATTTGTTGCAGGCGCTTTGCGTTCATACAAACTGCAAAGATACAAAAAAATTACGAATTACGAATTACGAATTACGAATAAAAGTAAATAATTAATGTTGTTTACCCCCATTCGTAATTCGTAATTGTTTAATTCGTAATTATTTAACGTTCGCCAACGTTAAACAAAGAAATTCCCAAAATTTCTCCACGCTGGCAATATTCACTTTTTCATCGGGAGAGTGCGGATGGCGAATGGTTGGTCCGAACGAAATCATATCCCATTTCGGATACGCCGCACCTAAAATACCGCATTCCAAACCGGCATGAACGGCTTTAATTTCCGGTGTTTTTCCCCATTTTTGGTTATAAACATCTTGCATCGTTTTCAAAATCGGCGAAGCCATATTGGGTTTCCAACCCGGATATGCACCCGAAAGCTCAATTTTAGCACCGGCCAATTCGCAAATCGACACCATCATATCGCCCAGACTTTCTTTTGCAGAATCCACGGAAGATCGCAACAGACAAGCGATACGTGTTACACCGTTCTCCGATTTCACAATCGCCAAGTTGGTTGAAGTTTCCACCAAACCTTTCATATCGTCGCTCATGCGCATCACGCCGTTGGGCAGAGCACGAACGATATTCACCAATTTGTGCTGATCGTCCAATTTCATAACTTGATCGGCTTTTCCGGCTTCAACGGTAAGTTGAAAATCCGGTTCCGTTGCCACAAATTCGGCTTTAATGGTTTTCGTAAATTTGTCAACCAACGCCTTAAAATCTGCCGCTTTATCAGCCGGAACAACAAGTGTTGCAAAGGCTTCACGCGGAATAGCATTGCGCAAACTTCCTCCATTGATAGTTGCTAAACGTGTGCCAAAAGCCTGTGCTTTTTGCAAAAAACGGAAGAAAATTTTGTTGGCATTGCCACGTCCGAGCACAATATCCATGCCCGAATGTCCGCCTTTCAAACCTTTGATAGCAACATTGAAAGCCTCTCCGGTTGCGGGTTCCATTGTATAATTTACAAAAATATTAGCATCTAAACCGCCGGCACAACCCACATACAGTTCGCCTTCGTCTTCAGAGTCCATATTCAATAAAATATCGCCTTTCAAAACACCCGGTTTCAAGCCGTTTGCGCCGTCCATACCGGTTTCTTCGGTAGCGGTAAACAACGCTTCGATAGGACCGTGAACCAAGTCTTTGCTTTCCAAAACAGACATGATCGCAGCTGCACCAATACCGTTGTCCGCACCAAGTGTCGTGCCTTTGGCTCGCACCCATTCGCCGTCGATATATGCCGTAATCGGGTCGGTTTCAAAATTATGTTTGGTGTCGCTGTTGGCTTGCGGAACCATGTCCAAATGCGCTTGCATAATCACGCCTTTGCGGTTTTCCATGCCGGGAGTGGCCGGTTTGGAAACAATAATGTTACCGACATCGTCCTTAATAGGTTTATAACCTAAATTTTGCAGCCAATTCATCATCAATTCTTGAATTTTTTCTTCGTGATTTGATGGATGAGGCACTGAACAAAGCAGTTGGAAATTCTTCCAAAGAGCGGTAGGTTTTAGAGATTCGAGGTTTGTGTTCATAGTTTTGTGTTTTTAGATTTTTGCAAAGATACGAAAAAATTATGAATTACGAATTATTTTTTTAATGCGATGTCAAATAAATTATACTAAGTTTTTCCACCACGATATTAACAAACATACAAAAGTTATCAACAATTTAACACTTTTTAACAAAAAAAATATACGAAAATCGGTTTTTCTACGTTATATAGGTGAAGTCAATTACGAATAACGAATAAAATAAACAAATCAACAATTAAAAAATGAAAACTATGAAAAATTTAATGAATTTTAATGAGGTAAACAGCAAAATCATTGTAATCAGAAATCAAAACGTTATCTTGGATAGCGATGTTGCGACACTTTATGGCGTGCAAACGCGCGACATCAACAAATCGGTCAAAAATAATCCGGGAAAATTTCCGGAAGGATACGTTTTTGACTTGGAAACCAATGAAAAACAGGAGGTAGTGGAAAATTTCCACCACCTTGAAAAACTTAGATTTTCGCCAAATTTGCCAAAGGCTTTCACCGAAAAAGGTTTGTACATGCTCGCCACTATTCTCAAAAGTCCTCAAGCGGAAAAAACCACGATTGAAATTGTTGAGGCTTTTGCTAAACTACGCACAGTTTCAAGTAATCTGGCGGATCTAAATTCTATGGAATATATCGAAACCATCGAACCGGAAATTATTGAACATACCGGAAACTTGCTTAACGAATTGTTGTTTTCCAGACTTCCAACGGCGGCGGAAACATCCGTTGAGGTCAATCTCGGTTTGGTAAAATTAAAACGCTTGGTAAAAAGCGAAAAACCTGCACATCATAGTGAGCTTGAAGAAATGAAACAGATAATGAAACAGATTCAAGAACAGTTGAAGGCTCCAAAATAAAAAAATCGTGTTTCTTAATTTCAAAAAATTTTTTGTATCTTTGCAAAATGAAAAATTTCCTAAAAAACGACTTGACAACTTTGCTGATGCGTATCGGCCTGCTTTACGTGATTTTATTTATCACGCAAGTGTTATTTTATATTTATAATCACGACTTGATTGGCCCGATAACGTTGTCGGAAATTTTGCAGTTATTATACGGAAGTTTTAAGTTCAACACCATTTCAATTTTATATCTCAATGGCGGTTTGTTTTGCGTGCTTTCGCTGATTCCGTTTCGGTTTCGGGCAAACCGATATTATCAAAAATCCTTGTTTTGGTTGTTTGTAATTAGTAATTCGTTAGGTATAATCGTGTTGAATTTAATGGACGTGGAATATTACCACTACGCTGTCAAACGCTTTACCAGCGAGGAATTGCACTTTTTGAGCAACAATACCAACAATGCGGCTATTCTTTGGACAGCACTGAAAAATCGCTTTGAACTCTTTATTTTCGGGGTATTGCTGATTTGGGGAATGGTTTGGACTTATCGAAAAATTCCGTATTATCCGACCAATATTTCAAAAAATATTTGGTATTATCCCATTTGTCTAATTGTTTTTTGTGGTTCGATTTTTGTTATGGTTTCGGGTATTCGAGGCAGTTTCACGTTTGCCATTCGTCCTTATACATTGAGCAATGCCGTGTATTATTGCGGTTCTCCGCAACAGGCGAATCTGATTTTAAGCAATCCGTTTTGCGTGTTGCGAACGATCGAACAAAAGATTGATCATCCGGTTTATTTCAGCGAAGAAGAGTTGCAAACTATGTATTCGCCCAATCACAAACCTTCGGAATCCCTTCATAATCTTGGCAAACGGAACATTGTGATTTTTATTTTGGAAAGTTTCAGTAAGGAACATTCTCAATTTTTGTGTCCTGAAATTTATCCCGATCATCCCGGATTTACCCCGTTTTTGGACAGTTTGATGCGAGAAGGATTTACGTTTAGAAATGCGTTTTCCAACGGCCGGAAATCCATTGAGGCCATGCCTTCGATTTTAGCCTCCATTCCCTCTTATAAAGCATCGTTTGTCTTACTGCCACAATCCATTGGAAAGATGAAGGCATTGCCGGCAGTGCTTTCCGAAGAGGGTTATCAAACATCGTTTTTCTGTGGTTCGGAGCCTAATTCAATGGGCTTTGAAGCCATTGCCAAACTTACGGGCATTAAACAATTATTTACGCGCGACGACTATAAATCCGCAGGATTTCCGGTTAACGAAAATACCAATGAGCTTTGGGGCATCTACGACCAACCGTTTTTGGAATACGTGCATTACGAAATTAATCGTCAGTCGCAGCCGTTTTTTGCGTCGGTATTCACGTTGAGTTCGCATCACCCCTACACCTTGCCGGAAAATATTAAACATCAAATGCCGGCAGGTTGGACGATTGTTCAGCCCACAGTGGCTTACACGGATTTTTCCGTTCGTCAATTTTTTGAAACATCGAAAAACGAACCGTGGTTTAACAATACAATTTTCGTGTTTGTTGCCGACCATGCTTCGGCGGAAATTTATTCCGACGAATACCGTGATTCTCGTGGAAATTCAGCCATTTTTCAATTTATTTATACGCCCGATAACGCATTGAAAGGCGAGATGAATCAAATCTCTCAACAAGCCGATTTAATGCCAACATTGTTGGGTTTGATTGGTTACGAAAAACCGTATTTCGCTTTCGGCCGTGATGTGTTCAACGAGCCGCAACGCTTGCCGGTAGCGACAAATCATGTCGGACAAAGTTATCAATGTATCACCGATTCGACAACGATTTATTTCGACGGCGAACACATCATTTCAACGTACAAAAACATCCGAAATCCGCAACAAGAAACCGTTGCCGAAACCTATCTCAAAGCGATTTTACAATCGTATTACCAACGGTTGTCGGAGAAAAATTATCTGTATCAATAACGTTTATCGTCCCAACCCCTTTTTCAAGAACGCCACAAATTCGTCTTTGCTGACGTAGCCGACGCCCTTATCGGTCAACGGATTGCCGTCGCTATCCAAAACCACATAATAAGGCAGTTGGTTGGTCTTGAAACGGTCGATTTCGTAGTCGAGATTGCGCTTGCCAACGGTTTTCTTCACTTTGCCGTCCACGTTTGATGTTACCCATTCGTTTTCGGGAAGTTCGGTTTTTTCGTCGGTATAGAGTGCAATAATCAGATATTCATTCAGCAAATCCAATACTTCCGGATCGCTCCAAACATCGGCTTCCATTTTTTTGCAGTTGGAACATGTGTGGCCTTTGAAATCCAAGAATACAGGTTTGCCTTGTTGTTTCGCGCAAGCGAGACCTTCTTCATAATCGAAATAGCCTTGCAAACCGTGAGGCAAATGCAATTTATCGCTTAATTTTGGCGTTCCGCAAAGCGTGGAAACATGGGCTGTTCCTGAATTTCCACCTGCTTGAACAGTGGCTTTGCTCAAATCAAATTGTTGTGCCGACATGGGTGGCGTTAAACTCGAAAGCATTTTGAGCGGTGCGCCAAACAAGCCCGGAATCATATACACCACAAACGAGAATGTCGCAATCACTAAGAACAGGCGGAACACGCCAACATGTTGAACATCGCTGTCGTGCGAGAATTTGATTTTACCCAACAAATAGAATCCCATCAACGTGAAAATCACAATCCAAATACCGAGATAGACTTCGCGAGTAAATAAATTCAAGCCGTAAGCCGTATCAATAGCCAACAAGAACTTCATCGCAAAGGCTATTAAAATAAAGGCAAACACGACTTTCACCGAGTTGAGCCAACCGCCGGATTTCGGCATTTTTTTCATCAATGCGGGAGACATTGAAAGCACCATAAATGGTAATCCTAAGGCAAAGCCAAAAGCAAACATACCTAAAATCGGCTTCAATACAGACGTTCCCATGGCTGCTTCAACCAACAATGTAGCCACAAACGGGCCGGTGCAAGAGAATGAAACCAGCGTCAACACTGCCGCCATGAAGAATGACGCAACTAATCCACCTTTATCCGCTTTAGCATCTAACTTGTTGGAAAGCCCCGTTGGAAGCGTGATTTCAAACAATCCGAAAAACGAGCATGCAAAAATAACAAACAACGCAAAGAAAATTAAATTCGCAATCCAATGTGTACTCAAAACATTAGCAAAATCGGCGCTCTTAGTCAATGCCACGATAACACCTAAAAGGCAGTAAATCAAAGCAACAGAGAACCCGAAAATAAGACCTTTCAAAATGCCTTCCGAACGTTTCGTACCGCCGCTCATGAAAAACGAAACCGTCATCGGAATCATCGGAAATACGCAAGGTGTAAGCACGGCCGCCAATCCGGCACCCAATGCTAAAAGAATAAACCACCAAATATTTTCTGATGCTGCTTCTTCGGTAGGTTCTGTTGTATCAGGGGTTTCCACAGTTGCAGCATCTACGGCAGGTTCAACAGAAGTCTCTGCAACCTCAGCATCTGTAACTTCACTATTTTCAGCCGGTTGTTCGGTTGCAGTGCTATTTGCAGCAGCCGCTTGCGAAACACCTTTTACCGCAAACGAGAAATCCACATCGCTATACGGTTCACAGCGATCGCCTTCGCAAACCATATAATCAATCGTTCCGGCAATCGTAAAATCTTTATCGCTCAAAATTTCGATCGGCTGAACAAAACCGGCGGTTCCTTTATGAATACCGATATTCAGTTCAAACACCTCATCGTATTTGATTGTAGGCGCAGGCACTTCCTTAATTTTGCCAACTTTTTTGAATGCTTTGGAATCGGGAAAAAAGAACTCGGTTGGAAGAGGTCCGTTTTCCGGAATTTCGGTTGCATACAGTTGGTAACCGGAGGCAATAGTGGCCGAAAAAACCAACTCGGCTTTGTTTCCTTCAAGTTGATTGACGGAACCCTTTCGGTGTATTTCATATATTTAGAACCGACTAAGCTTGCAAAAGCGCACGTCA
>QMCD01002140.1_pt1 | contig 11197 bp, 7 predicted proteins | sample 1821841 | NCBI WGS metagenome assembly QMCD01 (sample SAMN01991225, study PRJNA193472) | Termite gut metagenome, whole genome shotgun sequencing project. | isolation source: worker | host: Macrotermes natalensis | reverse complement strand
GTCCCACACGTCGGCCAGAATCCGTCTTTGTCGCGCCGCACACATCTCCACACCCGCCGCGCTCCACTCGTTGCGCGAGGCGGGAACCCGTCGGAACATACCCTCGCCCGAGCAGGGGGCGTCGACCGCCACGACGTCGAAAAAGTGGCGATAGGCCGCGAAAGCCGCCGGTTCGTTGCACGTAACCGCCACGTTACCAATGCCCCAGCGTTTGACATTGTCCACCAGCACACTCGCGCGGTTCTTAACAATTTCGTTGGCCACGACCAGCCCTTCCGGCCCGACCAAAGTCGAATACAAAGTGGCCTTACCTCCCGGCGCCGCGCACAGATCGAGAACGCGCAAAGGTGCCGGCGATGAAAATTCATCCAAAACGGCACTCCGAAACAGATACTCCACAAACTGCGAACTCGCCTCCTGCACATAGTACGCCCCGGCGTGCCATGCGGGGTCGAGCGTAAACGACGGCCTGCCAGCAAGATAGGCCCCATAACGGTTCCACGGCACGGGTTCGCCGACAGGCAGCCAACCATCCCCAAATCCGCCCCTGGCAGGCATCGCGGATAATTTGTATGGATTATACCGGACACTCACAACGGCCTCCCCGTCCAAAGCCTCCAGCAGTGCATCTACCTCTTCCGCAGCCAATCCAACTCCGGCCCCAACCCCAACCCCAGCCTCGGACTCATAACCAGGGCTACGATTCACCCCGGAACCCGGCCCCGGCTCAGCGTCCAGTGATCGTACGAATTCGGTCGGAAACATTGTCGATGATTTTTGGGTCGGCCATGAAGTCGCACCGGTCGATGTCGATCACCAGCACTTCGCCTTTGTAGATATTTTCGATCCAGTGGTTGTATTTTTCGTTGAGTCGTCCGAGGTACTCTTCGTCGATGGATTGTTCGTATTCGCGACCTCGTCGGCGGATTTGTTCCACTAATTTAGGCACACTCGCCTTCAGGTAAATAAGCAAATCGGGCTGCCGGATGAGCTCCTCGGAGAGGCCGTAGAGACGCATGTAGGTGTCGAAATCGCGGCTCGACATGAGCCCCATTTCGTGTAAGTTCGCAGCAAATATCCACGCATCCTCATGAATAGTGCGGTCCTGAAACAGATCGCCTCCGTTTCGCAGTGCGTCCATCGACTGGCGGATGCGGCACGACAGGAAATAGATCTGGAAGTTGAACGACCAGCGTCCCATATCTTCGTAAAAATCGTTGATATATGGGTTGTCTATGTTTTCGAAATAGGGTGTGGCGCCGAACCTGCGCGCCAGAATTTCTGTCAACGACGTCTTCCCGCTTCCGATGTTCCCTGCAATCGCAATATACATAATTTTACGTTATCGTTATGGTTAATTCGATGATCAAATGATTTGAGAATTAGATGATTAGCTACGCGACGCCCAAGCTGTGCAGAATAATTTCAGCACCGCTCCCCAGCTTTAGCGGCGCTGACGAGTCGCCCCTGCGACTCGAAAATAAATCATCTCATCTTCAAATCCTCAAATTATCTAATCATTTTCTAAAATCTGGTCGACAAACTCACGCGAGTTGGCCAGTCGTGGGACCTTGTTTTGGCCGCCGACCTTGCCTCTGGCCTCCATCCACCGGCGGAAAGTACCGGAGGGCACGACCGTGACCACAGGTGCCAACAAGGTGGTATCCCTGAACCGTTTGGCCTCATAGTCTGAGTTTTCGGCCATCAGGGCGCGGTCCAGCGCTGCGGTAAACTCCTCCATCGACGACGGCTCGCGGGCGAACTCCACCACCCACTGGTGAGCACCTTTACGGCGGAGATCCATGTACACAGGCGCAGCGGTATACTCTCCCACCAGAGCACCCGTTGCCTCACACGCCGCGACGATGGCGCGTTCGGCGTTATCGACGATGAGCTCTTCGCCGAAAGCGTTGATGTAGTGTCGGGTGCGTCCGGCAATGCGGATCCGGAACGGCGACAACGACGTGAATTGTACCACATCACCTATCATATACCGCCACAACCCGCTCGAAGTCGAAATGATCATCGCATAATTCACACCCAATTCAACTCTCTGAAGCCCGACAACCTTAGAATAATCCCCCAACTGCGTAGTGGGCAGAAACTCATAGAAAATCCCATAGTCGAGCATCAGCAACATGTCGCCGTCTTGCGAAAAATCATCTGCAATGGCAAAAAATCCCTCAGATGCATTATAGGTCTCCAGATAGTGCATCCCTTCCGACGGGATCAACTCACTGTATATCCGTCGATAGGGTTCAAAATTGACGCCCCCGTGCATGAACAGTTCGAGCCGCGGCCACACCTCCAGCAGATTGTTCTTGCCCGTATACTCCAACACCCGTCTCAACATCACCAGATTCCACGACGGCACCCCGGCCAGCGCCCGCACGTCCTGCCCCGCACAGCACTTACAAATCATCTCCACCTTACGCTCGAAGTCGGCCTCCAGCGCTATCTCTCTGGGCGGTGTACGCCACGGCCCGGCGAACCACGGCGTGTTCTCGATCATGATGGCCGACAGATCACCCGACAGTACACCACTGCTATTACCTTCGGAATCCAGCCGCCTCGATCCGCCCAGAGTCAGGGTTTTGCCACCCAAAATCGCAGTATCCGGAAACACACCGGAATTAAAAACCAGACAATCCCTCGGCCCTTGCAGGTGACTGTCCTTCAGTCCGTCCCGCGTCACAGGAATATACTTGCTCTTAGCGCCGGTCGTGCCGCTCGACTTTGCGAACCACGGTGTGTGGCCGGGCCACAAAACATCCTTTTCGCCTCTGCGCGCCCGCTCGATCCACGGCGCCAGCTCGCCATACTCTCTCACCGGAACCCGTTCCCGAAACCGTTCACAGGCATCCACACCACGAGCAACGGACTCCAGCCCATGCTCCCGCCCGAACGAGGTATGAGAGCCATTATGGATGAGTCGTTGTAACTGTTCGGTCTGCACGCCAACAGGGTCGCGCCGCATGGTCTCGACCTCCCGCAGCCGCCCCGCCGTAGCCATCCTGATTATAGTGGACAACAAAGACATAGGCTACAGATTAAAGTACCTCCCCACGAGGGCTTTGGCTTCCGGTTTGGCGAACACCACCACGCGGTCGTAGGCCACCAGTCGGGTTTCACCCACGGCCATCATCACCCGGTCGCCCTGAACGATTCCCCCTATGGTCGCCGCCGCCGGAAAGTCCAAATCTTTCAGCGCGACTCGTGTCGCCGGCGCTCCCGGCTTAACAACAAACTCCAACACCTCGGCGTCGGTGCCTGTGAGACACTTCACGGCTTGCACGTCGGTGTTCATCGTGAAGCGGAATATATTGCTGGCAGTCAATATTTTCTTATTGATCACGGTGTCGATGCCAATACTCTCGGCCAGCGTAATGTAATTCAGATTCTCCACCTCGGCGATCACCTTCTTCACCCCCATCTTCGACGCCAGCAACGCGGTCAGAATATTGGTCTCCGAACGGCTGGTGACCGCCACAAAGGCGTCCATCCGGTTGATGCCCTCCTCCATCATCGCGTCGGTGTTTCTTCCGTCGGCATTGATGATCAGCGTCTTGTCCAGAATTTCCGCCAGCCGGTACGCCTCCTGCGGGTTATACTCCACCAACTTAACATTGATATGCTCCTGCAGCGCCGAGGCTATCTGCACGCCGATGCGACTTCCGCCGAGGATCATCATGTTGCGTACCTCAATATCTTCCTTGCCGCTCAGGTCCTGCACCTCGTGCACAAACTCGGCCGAAGTCACAACATACACATTATCACCCACCTGCACCCGATCCCCTCCATGAGGTATAATAGTCTGCGTCCCCCGAGCCACAGCCACGATGCGATAGTACATCTCCGATGGACTGGGCACGATCTCCAGCATGGTCTTTCCCGCGATGGGCGAAGTGGACCCCACCCGGAACACCACCAGCGACAACCTCCCGCCGGAAAAATCGACAAATTCCGTCGTCGAAGTGTGCCCCAACAGCTTTATGACCTCCCCCGCGGCGGCCATCTCGGGGTGGAACAGATAGTCGATACCCATCCCCACGAAGATCTCCTTGTTCCCCGGCTCCAGATACTCTTTATTGTCGATGCGCGCAATCGACTTCTTCGCTCCCAACCGCTTAGCCAAAACAGCCGACAGGATATTGGTATTCTCATCCTGATGAACGGCGATCAACAGATCGGCCTTCCTCACCGACGCGCGCTTCAACACGGCGAACGTGGTGGGATCACCCTCGATCGTAATCACATCCGCCACATTGGAAATACCTTCCAATTGTTTCGCGTCTCTATCCACAACGGCGATATCGTGTCCGCCGGTGCCGCTCAACATTCTGGCCAGATGTCCTCCGACCTCGCCCGCTCCAACGATAACGATTTTCATACGCCGCTCGATTTTCCACAAAATTAGGAAAATTTCCTAATTTTGCAGTCGGTTACAAGAAAAGATTATGGCGACGTGGCTTGTGGTTTTGTTGGTGTCGGTTTTGGCTGTCGGATTGATGGCGTTGGGGTTGTCGTTGACGTTGATGATCAAGGGTCATCATATCGACGGCGAGATCTCGACGAATAAGAATATGCGCGCACTGGGCATCACCTGTGCGGTGCATGACGCTGTCGGCGCTGCTCATAATAGTGTTAATAGCGACAAAGACTACGACTGCGCGAGTTCATGCGCCAGTTGCGCAGACCTTTGTGCGAGCGACATGAAATGAACCGTGGCGCGGAAATCCTCCGCCACTCGGCGGGCGAGGTCGGGGGCGAGAACGTAGGCGTCGTCCACGGTTTTAGCGACATGGAAGTCCTTTAGGCGCAGCAACTCATCGAACTGACTACCAGCAGGGTAGCCTTTCGGTGTGCGCTTTAATATATTGGAATAGTCAAGCGCGAACCCACCTTCAGCCGCCCGTTTAATAGCCTCTACAACAGCTTCCCCGTTATCGAAAATCTCGTCCCTGGTGCTGCGCAACACCTCCGGCATGGGCATGTACAGCCCCGCGTCCAGCATACTATAGCCCAGCATACCATCCCCACCTGCCGGCTCGACGTGAAAATAATATCCTGCATTGCCCGACTTCTTCCCACCCGGACACGCGTAAACACCAAAGTGAGTTTTATACGGAGTCTTATCGTTACTGAACCGCGTATCACGATAGATCCGATAGGTACACTCCCGCAATGAAAGCCCCCTCACAGACTCATCAAATAGCCCGATACACTGAATAAGTTCAGCGGCAAAATCATTAAACACCCCGTTGACCTCCACGTACCTCGCCTTATTCGCCGCAAACCATTCGCGGTTGTTGTTGAGTCGCAGCTCGTTAAGAAAATCCAAAACTCTCCGCATAGTACGACTATTTTTTGCGCCCGAATCGTGGCCTGGCGGGCCGGTCGGTGGGTGCGTCGGCGATTATCTTGCGCGCGCCTTCTAACGTAAGTAGCGCAGGATCAATGGTTTTTGGTATCTTATAGTTTTTACCCTGATAGGCGATATAAGGCCCGAACCGCCCGTTTTTGACGACAATTTCCGGCTCTTCATCAAAAGTCTTGACAGGCTCAGCAGCGGTTTTCTTCGCCTCTACAACCTCCATCGCCCTCTCTAAGGTAATGGTATACGGATCGTCCCCCTTGCCCAGAGAGGTGAACTTGCCGTCGTATTTCACGTATGGCCCGAACCGTCCCGTGCCGATAACGACCTCCTTACCCTCGTGCTCGCCGAGCGACCGCGGCAGCGACAGCAACTCCAGCGCCTCCGCCAGAGTCAGATTGGCAATAAGTTGCCCCTTCTTCAACGACGCCGCACGCGGTTTTTCGCTCTCTGCGGCGGGTTCGATCTGCACCATCGGTCCGAATCGCCCGATACGTGCCGACACCTGTCTTCCTGTCTGCGGATCCACACCCAAAACTCTAACCTGGTGAGTGTCGGTATGCTCGGCACCCATGGCGCGGTCGATCTCGCGGTGGAACGGCCCATAGAAGCGGGCTATCATCTCCTGCCACCTGGCTTCGCCTTCGGCAATCTCGTCGAACTCTTTCTCGACGTTGGCGGTAAAATTATAGTCGAGTATATCGGGAAACTGCGCTTCGAGGTAATCGTTCACAAGCATCCCTATATCGGTGGGCGACAGGCGGTTAACCTCTTTACCGGTAGTCTCGCTTAAAAGTTGTTCGCCTATAACACCCCCCTTAAGAGTCAACATCACATACCCTCTCTTGGCGCCATCCACACTGCGCTTCACCACATAATCTCGGCTAATAACAGTCGAAATAGTCGGCGCATAAGTGGATGGCCGCCCGATGCCCAGCTCTTCCAGTTTCTTCACCAGCGACGCCTCGCTGTACCGAGCGGGCGGCTGCGTAAACCTCTGAGTAGCACTGATATAATTCACACCCACACTGTCCCCGACAACCATTCCGGGCAACAACCCCTCATCCTCACTGTCGCTATTATGGTCATCCACACCCTCGGCATACAGCCTCAAAAACCCGTCGAATCGCACCACTTCGCCCGTTGCCGTAAAATGCTCGGCCACACCGCCCACATCGATCTTCACAACAGTCCGCTCCACCTCGGCGGGCTTCATCTGCGAGGCCACGGTACGCTTCCATATCAACTCGTACAGACGTTTCTCAGCCGAAGTCCCCTCGATCGTCTGCCTGTCGAAATACGACGGTCTGATAGCCTCGTGCGCCTCCTGTGCGCCCTTCGAACTCGTCTTATAATTCCTTGTATTCGAATACTTTTCGCCGAACAGCTCGGTCACCTCTTTTTTCGCCGCACCGAGGGCCGCGCCCGACAGGTTCACCGAGTCGGTACGCATGTAGGTGATAAGCCCCTGCTCGTAGAGTTTCTGAGCCACACTCATGGTCTGACTCACGCCCATTCCCAACTTCCGCGACGCCTCCTGTTGCAGGGTCGAAGTGGTAAACGGCGGCGCTGGATAACGCACGGCAGGCTTTTGCTCCACACTCGCCACCCGCATCGCCGCCCCATTGCAAGCACGCAAAAACGCCTCCGCCTCCTCCCGCGTGTCGAACCGCCGCGAGCACTCCGCCTTGAACACATTATGGCCCGAATCACCTCCACAATACATCTCCGCCACCACCCGAAAATAGTCGCTCGACTTAAACGCCATAATCTCGCGTTCCCTCTCCACCACCAGCCTCACGGTCACACTCTGCACCCGCCCGGCGGAGAGCTGCGGCCTCACCTTGCGCCACAACAACGGCGAGAGCTCAAATCCCACCAGCCGATCCAAAATCCTCCGCGCCTGCTGGGCATCCACGACATTCATGTCGATCGCCCGCGGATTTTCCACAGCATGCAGAATCGCGTTTTTTGTGATCTCATGAAAAACGATCCGGCGAGTCTTTGCCGCCGGCAGCTCCAAAACTTCGCTCAGGTGCCATGCTATGGCCTCTCCCTCGCGGTCTTCATCGCTCGCCAGCCACACGGTGTCGGCTTTCTTGGCCGCAGCCGATAATTCGCGAACCAACTTCTCCTTATCCCCATCCACCTCATAATGCGGCACGAACCCGTTGTCGATATCCACCCCCAGCCCCTTCTTCACCAGGTCGCGAATGTGCCCATAACTCGATCTGACGGTATACTCTTTCCCCAAATATTTTTCAATAGTCTTAGCCTTCGAGGGCGACTCGACTATCACTAAATTCGATCCCATGCAAACAGTTAAGTAGATTAGAAAGAGACTACCGCTCAATAGTGAAGTATGTCACACGAATAGTGGGCCCACCATCACTCCCCGTGCCTTTGAGAGTGGAGTCTCCGAAGTCGAACACCTTGTCGGCGGCCGGACCGAGGAAGAATGCCCGCGGCACCTTACCGGCGGCCAGCTGTTGAACATAAGCCGTTATGTCCAATTCATAATATCCGTTCGACAGATTCAAAAATCCATTGTACGGCAAGCGGTACGACGGGTCCTGACCGGTCTGATATCTCGCCTCGTTGACGTACTGATAATCGGGTATCGGACTCAAATACGTATACTTCTGATAACTCCCCAGTCTGTTAACAGACGCATCCTGCGCCGCAACGGAAGTGTCCCCGAGCGACAACCTCAGCATGGCCTGACTGATCATCACATCCTGCCGGTCGCTGCCCAATCCCTTAATAGTCTCCACAAACTCCTCCGTAAACCGCAGATAGGTTCCCACGCCGCCCATGCTCTGCACATACACCGTTGACAGCGGCACACTCGTACTCAAAGTATCCGTAAACCCACCGGTGGCGGCCTCCAACTCACCCAATCGCGACCCGTCAAAACTGAACCTGCTCAACCCGATAGAGACGTTGTTCCATTGGGTCACCTCGCCTGTCTGGGGGTCGGTCACGTCGTTGTCGTGAAACGAAAACAGCGTCGTCAATGTGTCATATATCGCACTGACATCCAGCGTGTCGTGATTCCTCACGTGGAGCCTCAGGCCAGAACCGACCAGATCGGCCTTCCACACAGCTGCGGCAGCGGGCGAACTTTCCGACGGAGTGATATAAAGACCATGGAATTTGCGCCTGAACAACGTATCCACAGTGTAGTCCTCCCACCCAAGGTGCACGATACTGTCCAAATACGCCCTTCCCGCCGCAGTCGGAAGCAACATCGCAGCCACATCTCCCCGCCCGCGATGAGTGAACTCAAACAACTTCTCCCCCCTGTATCGTTCAATATCAAAATTAGCCCTGTACACCGAGTCGCGACTCAGCCACTCCGGCCCCTCGACCACATCGTACACCTCGAACACCTGCTCCACATTCTGATCGCCCGCAATATCGACAACATCAAACACAACAGTCATGGAATCAATGATAGGATCGATCCCATACCCCTCTTCGGTCTCATACGGCTTGGAGATGGGTAAAAACTGCAACAGCGCACCATTCGTCCTGGCGCCAAACACACCACGCTCATCCACCATCCGTCCCAGCCACGCACCCCCCATCCTCGACGAGGGAATGCTGTCATGTCGATACAAAAAGGTCTCCACGGCATCCCCCATGGTGACTATCTCGACATTCATCTGCTGATTTTCGGGAAGAAGACTTTGCCCCAACCGGTCATCCACATCCGTACATCCGGTCGCCACCACCAACAACAATAAAGCCGCAAAAACAGCCCCCCAAGCCCCCCCCCAATTACAGTATCTCATCGTAGAATTTGTCGTAAAGATTTAAGTATTCCGCGCTCGGATGATCGCCCTCCACACCCTCGGTATCGCCGGTGACAGTATCACACACAAGTACCTTCTTGCCACCCTCGCGCGCATAATCGCTAACACCACAAAAAGCGTCTTCACGCAGATTAACGCCACGGCGGCGGGTATCAAGGACATTAAAAACACAATTGAGGAAGCGAAGGCCGCCTTGGATTTATATGGGAAACGCACAATTCTTTTCGTGGACGAAATCCACCGTTTCAATAAAACGCAGCAGGACGCGCTGCTTCCATTCGTCGAGGACGGTACGCTTATTCTAATCGGAGCGACCACCGAGAACCCATACTTTGAAGTAAACAAAGCCCTTGTTTCCCGTTCCATAATTTTTGAATTACATCCGTTAACAAAGGACAATATAAAGGTACTGTTGAACCGCGCCGTTACCGATAAGGAAAAAGGCTTGGGTTTTTTGCCTCTAAAAGCGAATGACGACGCGCTTTCCTTCCTTGCGGACCGCGCCAACGGCGATGCCCGCGCCGCCCTTAACGCGATAGAACTGGCGGCATTATCCACCGAGCCGGACGAAAACGGCTTTATAACCGTCGACTTGGAAACGGCTTCCGAATGCATACAGAAGCGCGTGCTGTTTTATGAAAAGGACGGGGACAACCATTACGATACAATTTCCGCGTTTATAAAATCCATGCGCGGCTCCGACCCGGACGCGGCGGTGTACTACCTTGCGCGCATGCTTTACGCCGGGGAAGACCCTAAATTTATAGCGCGGCGTATAGTTATATGCGCGGCGGAGGACGTCGGCAACGCCGACCCGCACGCCCTGATGGTAGCGGCCGCTGCGGCGCAGGCTGTGGATTTTATAGGTATGCCGGAAGGGCGGATAATACTTTCGCAGGCCGCCATTTACGTAGCGTGCGCGCCAAAAAGCAACGCCGCAATAAACGCGGTGGACGCGGCTTCGGCGGATGTAAAAGCTATTCAAGTTAAAACGCTGCCGCCATACCTGCGCGACGCGAGTTACCCCGGCGCGGCGGAATTAAACAGGGGAACAGGATACCAATACGCGCACATGTTCCCCGGCAACTATGTGGAACAGCAGTATCTTCCGGACGAGGTAGCCGATAAGGTTTACTACAAACCCACCGAAAACGGAGTGGAAAAGAAAATAGGCGAGGCTTTAAGGAAGCTTCGGCCCAAGCGGAAGTACGATTAATACACAAAGTGTAAAAGGAGAAACCCAAAGCATGAAAAAAAGAAGGAAACTGATTGTAGGTATTATTATAGCGGCGGTGGCGGTCGGGGGCTTTTTTATATGGAACAGCCGAGCCCAAACCCCGGTCAACCCCAACGAAAACGCGCCTACGGTCGCGCTTGAGAAAGCCGACATGGTTAAGACCGTTTCAGCCTCGGGCGCGGTAAAAAGCGCGAACACAACAAATATTTATTCCACGCAGACAGGCTATCCGGTGATGGAAATACTTGCGGATTTAGGCGATACCGTAAAAAAAGGCGATATTTTGGCGCGGCTGGATATGTCAAGGCTGGAAAATGAAATAGCCCAGGCCGAGCTTAACCTAATGAGCGCGCAGACAAGCGCGTCTGAGGAAAACAGGCTTAACACCAACGCCGTAACCACGGCGGAAACTTCGTTAAATTCCTCCCGTATCGCGTTGGAGCGTCAAACGAAGCTTACCGCCAACGCGGAAAAGGATTTGCGAGAAGCGGAAGCCGACTTGGAAAAGGAATTTGACAGCTATTCCTACGATAAAATAATCGAGGACGCCCGTATCGCGGCGGAACGCAGGGAAACCGAGCTGCAAACGGCAAGGGAAGAGCTTGCCAAGGCCGAAGCCGAGGAATTTGACGGCTACACCTATCAAAACGCCGTGCGCGACGCTGAAACGTCGCTTGCCCGCCGTGAAAACGACCTTGCGGAAGCGCGGAGCAACCTTGAAGAGGAATTGAACAAGAGCGACAAATTCGACCCTTATACATACCAAAA
>QMCD01004554.1_pt1 | contig 11198 bp, 7 predicted proteins | sample 1821841 | NCBI WGS metagenome assembly QMCD01 (sample SAMN01991225, study PRJNA193472) | Termite gut metagenome, whole genome shotgun sequencing project. | isolation source: worker | host: Macrotermes natalensis | reverse complement strand
AACGTGCGCTGAGGTTTTACAGGATTTGCTGAATACGTACGAAACGGAGTACTGGGTTGAAGGTAAGGTGATCAATCTCGGCAAACGCGAACGGAGCAGCAACGGACTTGTCTTGAGCCAGGGTAAAGGATTCCGTAGCCTGACGCTTTCATCTGTGGATGATACGCCGCCTATTACCCGTTTATATGCTTACGGGAGCGACGTAAACCTGAATGCCGGAGAATATGATTCATACCACTTATCGGTAATTGCATATTCTTTTTTTGCAGCTATATTAAATACATATACTACATTAAAGTCGTTCGATTCTATACGGCTATATGTCAGCCATTTGCTATCCGGAGAGAAAGTAACCCCTCTTGGTTCTCCAACAGGATCTTGTAACAATGTTGTTTTTTGCTTTGAGGCGATATCTAATAAATTGACTCTGTTTTTACGATCAGTATATACTATAGATTTAGAGTCGGGACTCCATTCAAAAGAGCGGATATAAGTATCGTTGTTTTTTGTCAGCTGTACAGGATCGGACCCTGTCGCATCTTGCATATAGAGTTCGGTCTCTCCTGTTGCATCAGACATATAAGCGATATATTTGCCATCAGGTGACCATTCGGCTCCACGGTCATGTGCTCCGGGCGAACGGGTAATATTTTTTGTAACACCCTTATCTACCGGTAGGTTAAAAACCTCGCCGCGTGCTGTTACTACTATCCGTTCACCATCAGGTGAAAGGCTGGCTGCATTGAAGTACTTTTCTCCATTCTTAATCTCACTTCTTGCATAGATATTATCTGAAGCAAGCGATATATTGATTTTTGCAGGCTGCTTGTTAGCAACGTCCAGTTTGTATATATAACCTCCGTTTTCAAAAACAATTATGTTACCATGGTGGCTTGGAAACTTTACATCATATTCAGTAAAATTAGTAACCTTAGATGTCTGTTTTGATTTTGTATTGTATACAAAGATATTCATTGTACGGTCTCTATCGGAAATAAAGTAAATGTCGTCACCAATCCACATTGGCATAATATCTTGTGCATCATTATTTGTGATGTTCTCTACCGATTTTGCTGCCGGATCGTAAATCCAGATATCATCAGCCATTCCGCCTTTATAATACTTCCATGTACGGAATTCACGCATTACACGATTGTAAGCGAGCTTTTTTCCATCAGGGGAATAACTACAGAATCCACCTTCGGGTAATGGTAGCCCCTTTGATAATCCGCCTTCATTATTTACAAGAAACAAGCGGCCTGAGAATCCGTCGCTGATACGGTTCCTGTATATAATATCTTTGCCATCAGGAGTCCACCCCATAACAATATTATTAGGCCCCATCCGGTCGCCGATGTCGTCCCTGCTGTTTGTAGGGGTGTATGTAATCCGCAAAGGCTCACCTCCAACAGAAGGGATGGTATACACTTCCGTATTACCATCATATTGTCCCGTAAATGCAATTGAGTTTCCGTCCGGAGCAAACTTCGGAAACATCTCATATCCGATGTGTGAAGTTAAGCGTTTGGCTTCTCCGCCATTTATCGAGACTTTATATAAGTCTCCGGCATATGAGAAAACAACTTCGGAACCATTGGTGGAAGGGAATCGGAGTAACCGGGCTTCCTGGGCAAATATCAGTGGTACAGTAACCAATGATATGAAAAGAAAAAGTACAGATTTCTTCATCATAAGGTTATATAAGTAATCGGTAATAATTAATAATATATTTTCTCTGTTTTATAAACTGCTTGTTTATAGCTAAATACAATTAAAAAGTGACAAAGGTAACAGCTTTTTATGCATTTTATTAATAGTAACCTTTTGGTACATCAATATTATATAAAACCACTTATATACAGATAATTAAATTAATTTTTAATAACATATTCATACGCAATATGTGTTACCTAATTTAAATTAAGTATTGACTATAAACAAAGGTAAAACCTTTAGCATGAAAGAAAAATTGTTTTCGATTGATTTTTAACTATTTCTCAAACTTTTCCTTTATTTCTTCATAGGTCTTTTCTCCGACATAACGTTTACGGGGAGTAAATTTTGTTGAGAACAGGCTCCTTGTGTCATCATAATCGGAATAGTTTAATCCTGCAAGGTCAGAAATAGAATATATGAAGTCTTCGGAAGAATAAGGGCGGGTTTTGTCAAAAACGAGGTCTGTTCTGTATTTTTGAAAAGAAGGAGATATCCAGACCATGAAAGGTATCTCGCTCATAGTAGGAGAGACTTTCTCATAGGCGTGGCCTGCAAAATCACGATAGTCATATAACTCTTCGCCATGGTCAGACAAGTATACCATTACAGCATCCTGATCCTGTAGCTCTTTAAGGGAAAGGATAACGCTGTTTATAATCGAGTCATTATATAATACGGAGTTATCATATCTGTCTATTGTTTTCTTTGCTTTTTCGTCTCTGTAAAGTGCATCAGGTACTAATCCATCCTTCTTGTTATTGAAAACAATATATTCTTTGGGATACCTGAATTCGTATGCCATATGATTTCCAATTAGATGAATAATAATAAGTTTATTCTTTTTATTATCTTTTTTCAATACTTTGTCAAGAACAGGAAGTATAATATCATCATGTTGCTTATATGTAGCCAGATTATATTTTGTACCTGCCAGTGAGAATAAGATATCGAAACTGGAACGTAATTCTTCGCTAAATCCCTGGTTGCTTATCAAGTATGTATCATATCCGGCACGATTAAATAATTCATACATCGATGGTTTTTTGGAGAAGTACTCAGAGTGTTCATAATCTGACATTGATAATAAAGAACGAATAACAGGGATTGTATGTACATGTGGTGCTACTATGTCCTGATAGACTACCAGGCTGTCTCCATATTGTGATAGTAAAGGATTGGTGTTTCGTGGATAGCCATACAATGACATATGATGTTTGTTCAATGATTCACCTATCACAATAACAAATACCTGTGGTATGGTATCCTGTTGATTTATCTTTACTTCATAAGGTTCTGTTTGCCGCTTTCTTATATCCTTGACCTCACCACTGGTACGGATTTTATAACTGACAAATGTTTTGTAAAAGTTGATGAAATAAACAGAACGTGATACCCTGTTGATACCAACAATAGATAATAATGTAATAATACCAAAGATAAACAAAGTCTTATGTTCCCTTATCTTCAAAGGTCTGAACGATCTCATTGTGCACACCATCACGATGGGAATGGCTGCATATACAAGAACACCGACTATAACCCATATACTCAGATAATGCGCAACAAATTCCTTACTTTCTTCAGGATTTGTTTCAAACAGGCTTGTAACACTATTTTGCTCCAGCATAACATTTGCAAACAGAAGGTATGCCAGATATATCGATCCCGGTATGATAGAGATGGCTAACATAACAGAATAAATAACTTTCTCAGACTTAGAACTGATAAAGAGGGAAAGTGTCCAAATGGAAGCAAAAAGCAATCCGCAAACTAAGAAAACAGCGATTTTATCGATGAAAGAAAAGTTTTCAGCTAACGGGCATAATATGGGCACTAAGAGTAATATATAAAAAAGAAAGAAGAATTGCATTTTCTTCCTTTTTAATACGTTAAGAACATCGCTCATTCGTATAATTCAGATTATCAAGTTTTTTTAAGTCAGTCAGTCTGTAGCAGTGTTAATAAATACCATTCCAGAGTGCACAAATATAGTATTTTATTCTTACTTTTGGTATAGTTTAAATATAGACAAATCATATTTATTAAATATGAGTAGAAGGACACCCAAAAAATCGAAAAATAGCCCGGCCCGTAATAACTATCTGTTAGCTAAACCAACTTACTTCGGAGATAAGAATATCCCCATGTCAATAGAGTTGATTCAATATGATGCTATGCGTGTAGAGGTGAAGAATATCCAGTTGCAATCAACGATAAAAGATCAGATAGATAATACAAAAGTAAACTGGGTGAAGATAACCGGTATCTCCGATGCAAATGTGGTAAATCGGATTTGTAAGGAATTTGGCCTGCATAGCTTTGATGTAAAAGATCTACTTGCCGATCAGCAGGTTGTCAAAGCAGTTGGATATGATAAGGTTTCTTACGTTTTAATGTCTGCTTTTTATCAGGAGAAGGATGTGATTGATATCGATGATATGCAGGTTGCATTTATTCTGGGTGACCATTTTATCGTGAGTTTTCAGGAAGGCAGTGTTCCGGCTTTTGATGAAGTGAAAAAGAATATATCGAAGAGAATAATATACTCATACGTCAGAAAGGTGCGGATTTTCTTCTCTATATCTTATTGAATGCAGTAAATATATCGAATGTGAATACAGTAATGGATATCGAAGATGAATTGGCCAATGTCGAAGATCAATTGATTCTGGGTAAAGATTCTATTGATATATTGAAGCTATTACATGAGTGCCGTGTCGACTATATGCATATAAGACGCTCTATAGTTTCTCTACGCGAAGAGTTTACTAACCTGCTGCATAACACTAATAAGCTTATAAAAGAGGAGAATGTAGTTTATTTTAATGATTTTGACGACCGTATGCGAACTACATTAGGCGATCTGGCATCATTTCATGAATCCCTGACATCGTTGTTGGATTTATATTATAATAACAATAACTTAAAGATGAATGAGATAATTAAGCGTTTGACAATTGTCTCAACTATGTTTATACCTCTGACGTTTATGGTAGGGGTATGGGGAATGAACTTTAAGCTTATGCCCGAAACTGCCTGGAAATATGGATACCTGGTCGCATGGGTGGTATTGGCAGCAATTGCGGCATTCACATATTTATGGATAAGGAAGCAAAAATGGTTTTAATGAATATGCATATGAAAAGAGTTGTATTTATAGCATTGGTTTTATTATTTAGTATCTCATCATTTTCGACTAGCTTACAGGTAACTATGCCAAATGATGACATTAAAAGCCTGTTTGATAAGGGGTATTATCAGGAAGTGGTGGATCAGCATGCCAGTCAACCGCGTAGTTTATCTGCTGATGAACTGGCATATGTTGCTGAATCATATTTGCATTTGAATGATATGCTCAATGCTTCCATGTATGCAGATCTGTCTGTACAGAAGAATGCAAAATGTGCTAGGGCATATTATGTGAAAGGAACTGTTCAGAGTATTAATGGCAGCACTGATCAGGCACTAGCCAGTTTTATGAAGGCAGCCGATGCATCTCCCAACTATGCTGATGCATACACCGGGATGGGTGATATCTATTATGGTCAGGATAATATTAGTCTTGCTGAACAGAACTATAAAAAGGCAATGTCATCAAATCCTCCTTCAGAAAAGGCATATTATATGATTGGAGCCATATATGCCGGGAAGGATGATATGAAAAATGCCTTGGAGGCATTTTATATCGCTAAAAATAAGATTGTTAAGGATAAAGAACTTCTTGTTACCGTTCTGTATAATATAGGGAAAATGGAGTTTGATTTTGGACGGTATACAAAAGCGGTAGAAGCGTATGAAGAGCTTATTGAGAATATGCCTGATGACTATTATTCATATGAAAAATTGGTACAGTGTAATAATGCTTTAGGATTATATGATCAGGCTAATTCATATAAATCGAGACTATATAATGCATACAAAGCAGGTCAGTTAGTATCTGGTAGTATTTCCAATAACTTTTGTATAGATCAGTTTCAGGTAGGAGGTAATGATGTTTTTGCTTATGAACGTTATGAAGAACCTTCAAATCAATCTATTATAAAGAATATATTCTATGTGATGAACAAAGAAGGTGAAGTAGAGTCTTCTGTTTCAATGGAATATATCCCATCTACAGAGGTGGCTAAGGGTGAATATAAATTTACTATGACCAAAGGTGAAAATTATTATACGTTTGACAAAACTTTTCCTGATAATGTAAGCTATAGTACAATACGTCCTTATGTCGAAGATATTATTACAGGTAAAGTACAACCAAGTTCTAACTAACTGTTTTCTCTAAAGCCTGCCATAAGTTATCCTTTGGTAATGGAGCAATAATTTTTATCCGTTCTTTAGATACAGGATGTATAAATGATATTTTACGTGCGTGCAGGCTGATACCCCCATCGGGATTGGATCTCTCTGCACCATACTTTAAATCACCTTTGATAGGGCATCCCATTTTAGCCAACTGAGTACGTATCTGGTGGTGGCGCCCAGTTTCCAGATCTATTTCCAGCAAATTGTATTTCTCCGAATGAGCAATCATTTTGTAGTGAAGAATAGCCAGTTTTGAGTTTGACTTTTCTGTATCATAAGCATATGATTTATTCTGTTTCTCATTTTTCACCAGATAATGCTTCAGAGTACCTTCCGCTTCTTTTGGTGTGTTCTTTACAATTGCCCAATAAGTCTTATCTATCTCTTTGTTTTTAAACATCTCGTTCAGGCGGCTGAGAGCTTTGCTCGTTTTTGCAAATACAACTATACCACTTACAGGGCGGTCTAAGCGGTGAGTAACACCACAGAATACATTTCCGGGTTTATTGTATTTCTCCTTGAGGTATTCTTTCACAATTTCTGAGAGGGGCTTATCTCCGGTTTTATCTCCCTGTACAATCTCCGAAACAGTCTTGTTGACAATAATGATATGGTTGTCTTCGTATAATACGGTCATTTTAACGTAAATATGATAATATATAACTCAAATATAATGCGAACAAAGGTAATAACATAAAGGTAAATAAATAGAAGATATTAGTATTAGATTGATAATTTATAAAAAAATGTGGAGGATTACAAATCGTAGTCCTCCACATAAAATTAAGTAATACTTATTCAAAAAATTCTTGTATTATCTCAGAGATTTGGTTGTTAGTGTTGCTATATCACTGGTTATACCCAGATAGCCTACTCCGCCAACTACCTTGTATGCTCCAAAATATCCGCTTACATATTTGGTAGCTTCTATCCTGCTGCCTGCATATGCTCTGATAGATTCCCAACATCCCATATTTCCAAAAGTAATTTTGTCTGTCCAGCCCTCAGTAGTTCCGGATACATATACAGACCCTACATGCGTTCCGTTTCTGTTAAATAGTTTTATACATCTGGGCTCGTCTTTATCTCCACAATATTGGAGTGCTTCCGGGTGTCTAAGTGCTTCTTCTTCACTATTACATTCAATGGTTTCGGCAACCGCAAATTCTCCATACATTTTTCCTCTTATAGCTACAACATACCATTTAGAGTTTTGTTCGAAGACGAAAGCTTTACCGGAAGTTCCATTCTCACAGTCTTTAGGAGGCGTAATGGTTGACAGATAGATGCTACAGACATTGCCTCCAATTTTTATCGAGAATTCAACCTTATCCAGACGTGAACTTGTAGAACCTGAGAACTTAACTTCGATATAGCCTCCGGTTTGTTTATCCAGTGTTTGTTCTTCTACTCTGGCTGTTATACCACTATGTGTTCCAATCTCAGCAGCTAGTAATTTATAAGATGAGCCACTGGTCATTGTATAAGGTATCTGGATAACCTCTGTACCCATATCATAATTTATGTATCCCGTAGCATATACATCGTTACATATCAATGAGAATGGCGCCTTCACAGTTATATTGCCAGAACCTGTAGTTGTCTTTGAACCACAACTGTTAGTGGCAGTAACAGAAATTACATTAGCATTGATAATATCTGCTGTTCCTCCCTTTATTGCAACAGAGGCTTGTGTATCTGAGCCTACTATAGATAATCCCTTGGATATACCTTCGGTGGAAATAGTCCATTTATAAGTAACACCTGTAGGGTCTGATACCGATGCAGTAGCTGTAAAATTATTGTTGCTCTCAATTACTACAGGGCTAGGACTGAATGTAATAGTCGGATTAGGAACTACACAATTGTTGACAGTTATAGTACCTGTACCCATTACTTCCGTATAACCACATGAGTTGGTTATAGTTGCCTTTATATCGCTGGCATTGAATGAGCCGGACTTAGTTCCTTTGATAGTTACATAAGAGGCATTATTGCTACCTTGTATTAATAAGCCATTAGTTGCAGAATTGCCAGTTGACCATAAGACTGTTTCACCAGGTAAAACAGATATGCTTGCAATAAATGTATTATTAATATCAATGACTACCGGGCTAGGAGTGAAGGTAATAGTCCTGCTTACAGGTGAACAGTCGTTTACTGTAATATTTCCACTACCTGTAGCTGTTCCTGTTCCACATTGATTTGTTGCAGTAACGGAAATCACATTTGCATCGATTGTTCCTACTGTGGCCCCTTTTATTGTAATGAAAGTACCTGTGTCCGGTGTAGAAGCGTCGATAGATAATCCCTGCGCTTGTCCGGCCGGTGAAATAGCCCATTTATAGGTTACTCCGGTAGGGTCTGATACCGATACAGTAGCTGTGAATGTACCATTCTGATTAATAACGACAGGGCTTGGACTGAATGCTATAGTTGGGTCAGGAGCGGCTTCACAGTTATTAACTGTGATAGTCCCTGAGCCTTGTCCCGGTGTGTTACCACAACTGTTGGTGGCTATAACATTAATCGCACTGGCATCGAATGAACCGCTCTTTGTCGCTTTTATGGTAATCGAATTTCCTGTAATAGTGCCAGGGATTGTTAGTCCGTTATTAGTAGCGTCTGAGATACTCCAACTATAGGATAATCCGCTTTCAGGAGATGATATGCTGGCTGTGAATGTTCCGTTCCTGTTTACTTTCGTAGGGCTAGGATTGAGAACAATAACCGGAGTTACCGGTACCAGACATGCTCCGTTTACAACGATATTACCGCTGCCATACCCATTTGTAGAACCGCAGGAGTTGGTCGCAGCCACTTTTATATTATTTGCATTGAATGTTCCGGCAATGGAACTTCTTATTGTAATAGAATTTCCTTTGGTTGTACCTTCGATCGATAATCCGTTAGTGACAGAGTTCGAAATTGACCATGCATAAGTTTCTCCGGCTTTAGATGTTATAGTTGCTGTGAATGTATCCCCTTCTGTTATATTGACCGGGCTTGGATTAAATGTAATTGTAGGAGGAGTAGGCAGTGTACATCCCGGTCTGGATGCAGTATTATTCAGATGAGTGGTTATATGATTCACAGGAATTGCACAGCTATTGACTTTGATATGTAGTGTTTGCTCCAAATCCCTTATCTCATCGTCATCGGTATCTAATACTTTTACCAGGATAGTATACTCTCCCCTGTTTTTGTAGCGATGAGTAGTTGAGGCAAAGAATACATTAGAACCGGATATAATCAACGGTTTTGTTTCTGTTATCCCATCTCCATAGTCCCAGACCGTATTTTTTAGAGTATTTATATATATGTTGTCTATCTTACCCCTGTATTCGAAATATTGATCTGTATCCATACAGAATTCATTCGTGCCGATAATATTGGTGCTGAACCAGGATGCTACAAATGAAGGAAGCCCTATGTTTGGATAAGCACCCGCAGAGAATAAGTTATCCAGTTTATATAGTCTGAGAGAATTCGGATCTTCTTCCGGATTGTCGATCACAAATATACATGGTTGAAAAATGTTTGCCGGGATGTATATGCGTCCGTCTGGTGCCATCTGCAAAGCTCCCAGCTGGGTATATTCATCGAAATGGAAATTTTTTTTCGCAAGTGCCGGGGTAGGTGAAGCCGTAGCAAGTAATTCATCAAAATCCCAGACCTTAATCCCATTTATCTGGGGGCTGTACTGTTCACTTCCGGTAGTGTACAGGTATTTGCCTGACAAGGAGAATTCTACTCCATAAAAATCCCTTGTATAATTTGTATCTATATATCTGGCATTACTGAATGCTCCTGTGGAACTGTTAAAGTCTCCATATACAAGCTTTCCTTCCCATGTGCCCCATGCAAAATGCTTACCATCGGGCGAAAATTTCAGATATCCCTGGGAGCTTTCGGCATTTGTTGTTAATCCGGGAATTTCATATGTAACAGCATTACCGGATTGTACTCCGGATGAGGTTACCAGCCATGCATTCAGGTAAGTCTTGCCTGATGTGATTTTTGATGTGGCTACAATCCAATAGTCTTTTTTATTGGCATGCCGTACAGATGTTACGTTTTCACTAGTTTTACTTCCTGCCGGTATTCCTGTAAATAGCACCCTGGTTCCTTCCATTCCACCTAAACCGTTATTGAGTGACATATTCAGGATGTTGAAGCCTAAGTTATTAGCCCCTTCGGCTCCTAGTGAAATTACAACAGCTTTGTTAAGATGTCCGGGATAAGGTATTATAATGCCGGACTGAGCTGATGATGCATGCCCCCCCAGACCACTGGTAATTACTTCATAATTCCTATTGTAAAGGGTTATACCATCCGAAAAGGCTAATAAACGCCCATCCGAATCGGATAGGGTGAAACAACCTTCGTGTGTGTTCATAGGTGAACCTGTCAGTTCGGTGGGTATTCTCTTTAGTGTAGTGTTGGGCGTTCCGAATAGCCCTGTGGCACTGAAATCCTGTATAGTGTTCCATGTGAGCCCTGCGTTCTTTCCGAAGAACCAATTGTTTACTTCTCTCTGGGCAAACATATTTTGTATGCCTGCCAAGGATAGCAACAATAATAATATATATAGTTTTTTCATATTTTTATCACTTTACAATGAATACAATATTTACAAACGAATTGGAATTTGTATTCATAGATACTACATCGTAGGTCATGACACCGTCTTCATCTATGCTTACATTATTAATGATATTCGTATCATAGTAAGTAATGGCATAGTCAAGTTCATCTTTTGCATATAACCGCTGTTTTTCCGGAGATGGTATTCTGGTAAGACTTGCATTGCTGCTTACAAACAACGGATTGTTGCTGTCGTTTGTGAACTGTTTTTTATATTCGGCATACAAATCACACGTTTGGGGATTATTATTCTCAAGAAGCTTGATGGTAAACGATGGCATGTAAAAATAACGCTGTGCTGTACCATCCATCATTTTTTTCCATTTTGCTCCATCCCATACATATATTCCTGGCGAAATATTACTTGCTACAACGGTATTGATATTGTAAACCATTAGGCCAGTATGTTGTAGCTCCTTACCAACAGCGTCACTAATGTCGGTAAGAGTAGTTAATGAGGTCAGATTTACTCTTGGCAACCCTATACCTTTATTAGCAGTAGAATTATCAACCGCCGGATCGACCGGAGTTTT
>QMCD01007290.1_pt1 | contig 11200 bp, 11 predicted proteins | sample 1821841 | NCBI WGS metagenome assembly QMCD01 (sample SAMN01991225, study PRJNA193472) | Termite gut metagenome, whole genome shotgun sequencing project. | isolation source: worker | host: Macrotermes natalensis | reverse complement strand
CCGCCTATCGTTATAGTATCGTTTTAGTTTATTGCGAGCGATACCCATCACATAAGCCCGCGCATCTTCTATCTCGCGCGTTTCAAATTGTCGATACAGATCCGCATAAGTCTCCTGCGCGATATCATTAGCATCGTCATAATTACTACAATGATACACCAGATACTTCAACAAGTGATCGTACGTATCATCATAAATTGTTCGAAATTTTTCTTCTTTCTTCATATATCCCTCACCCAATAAGTGCACCATACACGCCAAATAGTTTCAAGATTATTCAAAAAAGCACTCATCGTGCTTATGGTTGGTCGGGGTTACTGGACTTGAACCAGCGACCTCCGCGTCCCAAACGCGGCGCGCTACCAACTGCGCCAAACCCCGACGCCCCCCTATTATAACACATTCCGACAGAACCAAAAGGCTAAATCTTATCAACCTTCAGCTCAAAGAACGCTCGCGGATGATGGCAAACCGGACAAATCTCCGGAGCCTCTTCACCAACGTAAATCGTACCACAATTGCTGCAGCGCCAAAGGGTTTTTGCACCCTGGCTACCCCTAAAAACCGCGCTCTTTTCAATTTTTTCCGCCAACGCTTTATACCGTTCTTCGTGTTCCTTTTCAATCTTACCGACTTCGCTGAATAGTCTTGCAATTTCTTCAAAGCCCTCTTCTTTGGCCTTAGCGGCAAATTCCTCATACATCACGGTGTGCTCGTAATTTTCCCCGCTCGCCGCATCGCGCAAGTTCTCCAGAGTCCCGGGGACCTGCCCACCGTGCAGAGCCTTGAACCACAGTTTCGCATGCTCTTTCTCATTCCCGGCCGTTTCTTCGAAGATATTCGCAATTGCCTCAAACCCATCCTTGCGCGCCTTGCTCGCGTAATATGTATATTTATTCCGCGCCTGGCTTTCACCCGCAAATGCCGCCTGCAAATTCTTCTCCGTCTCGCTACCTTTTAAATCATTTGCCATAGACCTCTCCCTTTCGTTTTGTTCACTAATTATACTATACCTTGCTTAACTTTATCTGGATTTCTTTCTTCTCGACCTGCGCTATCTCGGAGTAGTCTGGTTTTGCCAGCTCAATAAAAATGCTTAGCGTCTCCGTGGCAATCACCTCCCCAAAGTCGTCAATAGCTTCTTGCAGGGTTTCGTCACTCGTTTCAAGGTGTAGTTTTATTCGATCATCCACATTCAAACCAGCCTTCTTCCGCGCCGACTGAACAACCCGAATCACTTCCCGGCTCAAACCTTCACGCTTTAATTCCGGGGTCAGTTTTTTGTCCAGCATAACAATTGGAGCCGAATACATCTCGCCTATATCCATCTTGTTATCGCAATCGTAATTAATATCTGAAACACTCGGAGAAATATACTCTACTCGTTTTACGTTCACTTCCTCTTCAATAATCTGCTCATAAAACTTCCCGAGTTGTTCTCCACCATACCTCAATTTATTAAGAGGTTGCCTAACTTTAATTTGCCCAAACTCATCGTCGCGCTCCATCCGTAATGCTAAACCTTTCTCAATGATCCCGCGCGCAGCCTCCATATCTTTCAGGACTATCTCATCCACCCGACCTGCTGTTGGCCAATCCTGCAGATGCACGCTTCCCTCGCCGCCCAATTTCTGCCACAATTCCTCCGCCAAGAACGGCGTGAACGGTGCAAGAATCAAGGCCAACTGCACCAGAACAAAATGCAAAGTCCGATACGCCTGCTTCTTATCCGCATCGTCCTCGCTCTTCCAGAATCGCCGCCTGCTTCGCCGCACATACCAATTCGACAAGTCGTCCACAAACGGCAACACCGCCGAAAGCGCATCCGGAATATTATATTCTCCCATAAACTTATCCACGGTTTCATTCAGCTGATACACCCTGCTCACAATCCACTTATCTAATGGATTAGCGAGTTTTTCTATATCAACTATTATTTGTAACGACTTTGTAGTCCCGATATTATTCAAGGAATCGGGAGTATCGGAGTGAGCCGTATTTGGCATACGACGAACGAGAAACGCATCCGATGACGCAGAAGAATACGGAAATACGAAGTCGTCCACCTCCGCATACATCGTAAAGAAATCATACACATTCCAAATCATAGCCAGTTTCCGGGCCACGTCCGACACATCTTTGTCTTGCAGCGCAAAATCCTCGCCCGAAAGTAGTGGGGAACTCAGCAACAAGAACCGCAGCGAGTCCGCCGAGTACTGATTCATCAATACATTCGGATCGGTAAAGTTGCCCAGCGACTTGCTCATCTTCCGCCCATCATTTCCCGCCACCACGCCAGTCGTAATCACATTCCGGAACGCTTCCGAACCAAACAGAGCCACCGAAACCGCATGCACATAGTAGAACCACGCCCGCACTTGCCCAACATATTCCGCCACAAAGTCCCCCGGAAAATTAGCCTCAAACTTTTCCTTGTTTTCGAACGGGTAGTGAAACTGCGCAAATGGCATTGAACCCGACTCGAACCAGCAATCCAAAACTTTATCGATCCGCGTAAACTTCTCGCCTTCAATCTCAAATTCAATCTCGTCCACCCACGGCCGGTGGTAGTCTTTCAGTCTCTTTCCCGACAATTTTTCCAGCTCTGCATACGACCCCACAACTTTTACGCCACCACGATCCCCCTTCCAAACCGGCATTGGCGTTGCCCAAAATCGGTCCCGACTCAAGTTCCAATCCGGTGCCGCATCGATGTTTTTCGCAAACCGCCCATTCTTCAGATACTCCGGAAACCAATTTACGTCGCCATTTCTATCCAGCATTTCGGCTTTTTGGTTCTGAATATCAAAAAACCAACTCGGCACCGCCCGGTACATAATCCGTTGCTTACTCCGCGGATTAAACGGATACTCGTGCCGAATATATTCAATCTTCCACACCACACCCCTCTCTTCCAAACACTTCGCTATAAACTTATTCGCCTCCCATACTTCAATCCCTCGTTCATCAGTATCCCGCACCCCAATCTCGTGCAACTCCTCCGCCACTTCCGGATAGTAGTATCCCTCATCGTCCAAAACATGTCGCACCGGAATACCACTCTTCTGCGCCAGCTCAAAGTCAATCTCCCCATACGCCGGCGCCAAATGCACAATCCCCGTCCCCTCCTTATCCTCCACATAATCCGCCGCCCAAACTTGATAGATCTTATCTTCCAACTTTTCCGCAAAATTAAATAACGGTTCGTATTCCTCGCTCACCAACGAAGATCCCGAAATATCGGCCGCGACAATCTCGTAGTCTAGCCCATCAAATACCTTCGGCACTAAGTCATGAGCCAATATATAGTATTCACCCTCAACTTTTACCAGTGAATAACCCATCTCTGGATTCACCGCCACTCCCGTATTCCCCGGCAAAGTCCACGGCGTCGTCGTCCATGCCAACAAATACACGTCCCCGTCGCACCCAATTTTCTTGGCACTTGCCGCCTTCAGCTTAAACTTCACATACACACTCGGGTCCGTCGCCGTCTGATAAGCATCATTATCCATCGTCACTTCATTCTTGCTTACCGGCGTCGCAAACTTCGTGTCATACATCAAAACCTTTTCGCCCTCGTAAATCTTCCCCTTCTTATACAGCTCCGAAAACGCCCACCACACGCTTTCCATAAAATCCTTATCCATCGTCCGATACGCACCTTTAAAATCCACCCATCGCCCAACCCGGTCGATCACCCCCTCCCAAGCCTCCGAATTCGCCACCATCGATTCCCGCGCTTTTGTAATATATTCCTCGAGCGAAACCGTCGTGCCAATCCCCCGCCGATCCGTGATCCCCAACTGCTTTTCCACAAAGTTTTCCGCAGGCAACCCATGGCAATCCCATCCCCAACGTCGCTCCACTCTCTTGCCTTTCATCGTCCAGTACCTCGGCACCGCATCCTTCACGATCGAACTCAGCAGCGTACCATGGTGCGGCACGCCCGTAATAAACGGCGGTCCATCGTAAAACACATACGCATTCTCCGCCGGTCGCTGCCGAACCGACCTCTCGAAAATCCCATTCTCTTTCCACCACTTCACCAACTCCGGCTCATACTCCTCCGCCCTTCGCCTTAACCCATACTTGAACTTCATTTTACTTCTCCCTCTTATTATTTGTCTGTTGACATTTATGCTTTTGCTTGCTATCATCAAATTGTACACTGCCATTAGGCACCCGAGATTGGTCAAAATTGAGCGAACCAGTTTGGCCAATCGCCACATCTGAAGCACTCAGCTCAAGAGTTGCCTCGGACACAAAACTGCCGTCAGGCACCCGAGAATCCTCAGCTCGCTGAGGATTTCTCATCTCGAAAATCAACATCTNATCTCACACTTACCACAAACCCTTTCGTAGTCTTCTTCATTTACTTTATATATTCTCCGAAGCAGTCTTTTCGAGCTCATCGTTCGCGCCTGCGATAGCATCGCAAAACTATCACCACCCTGCGATACAGAACAATAAAACTTATTCGCCTTTCCCCGCGAAGTCAACGGCACACCAAAGAACAAACTCTTATTAAACTTCCGCAACACTAAAACCGGTCGCTCAAAGTTTTTGTTTTTACCATCTTCCTCGTCGCCAATATTCGCCCCAAGGGCACACCACCAAATCTCCCGCGCCCGAAACTCCGGTGGCAACTTCTTATCGAGCCGCGCCTTTTCTCTATACCAATACAGATAATCACGCATTGCTCATCTCCATCTCATAAACCTCCGCATTTGGAACCGATGGCGCCAAAGCATCCGCAATCGGCCTACTCTCGTGGATCAATTTCAAATGCTTAATAATATGACTACTCGTCACAACCAAAATCACACCCTCGCTGCGCTTTGCCACATCCTGCAAGAATTCCCGCGCTCGCGCATTTACATCCCGCACCGACTCCCACTCCTCCCCCAATTTCGCGCCTAGTGGATCCTCTTGCGCATCCCTCCACCCACCAGCTTCCGCAACGGGCTTCCCTTCAAAGCCATTCCGTACATCATCCAACCTCTTATCCTCAATCACCGAAACTCCATGATACTTATTTGCGAACTCCGCCGTTTGCTTCGTCCGCTTCAGCCTAGACGTTATTATCAAATCAATTCGGGCTTCGCGCAAATCCTCCGCCAACTTCTTTGCCTGCTCCTCTCCCTTCGCCGTCAGATGCACATCAACTTCCGGATCATAATTCACCAACTTCTTTGCATTATAATTCGTCTCTGCATGCCTTACAATAAGCAACTTCATTTCTCCTCCAGGTACTTTTTGATCAATTTCACATCCCGCAAATCCTTGTCGCGGCCAAATTGATTTTTCCACTTGGCCGTAGCATCTAGGCTCACAAACTTCACCCCACCTAAATCAACCGCCTTTACTATCATATCCTCAACCACCTCCTCGCTCATCTTCAAGAAATTGCAATAATAAAACGCCTCAACCGCCTTCTCGCCACCGCGCCGAATCCCATCATCCCCATTGGGGTACTTAAACCTTTCCCAATCGCTTCCCAGGCTTTCAAAAAGCCGCCTCGTCATCAAGATATCGATGTCTCCGCTCTCCCGCAAGCCCAAAACCTCCAACAGCGCCGACCCGAACACTGCATACTCGCCGTCCGGCAGCTTTAAACCCTTTACCTGCTCAATAATCCTCTGGTTTACAATCTTCATTTTTCACCCCCCTCAATCTCTCCCTGCAACTTCTTGCTCAAACCTGCAAAAACCAACCGATACGACTCGTCCACCATCATCCTAATCACTCCCTCCGGCACATCCGTACCCAGATACACCGTATTCCAATGTCGCTTATTCAGGTGATAACCCGCAACGACTTTCCCTTCAAATTCCCTTCTCAATTCCTCGCCCATCTCCGGCTCTAACTTCAGCGAAACTGACTCTCGGCTCGCCCCTCCATCACCCAACAGCGCGAAAAACTTTCCGCCCACTTTATAGAGCGTCGCTCCCCAATCCGGCTTGTACTCTTTTTCAGCTCCCGCCAGTTAGACGTCGGCCTGATAAATTGGGGAATGCGTTCCGCTTGTACCAAATAACCTCATTGATAATTTCGATTCCGAGTTTTTGACTATTCAAAAACGGTACCATCCAGATTCTAAGGGGGCATGATTTCAATTCATCAACCCTCTAGCACTCAATTCGCCTTTTTCGTAAGACCAAACGGGCAGTTCTACTCTCTGGCATAACCCAAGATTTCTTCCACCAGCTCGCGGCCGATAACCGCTCTAACGCCTTACTCGTATCATACATTAGAGTTAGGAAAATGTAAAGCACGAGTTGTTCGCTTTCCGAACAACGTCCCTCACGATAGACTTGTGGCGCAAGGCAATCTACTACCTAGCCCAAACACAATTCCCAAAAACAATCCAACTCGTTCAAGCTTTCACCCCGGACCCGAACCTGCTATCATTAGATAGTATGAACATCAAACAACAAATTAAAAGCGACCGCCCCCGCGAAAAAATGCTCCAAAAAGGAGCCGCCGCCCTCACCGACCAAGAACTCCTAATGGCCATGCTTGGCAGTGGCATTAAAGGTGCCAACGTCGCCGACCTATCACGCAAGATTCTCAAGCTCGTCCGCTCCAAAGGCCCCGACCTACAACTCGTTGACATCCGCTCCATCCGCGGCATCGGCGACGCCAAAGCCGTCACCATCTTTTCAGCTCTCGAATTTGCCAAACGCCAGCTCACCATCAACTCCCAAGCCCTCAACTCGCCCGACAAAGTCCTCAACTTGCTCTTCGACATCAGCACCAAAAAACAAGAATACTTTATACTCCTCACTATCGATGGCGCCAACCGACTCATCAAAAAACGCACTATCACCATCGGCACCCTCACCGCCAGTCTCGTCCACCCCCGGGAAGTCTTCGCACCGGCCATCGAAGACCGCGCCGCCTCCGTTATCGTAGCCCATAACCACCCTTCGGGCAATCTCGAACCCAGCCAAGCCGATCTTCATGTCACCAAGCGTCTCAAACACACTGGGGAATTACTCGGCATTCCCCTGGTTGATCACATTATCATCGCCGGCCTCCAATGGCTCAGTATCGTATGAGCAAAACCTACTCCCTCGAACTCGCCATCAACACACCAGACAAACTTCACGCGCTCCAGAAACTCCATAAATACAGCACCGACACCACCGCAAACTTACTCGAAAACCTAGAGACGCAAAACGGCTTAACCATCATCAAAATCCACCATACCGAATCCGACCTCACTGACCAATTCTATTCCAGCCTCCAAAAAGACCGCGACCTTATCATCCTATCCGACGAACTGTCGGAAAAACGAGCCACCGAGATCCTCAAACTTTGCCGCCCAGTCGAGACCCAGCTCAAACGTCTCCTCATTCACGTCCTGCCCAAGATTGAAAACACCCTCGATAAAATTATCGAGAAGTACCAGCGGCACAAATCGCCCACCGAGTCCATTAGTCGCATCGATTATTGCCAAAGAATCCAAGATTTTTCGTTCGGAGAGCTGATAAACGTCCTTGGCATCGACGTTTCCACCATCGCCCGCAACCAGTCTGCCCGGGGCGACAACTTGCTCAAACTACTATCCAAAGCCAACAATTACAGCGAGCTCAAAACCTACATCCGGGAACTTTTCGAACCAAGGACCGTCTGGGATGGCATCAATTCAATTATCGCTAACCCTGTTAACTTGGACCAAATTCTCCACCATCTCACCGAACTGCGCAACCTCCGCAACAGCGCCGCCCACCTCAAATCCATCCTCAGGCAAGATATGACTAACGCAAAACATCATCAAAAACTCATTCTCAAACATATCACCACCATCAAAAACGAGTACACTAGTAGCCAGCAAGCTACACACGGCAGAACCGCAACCTCCACCGACTTCGTCCTCGAGGCCGTCAAACCCTACTGCGCAGACACCTACAGACCACGCCTCAGTGCCGCATCAATCTGAATTAACGGTTTTGCCCCCACAGTAAATCCTTCTCGAGTATCATTCACGGGCACACCCGTTTCCTCAAAGAGCCGCAAAAGCTGGCTCACACTAGCTTGTGGATATTTCTGCCGCAAAACCGCAAAAGCTCCCGCTACATAGGGCGCAGCCTCCGAAGTGCCGCCCCATCCCCTGAACTCAGTATTAGAATAGCCCGCCGGAAACCACACCGACTTTAGCGTATCAATACTACCGTCACCACCCGGCGCCAAAAGCGCGGTATTCGGACCATTTTGCGAATAAACCGCCAGATTCCGCATCGTATCATCCACAGCTCCCACCGCTATCGCACCGTCCACGCAGGCCGGAAATTCCACCGAATTCAACTGCACCTGCATATACTGGTCCACCGCCACTCCTGCATTGCCATTCGCAACGACCGTAGCGATCCCTAAGTTTTTTAGTCTGCTAAACGCCTGCTTGTAGCCCTCGTACTGCCCGGCAATCCCCGGAACACTTTCGATTATCGCCCGACATTCAGCATCGCTCCCAGCACTATACTCTTCCACCCCAATGGAATAGTTCACGCTGGCAATCGGCACACCAAAACTACCGCTACTATCCGCGATATATTCCAAAGCTGCAATAGACAGTTCGTTATCCGGCGATATCATCGCCGGGTTTCGCCCCACCGCCGGTATATACGAATACGCCTGCACCGCAATAATCTTCGCCCCCGGGGCCGATCCAGCTAGGTTAATCTCGCCGACCGCTGGGTGAATCGTCTGCGGATCCATCGCGATAATCCCCGCCATCGACGTTCCGTGAATACACGGCTGATCAAACTGATTCTCCGCCGTTTCTGGCAACCTCGGCGTGCAATCCGAGGCCGCCCCCTCCCCCCGGTAAATCCTAATATGGTCCTTTTGCGCCACCACCTGCGCGCCCTCTGGGCACATACTAACCGGCTGCTGCCCATAGGCATCCACATATCCCTCAGTAAAACCCACGCAAATCTCTTCAATCACTTTTCCCTGCAACGCGACATGATTCTTATTCACCCCACTATCAACTACCACCACCGCAAAACCTTCGCCGGTATAATTGCCCGAAGCACCCGGCGTGCCTATCGGCGCAGTCGCACTCGGCTCACCTTGCGACCCAGCGCCGCCAGTAGGCCTATTCGCGGATCTACTGGTCAACGCTATCCCCACAATCACCAGCGCAATCAAGGCAACAGCAACTACAGTTATGGCGATCAATTTGTTCCTCCGATGCCTACCTTGTCCCGTATCTAACTGCTCGTTCGGCACCAGCTCCTGATAGCTCTCAACCACCTCGGCTTCTTCTACACCTGCCCCCTTGCTTTCCATCCCCTTGCCACCCTTTCTTCTTGGTTCGTGATTTACTCGTCGCTAATAACATATTAGCACAACGGTTATAAACTATCAACTGCTAGTCCAATCTGATAGCTTACGATCATTTTTACTTCCTGCGCCAATCTGTGGCCAATCTGTTGCAGCGGCATTGACTTTTCGCACAGTCTGTGCTACAATAGGGACTGCGGCTATCATAACCGAGGAGGTTTTGTCATGAACGCAAAACTGGAGAACTTCGCCGAGCAGCTTAAAAAAACACCGGTTTACCCCGGCTACCCAAGTCTAAGCGAACGCAAAACGCTGACCCTCAACCAATACGAGGCCTGGGTTCACTACGGACGCCCAGATGGCACGGTCATCGGCGTCAACTACCATGACCACTATCTCATGGGTCTGGACAAAGGATTGGCGCTCGGCACCGACCGCCCCGACTTCTTCGACCTTAAATTCGCCCCCACCTACGTCCACGGCGGCTACCCGCGCGACGCCATCGGTCGCCCCGTCCACCCCTACGCTGAGGTCCTGCTAACCAATGGCCTGGCCGTCGAAGGCATTGGCCATTATTGGACTCTTGGGCCCCAGCTTTGTGCTGATTCCATCGTCATCGGTTGCGACCCTAGCGGTGCCTGGAAAGCCATCGTGGTCCAGCGCAGGGATACTGGAGCTATCGCCCTCCCTGGCGGCCACGTCGAAGCAGAAGAGGTTCCGTTTAACACCGCGCTTCGCGAGTTAAGAGAGGAAACTTCTGCCTGCCTATCCAAAAAGCATCTGCTTGCAACCGTAACCGTTTATCAGGGTCCTGTCGCCGACTCGCGAACCACACTGAACGCCTGGCCGGAAAGCACCTTCTACATGTTTCTAGTTGACAATATCAACGAGCTGCGGCCAGTAGCCGGCGATGACGCCAAAGACGCTTTTATTGCTGAAATCGACGACCAGTTCTATACCAAGATTATCCCTTGTCACGCCGAGCCAATCAGAACGGCCGTACGATCGGCCAAAGAAATCCTTACAAAATAATAACAATCAAGCACATCAAAAGCCCCGAACACACGTTCGGGGCTAGTTTTTTACAAAAAACTGTACTTAAACAACTCCATACTGCTTGAACTGGTCGGCCATCGTAAGGCCCATTCCGTCCAGCTCCTGCATAATCCGCTGAACCGCTTCAGGATTGCCAGTCGCCTTTCCGGCCGCGTCGCTGATCTTCGCCAGGTCCACTGGGCCGCGCGGATAAGTCCGGTCGATAAACTGCACTTGATCCGCCTTCATCACGATATTCAGTGACTCCAAATCCTTTGGAAATGGAAGGAAGTAATGGCCCATCCCGGCCGCCTGAAGAATCAAATCGCCGTACCGTCTCTTCAAGTCCTTCAGTTCTTCCGCTTCCGTACCACCCCCCGCGAGACAGGAATAAATTATCTGCTTTCCACGGCTCTGCACACCCATAGCTTGATTATGCTTCAGTATTAGGTTCGTAAACCAAATCGGCGGTGCACTGTCTTGGCGAACCCCGGCGAATTCCTGCGTATGCCCACGGTCAAAATATCTCAGGAAAAATGGTGTCGAGACCGTATCGGTTAAAGCAATTCCCGCATCCCCGTTAAACGCCGATCTCCAAATGGACAGATATCTTGCCGTTCCATGGGTAATTCCATGAATTCCGTTCTGCAACATACAGAACTTATGTCCAGTCGTACCCTGAAGCGGCACGCCATACTTTGCGCCAGCCCCCACATGACTCGTTCCGCGACAATAGTTCTCACCGCCCAACTTGCCTCCGTCAATATGCCCAGCCTGAACCACCCACACTTTTCAAATAACGCCATTACTACCCCATTCAAACGTTAGGTATTGTAAGGTTTCCCAGGAATCTCTAACCCAAGATAATGCT
>QMCD01004696.1_pt1 | contig 11203 bp, 10 predicted proteins | sample 1821841 | NCBI WGS metagenome assembly QMCD01 (sample SAMN01991225, study PRJNA193472) | Termite gut metagenome, whole genome shotgun sequencing project. | isolation source: worker | host: Macrotermes natalensis | reverse complement strand
GTGAATGACGGGTGTGCTGCGTCGGGGCCGCCGAAGCAGTCGGCATACTGCTCCCGGAGGTTTTTTTCCAGTTCCGAAAAATAATTCGGCGGGAGTATGCAATCGGAGTCAAAGAAGAGGAAATAGTCGCCTTTGGCCAATTGCATGCCCACGTTGCGTGTGTCGCTGCGGCCGGTATTCAGTTTGCACCGGTATTGAATAGCCAGCCTGTGTTCATATTGTTTCAGCACACCGGCACAGGGCAGGGTGGAACCGTCTTCTACCACCACTACCTCCACCATTGCCCCCGAATATTCCTGAGCAGCTATACTTTCCAATAATTCTCCCACTTCGTCGGGACGATTATAGACCGGTATAATGATAGAGTAAAACATTGTAACACAAACTAATCTACAAATATAGCGAAAAAATAACAAAAAATATTAAAGATTTTTATAAAAATTCGCTACATTTGTAAGGTTTTTAAAAATCACGTAATTATGAGTCGGGAACAGGAAACTTTATCGCACAACATTAACCGTATTTCACAGGGTACCGAAATTACCGGTACTATTAATACTACCGGGGATATTCGCATTGACGGTATTCTGGAAGGGAACTTAACCTCCAAAGGCCGTGTAGTTATTGGTGAAACAGGTCGTGTGAAGGGTGAGTTAAATTGTCGTTTTATAGATGTATGGGGTACTTTTGAGGGGTCGTTATCGGCCTTGGAAGCTACGAATATGAAGTCAATGGCTATAGTAACCGGCGACTTAAAGACCAGCAAGTTGTGTATTGAAGTGGGCGCCAAATTCAACGGCACCTGCTCCATGTCTGATCCTTCCCAGGAGAAAGAGAGCAACAACAAACAGTAATCTTAGAATAAAAATACGGGGGTTTTCTTTTTCGGGGCAGTCGGAATGGCTGTTACGTCGCGGAAACGCCGCAAATCACGTTTGTAAAATACATATTCCGGTGTCAAAATCTTATCATCGGGCGCAGATATGCTGTACCACGGCGATAAGAAATTATCGGCGGGATTTAATAATATCTGCGGGGTTTGCGCCGGCCGGTAGCTTTGCGCGAGCAGGAACACGCGATCGCCGGTAACAGGGTCTTCGGCCACATCCAACACCATGACTACGTGCCCGGGGCGGGCGGACTGCACCAGCATATCGCCGGGCATGATATCTTTCAGCGACGTTACCTGTACATCGGCCAGCAGGGTAGCGATATCGGAATTCGTGAAGATAAAATCAAGATAATTCCTGAAGGTACGGTAGCGGTCAATGTCCGACGATTGTTTTGTCCAGTAAGTTTTATCGTTGATTGTCATTTCAAGTCCTTCGGCCCATTCTACATAGGACACTCGCTTACGGCTGGAATTATTAACGGTAAAGGCTATTTTGGCATATTGTTCCTGTCTGAAAAGATATTCGCCGCGCAGGCGCATGCAAAATTGCGCTTCTTTTTGCAGTCCTTCCACGCCCATATTCAAATCAAGCACGCCGGCATAGATATTGTTGTTGGGTTTCACCGTGCCGTCGTGGTATACGGCCGATTCACCGTCGGCCAACATACGCAGGTTACGCAGGTAATAGGTAAAGGACATTTCGTTGCCATTGATGCGTTCATATCCGTCGGGCGGTTTAAACCGGGTTTCCACCGTATAGCCCATGGGGTCAATCATTGATGAATGCTGAGCTGCCAACGGCAGACAAACACACGCCATCACCGCGGTGATTACTCCGCGCTTGACAATAGTCATTATATGTCGTAGCTCATTCATATTTATTACCGGACAGGCACAAGGCCTACCCTATCTTATCTTATCTTATCTGCGTTCCATTTTGTACAGTTTATCGGCACGGCGCACTTTTTGCGGCACGGCCATAGAAAAATACAATCCTTTGCCGGCTTCCTCCACCGGTTGCAAGTTTACCCTGATATCATCAATAATCGTTTCAATTACGCCGGTGGTAGGTCCGGTAATCAACACCTCATCTCCTTTCCGCAGGCTGCCTGTTTCAATATAAAATTCGCCCACGCCCAGATTGCTGAAATAATTGGTTGCTTTGGCGATATACGTTTTCCCGCGGGTAGCGCGGTTGCCATACACTTCGCTCCACTCGCCCAGGTGCGCGCCCTGGTAATAACCGTTCCAAAAGCCGCGGTTGAACACGGTTTGCAGTTCGGTGGTTAATGCAGCGATTAATTCCGGTGTATACGTGTTGTCGACAACGGCTTGTATGGCGCGGTTGTAGGCCGATGTCACTGTTTTCACATATTCGGCAGAGCGGGCGCGGCCTTCAATTTTGAATATCCGCACGCCGGCGTTGAGCATTTTATCAATAAACCCAATTGTACAAAGGTCTTTGGGCGACATGATGTATTCGTTATCCACCACCAATTCCCGTCCCGTATCATTGTCGGTCACCGTGTAGCCGCGGCGGCACAGCTGGTAGCAGGAGCCGCGGTTGGCCGAGGTGTTGTATTCATGCAAGCTAAGGTAACATTTGCCTGACACGGCCATGCAAAGGGCGCCGTGGCAGAACATTTCAATCTGCACGGGTTTTCCGCCCGGGCCGGTAATGTTTTGCGCTTGTATTTGCCGATGAATTTCGGCTACCTTGTCGAGCGGCAACTCGCGCGACAGTACGGCCACGTCGGCGAAATTCGCGTAGAAACGCAGGGCTTCCACGTTGGTAATGTTCAATTGGGTAGAGAGGTGTACTTCCACGCCGCAGGCACGGGCATATTGTATAACCGCCGGGTCGGAAGCAATGATGGCCGAAATGCCTGCCGCCTTTGCTGCGTCAATGATGCGGCGCATTTCTTCCATTTCATTATCATAGAGCACGGTGTTGACCGTAAGGTAGGAGCGCATTCCGTTGTGCGCACAGGTATCGGCGACAGGCGCCAGGTCGGCTATTTGGAAGTTGTTGGCTGAACGCGCCCGCATGTTGAGGTTGCCCACACCGAAGTATACGGCATTGGCCCCTCCCTGCGCAGCAGCTACTAAACATTCATAGCTACCGGCCGGAGCCATGATTTCTATGTCGGTACGTGTCAACCCCATTATGTTAAAATCCGTTAATTACAACTGAGCAAAGGTATAAAAAATTCTAATACCCACCAAAAATTTAGTGCAAAAAATTCATAATCTTTTCAATAACAGCGTTTTCTGATATATTCATGCAGGCATGATTTTTCCGATAGCAGGGTTTATTCCCAAAAACGGAGCAGGGACGGCAATCGAGGTCGATTTGCACGTTATTATCGGCCGGTTGCTGCCAGCCGGTAAAGCCTGCGTAGGGATGCGTGGCGCCCCACAGCGACACCGCCGGCACGCCCATGAACGAGGCCAGGTGCAGGTTGGCTGAGTCCATAGATACGACTACGTTCATGTGTCCAAGCTGCAATAATTCTTCGGAAAAGGAGATTTTACCGGCCAGAGAAGTCACCGAGGGATATTTGCTTTCCCACTCGGCCAGTTGTTGCACCTCGGCTTGTCCGCCTCCGAAAAGAAAAATTTCCACGTTATCTATTTCCGCTAAACGGGCCACTACCCGCTCCATCCGGTCTAAGGGATATATTTTTTCTTTGTATTTAGCGAAGGGAGCGATGCCGACCTTTTTAGAGACTGAGAGACTAAGAGACTGAGAGACTAAGAGATTAGGGGGTGAAGGGTGACGAGATGTTAATTGAGAGTTGAGAGTTGAGAGTTGAGAGTTATTTGAATTTTCATTTTCAATCGTCATTGCGAGGAGGCCGGAGGCCGACGAAGCAATCAATTCTCCATTTTCAACTTTTACCCTTTCACCTTTTACCCTTTTACCCTTTACCTCGCCGGAGGCGGAAAGGACGTTGAGGTAGCGTTGGTGCATGGTGCGGAGGGGGTGTAATTTTTTATGCCGGCGGCGGGTGAGCTGCCGTTTCTCGCGCCGTCCCTTATCAAGGACTTTTACCGGCACGCCCGACAGGCGGAACAGGCAGCGCAGGATTTTTGTGCGCAACACGTCGTGCATGTCGGCCACCACGGCGGGACGTGTCCGGCGCAGTTCGTCGAAGAGCCGGAGCAAACCGCGGAGGCCCTTGTGGCGTCCCGTAAAATCGGCCGGTATGAATGAAATATTGGCCGTGCCGGTAAATAGCGGCGCGAACAAGGGGCGCGACACCATAGTAAATTCCTGTTGCGGATGCGCCGCGGCAAATTCACGCACGGCCGCTGCCGTCATGGCCACATCGCCCATGGCCGAAAAGCGCAGCAGCAGTACAGACGATCGTGTTGTACTACGACTGTTTGGCATAGAGCACGGGGTTTAACGCCGGGTCGTTATACATTTTCATCTGTTTGTAGACTTTCATATATTTACGTCCGGCCTTAATATCATCGAGCAGCCGGTCAATGGCCGCCGATAAATCTTTTTGCTGTTCGAGCAACACGTCCAATTTTTTTGTGCATTGCGCGCGGTGTTCCGGCGAAGCGTCGGGACGGTTTACCTCTTGTTGCATGTGGTAAATTTTCAGCACCAAAATAGACAGGCGGTCGATAGCCCAGGCGGGACTTTCGGTGTTAATGATGGCGTCGGGCAAGGGTTTCACTTCGCCATACTGTTCCAAAAAGAAACTGTCAATCAGTTCTACCAGGTCGGTGCGCTCCTGATTAGAACGGTCGATGCGCCGCTTAATCTGCAAGGCTTCCGCCGGATTGATGGACGGATTGCGGATAATATCTTCGAGGTGCCACTGCACGGCATCAATCCAGTTTTTCAGGAAAAGATAGTAGTCAATGGTCTTGAATTCGTAAGGATTTTTAAGCTCCGCATCCACGTTATCCATGGTGTGGTAATAGTTGGTGCAGGCGGTGAAGCGTTGGTTACATTTTTCAGCAAAAGACATAATAATAAATTTTACTTTTCACGGTTAATTAATTGTTGGGCGAAGCCGGTAATTTGTTCTTTGCGTTTAGTGTCGACCTGCACGCCGGCCAATATTTTCGCCGCCCGGTTGAAATAGTTGTTAATGGCGTCTTCGGCTTTCCGGCGCACCTCCAGCTTGTCGTAAATAGCCAACACGCCTTTAATTTTCTCGTCCGCCGCCACGCCTTTATTGGCCAGCCACAAATCCAATTCGGTGCGCACTTTGCCGGTAGCCAGGCGTTGCGCGGTGGTCAGCAGGAAAGTTTTTTTGTTGGTGACAATATCGCTGCCTATTGTTTTTCCGAAATTATCGGCATTGCCGTAGGCATCCAGCAGGTCGTCCTGTATCTGGAAAGCCATGCCTAAGTGATAGCCGAAGTCGTACATTTTTTCGGCATCGGTGGCGGCAGCCCCGCCCGCAATGGCGCCTATTTTGGCCGCAGCAGCAATGAGCACGGCGGTTTTCAAGGCAATCATGGCCAAATAATCTTCTTCCGTAATCACGGGCTTCGACTCGTAATTCATATCCAATTGCTGCCCTTCGCACACCTGCGCGGCCGTGCGGCCAAACAGTTGCAGTATTTCACGGTGATGATGCGCGCCGGCTTCGCCCAAATATTTATAGGCCATGATACACATCACATCGCCGGAAAGAATGGCTATATTGGTATTCCATTTGTTATGCACCGTCTTGCTCTTCCGGCGCATGGCGGCATTGTCCATAATATCATCGTGCACCAGCGTAAACCCGTGAAAAATTTCCAGTCCCAGGGCAGGCAACAAAATTTCATTCCCGATTTTATCGTTGAACATATTGTATGACAACAGGCTCAGTAAGGGTCTGAGGCGCTTGCCGCCAATGGACATCATGTAAGATACGGGCGAATATAACTCCTCCGGCTTGCCGTCTAAAGGAATGGCCTTAATTGCTTTCTCTACCCACGCCTGTAATTCACTAATGGTATACATAAATTTTCATGTCAAAGTCAACAAAGATAAAAAAAATCTTGTACTTTTGCAATTATGAATGATGAAAAAATAACCGGCGGCATTGTCTTTCGCCACACAGGCAGTCATTATTTAGTTAAATGCGAACCATATACACATTTAATTGATTGTGTGGTAAGGGGCAAGTTGCGTTTGAAAGAAAACAGCACGACCAATCCCATTGCTGTGGGCGACCATGTTGATATCGAATTGTTTAACGAAAAAGAAGGGGCTATTGTCGCCGTGCGGCCGCGTAAAAACTACATTATCCGGCGGAGCACCAATCTTTCACGTGAGGCTCATGTGATTGCCGCCAATGTGGATTGCGCGTACCTTATTACGACCATTGCCCGGCCCGACAACCGGCCGGAATTCATCGACCGTTTTTTGGTGACCTGCGAGGCGTATAAGGTGCCGGTAAAAATTGTGGTGAATAAAACCGATCTTTACGGTGTCGAAGAGTCGGCGCTGCTGCAACGTTTCACGGAAATATATACGGGTGCAGGCTATGCCGTGCATAGCGTGTCGGCCGCCACCGGTGCGGGCATTGAGTGGCTGCGCCACGATGTGAAAGGCCGGCTGTGTTTATTTTCCGGCTCGTCGGGTGTGGGCAAATCATCGCTCATCAACGCCATTGACCCCGCACTGTTGGTGCGCACGGGCGAAATCAGTTCCTATCATCAAAAAGGCACGCACACCACTACGTTTTATGAGATCTTTGAACCGGCCGGCGGCGGTTATATTATCGACACGCCCGGCATCAAAGGTTTCGGATTGGTGGATGTGGAGAAAGAGGAAATTTATCACTTTTTTCCGGAAATTTTCCGCTGTGCCTCCGGTTGTAAATTCCAGCCTTGCACACCCACGAGCCTCAGTGCGCCGTTATCGCCGCCGTGGAGCGGGGTGATATTTCAGCGGAACGCTACGAGAGTTATTTGAAGCTGATGGAAGGGGACGAGGGGAAGTATAGGTAAAGAGATGAGAGATTAAGAGATTAGGAGATTAAGAGATTAAGAGATTAAGAGACTAAGAGATTAGGAGATTAAGAGATTAGGAGATTAAGAGATTAGGAGATTAGGGAAATCGTTTCACGCTTAACGCTTAACTTGTTGTTTGACACGCTGTTTCCTGTGCATAGGCCGGAGTCGGCAGGGCCAAGGCTTTGTCGAGCGTGCCTTTTTTGGTTTGGTAAACAACTCCTTTTCGGAGTACAGCAATAAGTACTGTTTGCATGAAGATAGTACTTTCTATAATCGTTTACTTTTTAACTGGGTGCTTTTTGCCTGCTGTCGGGTACCGCGACCTCAATAATGGTGCGCTCTACAATCAGGGTACCAACGCCTGGTATTGGACGAGTACGCAGGCTAGCAATACTACCGCCGGCGACTGGCAGTTCGACAGTGGACACAGCTTCTTGAACCCCACAAATAATAAGGCCCATGGCTTTAGTGTGCGTTGTGTGAAATAAGAAATCTAAACACAGGAGCAGTTTTTTGAGACCGTGAGATCTTGAGACTTTGAGAATGAATAATTTGTTGATTTGGTGATTTGTTGATTTGATGATTTGATGATGAAAAAAGTGACTAAGAGATTAGGAGATTAAGAGATTAGGAGATTAAGAGATTAGGAGATTAGGAGATTAAGAAATTAGGAAATTAGGGAAATCGCTTCACGCTTCACGTCTAACGCTTCACGTTTCACGCGTAACTTGTAACTCAAAAATAATTCTTACCTTTGTAGTCCTATGGACAGGCACAAAGGAGACACGGTAAAGGGTAAAAGGGTAAAAGGTAAAGGGTGGAAAGGTGGAAGGGTGGAAAGGTGGAAAGGCGAAAGGGATCGGAGACGGGGTTTCCGGTTTCTTGCATTCATTGTTGTATTCATTTTCCATTTTCAATTCTCCATTTTCAATTGTTTTGCGCAGTATTATGATGCGGGGGAAGACCCGGCATTCATTAAATGGCGTAAGATTGACACGAAGAATTTTGTGCTGATCTATCCTTCTACGCTTGATTCGGCAGCTAAGCGTTATGCATGGTTGTTCGACCAGGCTACCGGCAATATTGCGGCGCCGTTAGACACCCGGCTGAAGAAAATTCCGGTAGTGTTGCACGCTTATAATTTAAACAGCAACGGATTAGTGAGCTGGGCGCCCAAGCGCATGGAGCTGATGACCTCGCCGCCCTACAGCAGTTATCCGCAGTTGTGGGACAAGCAATTGGTGCTGCATGAAACACGTCACGCCGCGCAAATGAGCAAGATGGGCGACCACGTTGTCAAGTACCTGCATTGGGCTATAGGCGAGCAGGCGGAAGGATTGTTTGTGGGTATTTTTATACCCGGATGGTACCTCGAGGGCGACGCGGTGGCCACGGAAACCGCGCTGTCGTCGACGGGACGCGGCCGTCATGCTGCTTTTCTGATGCCCCAAAAGGCCTACCTGCTCAACAATATGCATTTCAGTTGGGACCAATGGAAGATGGGTTCCTACCGTTATCCCGTACCCGGCGCTTATGAGTTGGGCTACAGCATATCGGCCTACGCATCGCTGAAGGCCGGCGGCCGGGTTTTCGGGCAGTCGCTGGACTACAGCACCCGCCGCATTTATCACATTCCGCCTTTCGACCGGGCGCTGGAAAAGTATGCCGGCGGCGGCGAACAGGAACTGCAAGCCGCTTCTTTCGCTCTGCTTAAACAGCAGTGGCAGCGGGAAGATTCGCTGCGCGGACAGGACATTCCGGCGCAAGTCCTCACCCCTACTTCCAATGATTATGCGGCCTACAACTCGCCGGTGGTGGCCGGTGAAGGAAGAATTTTCGCGCTGCGCACTACCATGAACCGCACGCGGCATTTGGTGGAAATAGACAGTAGCGGCGAAGTGCGCGTGCGTCGCCCCATGGGAACCGTTAACAGTCGTTTGGTGTACCACAGGGGATTTATTTTCTGGACGGAAATTGTGCCCCATATCCGCTGGCCTCAACAAAGTTATTCGGTGATCAAGTGTTATCATCCCGCATCCGGGAAGTTGCGTACGTTGACTAAAGGCACGCGCTTTGCAGGCGTGGATATTTCGGCCGACGGCAGGCAATTGGTCACCATTGAAAACACGCCCGAAGGCGAGTCGCGCTTGGTTGTTATTCCGCTATCGGCGCCGGATGCCGCAAGGCCTGTTTTGTCGCCGGATGCAGCACGCTATTATCCCATACCCACCGGCGGAACCTGGCAGGAAGCTGTTTGGGGTGAAGGAAAAAGCGGTGCAGCGCTCTTTGCCCCTGCTTACCGACAAGGGTATTCAGTTGTATGAAATAGATCCTGCCAACCGGCAGTACCGGCTGTTGTTCACTCCCGGCTACACGGAGATAAAAAATCTTGTCCGGCGGAATCATCAATTGATTTTCGGCAGCGGTTACAACGGGCGCGATAATATTTACGCCCTCACTACGAATGAAGCGGCAGACACACCGCCCATCTACCGGCTGACCAATGCGCGCTTCGGCGCGTTCACCCCTGCCTTTGACCAGAGCGGCGCCACCATGGTGTACAGTGATTACCACGCTTACGGCTACCGGTTGATGAAAATAGCGGCCGACAGTCTGCTGTGGGCAGCGGAACATTTTACGCAGCCTTACCGTCATGCCTACGCCGACAGTCTTTCGTCCATTGCGCGTTTTAATCTCGACAGTTTAGCGGTGCCTCCTGCCGGCAGTCTGCCTTACGAAAGCAAGCCGTATCATAAGGCTACCCACCTTTTTCGTTTCCACAGCTGGGCGCCGTTGTATATCAACACCGACGAAATTCAGGCCATGGAGCTCAACAACCTGTCGAACACCCTGGGCCTTGGGGCTACCCTGTTTACCCAGAACAGTCTCAACACGGCCATGGGGCGATTGGGCTACCATTATCACAACGGCGGCTTCCATTCGGGGCATTTAAGTTTTACTTACAAAGGATGGTATCCGGTGTTGGACGTTAAAGTCGATGTCAACGACCGTTATGCCGTGGCGTATCGCGATCTGCGGGTAATCAACGACACTCTTTACGGGCGAAGGATGGATATCCGGGAGCCTTACATCAATGCTATGCTTCGCATGTATTTTCCTTTTAATTTTTCGTCGGGCGGGTGGCAGCGGGGGTTGACCTTGCAAGTCGAAGGGCACCTCACCAACGACCGCTATTATGAATACGGCCATTCCGCTGTCCGGTACTATCACTATGTGCTGGGAGGTGTCAGCTGGTATAAGCGCCGGTATATGGGCACACGGGAGTTGTTGCCGCGCTGGGGGTATATGCTCAAGGCGCAGTACCTGTCGAACCTTATCGGGAACGGTGATCCGGGGCATACAGGGATGGTACAACTCACGGCTTATGTGCCCGGCATTTTCCGCAACAACGGGCTACAGCTTAGGGCGGGTTATCAATGGCAGATGATGGACGACGGTGACTACTACCTGCCCGGCCTGCTGCCGGCACCCCGCGGGTACCTTTCCACAGGAGGCAAGCATCTGCTGGCGCTGAACGCCGATTATAAGTTCCCGCTGTTTTATCCCGACTATAATTTGTCGTGGGTTATTTATTTCAAGCGGATACAAATGAATGTGTTTACCGACTATGCGCACATCTACCGTGTCAATGCTTTCAAACTGAACGAATGGTCGGCAGGGTTCGACCTGTTGGCCGATTACCATATTTTCCGTTTCGATTTCCCGATACAAACGGGTGTCCGGTGTACCTTTCCCATTGCGCATATTTCACAAATTAAACCGCAGGTGGAATTATTATTTAATATGAGTTTTAATTAAAAACAAAAATTAACAGGCTGACACCACGCCATATAAATTTTATTCATACCTTTGCGTTCGGGTATTTAGATACGTTCTTTACTTCTCGTACCAAAAACCTCTTTGGCGCTAACTTTATTTTCTCTACTTAGAAACCTAGGAAACTTCTTGTAGAATCGGAGAGAATAAAGTCGGCGCCCATGTCATTTTATATATGTTCTATTTAGACTCTGTTTTAGGGATGCATAAAATGGTGTGGGCCTGACTTCTTCTTGATTCTACAGGTCTTCCTAGGACCTCTAAGTGGAGAAAAGTTAAACAACAACCTACGCCTCAGATCGGCATCCGCTATTTTATTTGCTGCAGAAATTTTTGTGGTACGGGAGTTTATTGTAAATTTATTATTTATAATTTATTATTAAAGTGCTAAGGGATAAGCTATTAGCTTGTTCAGCCGATTGCTTCGGGCGTTGCCCTCGCAATGACGGTGGGTTATGGAAACTGTCTCTTAGTCTCTCGTCTCTTAGTCTCTAATCT
>QMCD01002138.1_pt1 | contig 11203 bp, 7 predicted proteins | sample 1821841 | NCBI WGS metagenome assembly QMCD01 (sample SAMN01991225, study PRJNA193472) | Termite gut metagenome, whole genome shotgun sequencing project. | isolation source: worker | host: Macrotermes natalensis | reverse complement strand
TGCGTGACGTTGTTGTCACTCAAACATCGACAGGGAAAACCGATAAGGCATACACCTTTCCTGCTCTTTTCCCTGACGGCCTTACTACGGACGAATCTGCCAGACAAAGAGAAAAAGAAGCAAGCCGAACCTGCTTGGGGTGCTTTGTGGCGTTGCTTATCCTTGTTGTCCTTATCGTGGTGACCAGCCGACTCGCCTGCACAAAGAGCTACGATCACGCTCCGAGGAGCACTCAGTATCCTCCAGCCATTCAGGATAATACACCTACACCTTTGTCGAGTCAGAAGGAGTGGTACGAAGGCGGCACGCTGCACAAGGCCACGGTCGCGGAATGGGGACATGCCGGCCGATTAGACAAACTTGCCACCGCAGCGGATTGGATTTCTGCCTGCCTCCAAAAAGAGGGAAAATTGCCGAAAGACATGGAAGTAATGGAGCTAATGGCAATGCGGATGGTTAGCGAACTGGACCGTGCCACAGAGGGGTTGCCCGATGCGGCACAGGGGCAACCAGTAGCTGACATGGCAGTCTTAATTTGGCTTTCCGTCAAGGATGAATACAGGGGCGTTTTGAAGTAGCCGAATCATCACCTGCTTCCCGTGCTCTGTCAAATTTGACCTACTTTTCAAGGTTATTTTTAGCCTCGGCCATTTTCATTTCTTGGCCAAAAACGGAAAGCGGCTAGGATCTGGCTTGACGTTTGCCGCCAGTGCTTTGAACTCGGCAACGCTTTTGTCGCGTCTCGCCCTGTCATGTTCCCGTTTTTCTTCGCGGGTCATGTGTTTGGTTTCTTCATAGTGGCGATTGCGTATCGCCCTAACCATTTCGACCGCATCGGTTGGTAGATCATTGTCCATCGTTGAGTTCTCCTGTAAAAAAACGTGGGGTTTCGAGCATGATGTGAGAATACTTTTCCAAGGCGTTGACACGGTTGACCCGTTCAACAGTTTTTGGGTTGGCCAAGTGCTGCATATTCCAAGTGACAACATAGTCGCAGCGAGAAACTACGGCATAGGCGACATGCTGTAGGTCTTCCATGTGAGCATGTGACAATACGCCGTCAATTGTATAAATCCAAGCCAAATTCTCCGCTTCATCGTTTTCTGGCAATTCGGTATGCCCAAACGACTCCAGAAACAAAGTAGCGAGTTGTCGTTTTTCTTAACGCCTTGCACAGCAATGAGTTATGCAAGGTATTCTTTTTTGCGTAAACGGACTCGTTTGTCTTACGCAACGCTGGACGCAACACCTTGCGGCAATCACCGTCAATGCGTCTTTGCGCGATTACAACATTTGTGTACGGTGGCGTGGGGCTGTTCGGAGCGACCCACGGGAGCGGTGGCACTGTACATGATTTTTGATTTGCACTAAATATCCAGCAGGCCCCAAGAGTGGGCCAGTCGCAGGGCATCGACGAAATGTTTGACGCCCATCCTGCGCATGAGCCGATATTTCAAATTGCGTGCGGAGCGACTTTGCATTCCGAATTCGGCCACGATGGCGGCGCACTCCTGAGCTGTCAGCAACAGCCTGAAGCAGTGCAACTCGCGCTCGGAAAATGTGAAGGGCACATTCTTGCGCAGTACGGCACGGCAGCGCAATTCATGCCGGCTTCCGTTGGGTTTCGGCGCGGAATCAAGGCCTGCGTCCAAGTATTCCTGGCCATGCGGGGAAATATAGAGGCCATCGCCGACGACGCACCACACGCAGCCCATAAAATCTTCCACACTGTCCCACTGGCTTGCATAGCCTTGGATGGAAAGTTGTTCCGCCACCAAGGAGGCTCCAAGTCGCGGCTGGTCATCCAAGATGACAATACGTGCGTCGGGAAAACAAGCTCGAACACGTTTGCCGGAATCAATCATCTCCCAATACGAGGTTCCACCCAGCAAAAAGACGGGGCTTTTTTGCTCACTGCCCCCGGCTTCTGGAGGCTCGAAGGCAAATTGCAAGGCCTCTTCCACCACGCCCGTCGCACGAATTTGCCAAGAGCCACTCGGACTGGGACCACTGTGGCTCGTGGTGGCTTCGCCATGCAGGCTCCCGCTTCCCGATGCGACCTTGGGCCATTTCTCGTCCGGCTCCAGTCCTGATAAAATGTGCTGTAGCGAATGGGCGAGAATTTTGCGTGATTCAACAATAATGACACGACGTGTAAACGACTTGGACATGTTATCTCCTCGTATGACGATTTGTGGCATTCTTCGACAGAAGAGCCAATATATGAGTATTGCAACAATAGGTACTCTTCCTATCGTTCGCCGAGGTGACAACGGATGGTCAGTAAACACAAAAAATTTGACCTTAAAAAAATAATTGTCTCACGGACAAGACGCATAAACGAACCAAATGAATTTCGTCACCCAATTCACGTATCGTCCCTGTCGCCGCACGAGTCCACAAAAACTGGATTTTTCACACGAAATTCATAAGTTTTTCCTTTGTTCGGCGGCCTCTGGGAGCACATCGTGTACGCGCGTTGGCAATCATGGCCAACGCTGTCAGAAAGCGGCCTGATGCGAGCTGCGAGTTGCGTTCCCAGCAAATTCGGCTGGACAAACGCCGACCGCTCTTGGCCATTCTCCCTAATCTGGCGAGTGCCAAGATGCCCCAGTATGGGGGGAGAGCAGAGTTGGAACAGCCCGCCCAAATTTTATGCGGATGGGAACAATTCCCGGCGAGTGAAAACTGCTATGGCTCTGAGACGGCCCGAACGATTTCGCCGGTGTAGGAGAAGTCAATGCGATGCCCCGGCGGAACAATGAGAAAATCGTCGTCCCAAGGGCCATCGACCAGCCTCCGGAGCAGAGAAAGATCACCTTGGAGTTTGTCAAACGCCAAGCCCCGCGCCCCGGCTTGGTTCCTTGCGGCTTGTTCGTGGTAGTCGTTCGGCTCAATGCCCGTTTCAATGAACGCCATCTTTGAATAATGGGGCATACCGGTCAACTGCTCCCAGAGATACCGGGCATTTTTTTCCCCATAGCGTTCAATCATCGTTTGTAAAGACATGTCCACCGATGCCGGGCCGAGCAACGCACCGGGCAGAGCTTGGGTAAGATTTTCGCCGCGCTCGATCCAGCCCGTCGTTTTGAAGTACGTGCCGGGATTGGCGAAAAAATAGTCATCGTACTTCCGTCGATCACCGAGAAAAAGCGTAATGCAATCGTGGGCGCGTGGAAGAATCAGCGGAATGCTTTTCGCTTCAAGCCCTACCACGCCGCCGCTGCACAGAGCATAGCCCAGCAAGATGGCATCGTACTCGCGCTCGTTGACGGCCTCCAAGGCTTGGCGAATCCGGCTCGACATGGCGGCACGTCCGACATCATGCAAGCCTTTGGAAAGAAACTCGACATCGACGCGATTCTTCGAGCTGGCCACGAGCGAGCAAAATTCCCGAAACATAATTTCGCAGGCCAACAACTTCAGTCGACATGGCGATGCAGAAACATTCCGTCCGTTGGTGTCCATGATTCTGCCGCGAAATTCGAGCCTGCCCGTGACTTGCGCGATCTGCCACAGTTCAGGAACAACTGAACTGTCACATCCCGATGAGTCCATTAAGAAGTCGGGGAGCATGAGGCGGAACCGACGCAACTCAAGCTCCCCTACTCACCTACTCCCTTGTTCCGGTCTCCGTCTGCTCGGTCTTAGGTTTGCGTGGCCGGAACAGTTCGCTGGTCTGGCCATTGGACAATGCCCGCGATGGCGAATTAGAATATAAGCCCGACGTTTGGCCGTTCGAGGAGCGGCCCGTCCTGTCTTCGATGGTCACGCGGGCCGCCTCGTTGGTGCGCTGGTAGAGCGGTGAGACAATTCCCGTCGAAGGCCGGTTTGCACCGGTCGGCGTAATCCTCAAGTCCGTTTCCAGCGTTTGTGCTCCAAAGCCGCGAACGGGCGTCACATTTTTCCAGCCCATGCGTGACAGGAAATCGCGCAACCCGATCTTTCGCACCGCATATTGTTCGGCCATTTGGACCATCTTGGTTTGGGCTTCCATCATCGACTGGTCTTCGTTGTCCTTTTCGTCCAAATCCCCGATGACGATGAAGGTTGTCTCCCGCGTGATTTCGCCGACAATTTCGCCTCGCGGATGCTCTTCGGTGCCTTCACTGATATAGCAGTCAATTTCGCCGCCGTTGGCCCGAATCAGCCGCATAAACTCGACCAAATCGCTTTGGTTTTCACCGCCGTCCCGCTTGCCCACTCCGGGAATCCTCATACCCGCCGCCAGAGCAAAATGCTGCTGCTGGCCCGGCTTCCACACCGGCGTGTAGACTACGTCGCCCGCCACAATCGGGTCCGTCAGTAAGTCGTCCAAAATCCGCGCCTCCGCCTTGTGCGGCCCGACAATCCGAATAATTTCGATGCTCGCCTTGCTGGCGTTGAGTGATTGCTCGCGTTTGCAAACTTCACAGATCACGGTGGCTTGCTCGGCGTCATTGACACCGAAAGAAATGCCCGTGATCGACGGTGGATAGACGCTGAAAGTCATGCGAGTCATCAGGCCGTCCGCACTGCCAAGATTGACCACGACGAGGCCTGACTGCTGGTTGACGGACAACACTTTCCCATCAGGCCGCTCAAAGCTGGTACGGCGAAGCTCATCCAGCACGCCGGATAATTCATCGTTGGCTTTTTTTACCTGGTCGGCCAAGCGCGTCTGCGTCTCGGCTTTTTCGTTCGCCGCCCTGATTTGCGCCTGCGCTTCGTCTTCACCTTTTCGCTTTTCCGCGTCAAGAGCCTCAAATTTTTGCTGGTGCGAGGCGTTGGTCGCCTCAAAATCCTGTCGCGCCGCCACAAGATCATCGACGGCCTTCTGCTTTTCCTCTTCCGTCTGCTGCACTACCGTCTGATAGAGCGTGTTCAAATTCTGGTAGTTTGCTCGCAATTCTTCGAGCGTGTCCTGCGTTTTCTTATGCTCATCCCGATTCCGGCCCAGTTCTTCGCCGAGATTCTTCAGCGCGGTTCGATAGTTCCGCGCATCAGGATTCGTATCTTTCACAGTCTCCGCCATAGCCTCGCTGAAGGCCTTTTGGATGTCGTCCATGGAGGCGGCGTCTTGATGGCCGATGATGCTCTTGAGCGTCATAACTTGCTGCGTCAGATCGCGTTTTTCGCCTTCAAGGGTGGTTGCCTTCTGCTCCGCGGCGGTCCTCGCCGATTCCCGCTCTTCGCTGCCGCGGCTCATCATAATAAGCCCGACGGTAAGCCCAATAATCACAAGAAAGAGCAAAATGGCCGTGATTTGTAAATACTTTTCGTTTTTCATCTCTCAATGGCTCCGAAGAGAAATCGCAAAGAGCGTAATAATGATCGTGATACCGGTATCCCGTCTGCAACTACTGTAACTTGGTCGACTTGATTTGTCAACGAAAAACACGTTGATTTCGCAGCTTTGCCATACTCCGCAACCGGCAAAATACGCCGGCACGAAGAGAGTGGAGAAAAATGGCACTGCCTCCACTTCGTTATCGGTAAACTGACGACAAAAACCGAGTCATGTTATTTTGCATTCACGAAAATCACGAAAAACATTTGACGGCTGTAACGATTGTGACGGCAGGTGTCCTTTTTCTTGTTTCGCACGGCCTTTAACTTTTGTCCACAATGCTCTATACTGCGGGGGTTACCGTATGTCCTACCGAATCCCACGCCATGTCCGATTTTGAAACTGAAGACGGCCTCGTAAAACTTTTTGCACAGGCCATGTGCATTATGCAGGAACGCGAATTTGGGGAGGCCATCCGGCTCTTCGACCGCGTGCTGGAAATGGAACCCACGATGGCGCGCGCTTTGGCTTTGCGGGGGGCGTGCAAATTTTTTCTTCTCCGGCATGACGAGGCCCGCGAAGATTTCGATTCCGCGTTGGAGGTCGATCCTTACTGCGTGCCCGCTCTGGCGTATCGCGGACAGTATTTTGCCTACAACGACGACTTCGCGCAAGCCCTTGCAGACTTGGAGCAGGCTCTGGAAATAGATGCTGAAAATGATCACGCGCTGCGTGTTCGTCTGAAAATGTTTCTCCAGCTTGGCCAGATTCACGATGCCGAAGCCGATGCGAATGCTCTGCTGGCGCGCCATCCCGACGACGACGAAACGCTCTTCCAGCGAGGATGGATTCGCATGAATACGGGACGACCGGATGAGGCGTGGGAAGACAACAACCGGCTCATGGAGCTGAACCCGGACGATGCCGAAACCCTTTTGCAGCGTGCCCATTTTTTCAATGCCGAGGCTCGCTACGAAGACGTGGTGCGGACGGTCGACCGCTTGCTCCGTGAGCCGCACGAACGCGGACCGCAGCCCATCCACCTCAAATGCTGGGCTTTGCTCGCGCTGGGCCGAAATGACGAAGCACTCGAACTGCTGGAAAACACGTTTGAGGCGGAACCTTTGCCCATCATCCTGTACGCCGAAGCCATCGCGTTGGGACGCCTCGAACGCTTGGATGAATGCAAGCGAAAAATCGAGGAAACGATTCCCTGCGCCGAAAAAGCGGAAAGGTCGGATGTCGCCCGGTACATGGAATACCTGCTGAATCATTGGACGCCAGAGCGAGCAAAGACGCTCTGCATCCTCAATTTTGATCGTGAACTTTTGCTTTGGCCTAGGGCGATGGAGGTGTTGGAGTTGGAAGACCACGTCGCAGCCTTGAAACTCTTTGATGAAATTCTCCAAATCGCTCCAATCAGCACGCAAGCGTACAATTATCGCGCCCTGATTCTCGGATTTCTGAATCGCTACGCTGAAGCACTCGATTCCATCGGAACCGGGCTGCAAATCCAGAACTCGCCAGTGTTGTTGTTCCGAAAAGCAATGCTGCTCTTGGACATGGAACGCTACGAAGAGGCCTTGGTCTACTTTGACCAAGTCGCCGCGGCTGCGCCGGATGTCGCCGTACACTATCACCGGGCACGTCTTTTCCATCTTCAGGGCGAATACGCCCAGGCCGTACTGGACTTGACTGAGGCACTGCGATTGGCTCCGCATGACGATGCAACGCTGCTCTTGCGAGCACGATGCTACGTTGACATGAAGCAATACGACAAGGCATTAGGCGATTTTGCGCAAGTGTTGTATTACATGCCGGATCATGTCGGCGCGTTGCATGGCCGTGCCAAACAATACTTCGACCGTGAGCAATTTGAACTCGCCGTCAAGGATGAAACGCAGGCACTCAAACGCTCGCCTGATTTCCAGCCGGGCTTGGCTCTGCGTGGCCGGGCTTGGGGAGGTTTGGCCCAAGATGCACGACAGGCCGAGAAGCGGGGAGAGCCGGGCATTCCTGTCAGCTTTCCCGAATTGGCCGAGGGAAAATTCTACGATGCCGAGCAGTGTTGGAAAAATGCCTTCGCCGATTTTGACCTGTCCATTGAGCTGGAGCCCGGCGATCTCGGAGTGCGCTGGGATCGCGGGTATTTCGCCCATCGAAGGAAAGATTACGACAAATGTATCGAGGATTTCACGATCTTTTTGGACGAAGTGCCTGATGCTCCCGGTGCTCTGTACTGGCGGGGCTGGGCATGGCTTGAGCTTGGCGAATACGAAAAGGCACTGGTCGATTTTGATCGGCTTATTGAAGTCGAGCCTGAGGATGCGGCCAATTATTATGCACGCGGAATGGCGAAGTATTTTCTCAATCGTTCCGCCGAGGCCGAACAGGATTTGCGCAAAGCCGAGGAATTGCATGCAGACGATGCCTATACCGTGCATTACCTCGGCCATGCGTTGGAAAGTCAGGGCCGTTTGGAAGAGGCATTGCTGTACAAAACACGCTCGCTGGAATTGCAACCGGGCGTTATCGAATGGTACTGCTGCGTGGCCGATGTGCTGCTGAGGCTCGAACGTCACGACGAGGCGGTGGAAATGCTTGGAACGTCGATAGATAAAGACCCGAACCAAGCTCAAGCGTATTTTACGCTGGCCGAACATCGTGCGCGGCAAGGCGATCAAGATGCGGCGAAAAAGAATTACGAGCTTGCCGCGCGGATGCCTGAAGAAAAACCGGGAAAAAGTCAGGAAGACAAAACTATCGAGATACGCTACCGCGGTCGGGCTTGCGCGGCACTGGGTCGGCACGAGGACGCACTCGCCCATTACGAGCAAGCCCTGACACCGGCCAAGCGAAAAGAACGTTTTCACGAACACCATTTCTGGATAGCTCGATCTTTGGACGCACTGGGCCGACATGCTGAGGCACTGGCTTCGTACCGACTGGGTTTGGAGAATGCCCTCGTCTGCCACGAACCATCGTGGATCGTCGAACATTGCCAAAACCGGATTACGGAACTGGAAGCCTTGTTGGCCTCTCCAATGATTCATCTTCGCTCGCTTGACATTGCTGACAAGGCTTGAAAGTCAGGCACGGATCGCAATCGGAGGAAGGGATTTTTTCGAGATTCACCTATTTAATCCCGACAATCGCTTCCGCCACGTTCTGCGCATGTTCTCGAACTCGCCGGTAAGCGTTCAATTGCGTGTTGAAAGCAATCACGACTTGGGGATCAAATTTTTCATCGGACATGCGTTTAATGAAGAGATCACGAATCCCCTTTGCGCGTCGGACAAAACTCCGGCCCTGGGCGTGAACCTCCGTCATCAGATCGCCGTAACTTGTGCGTCGGGCTGAGTAAAATTGCACGACCATAGCGAGGTAATCTTTGATCGCGGCGTGTAGTTCCAGCACTTCCGTCCGTTGTGGCTCTGGGAAGGCCAGACCGTCTTTCCGCATTTTCAAATTCGACTTGAGAATCGTAATGAGATAATCGCTGATCGATTCCAGTTCATCGGCCATGCGAAGCTGTAGGTGGGCCGCATCGCCGATGTCGTGCGAAATGTTGCCCGAAAGCAGCCCCGCCGTGTATTCGATGATTTCATCCTGAAGCGTGTCCAGCATTTCCTCGTCGTGGAAGGCCGAGTCGATCAACAATTGTTCTGGCTTGGTTTCTGAGGCAACCACGCGGAGCACTTTTTCGGACAATTGCATGCAACTCTCGCCCATGCGAAGCACTTCGACGCGGGAGCGCTCCACGGCCATCGCGGGCGTTTCGAGCCGGCGGATGCCCAGCGTGGTCAGCGGCGATTTTTCCTGCTTGTCATCGGCGGATTCCGGGACAAAACGAATCAAGAGCTTGGCTGCGACACGGGTGAACGGCAGGAAAACAATGGTGTTGGCAATGTTGAACAGCGTGTGGCCCAGAGCAATGCCGACTTTCGGGTCGTTAATCATGCCGGTTGTCGGATCAGTGCCGACGATGTAAACGATCAATGGCAGGAAAATGCCGCGAAAGATGAGTGTGACCCAAAACACGCCGATCAAATTGAAGCAGACGTGAAAATAGGCCGCCCGGCGCGCGTTGGTCGATGAGCCGATGGAAGCCAGAATGGCCGTGATCGTGGTGCCGACATTTTCGCCCAGCACCAGCGCGACCGCCGTTTCAAATTGAATCACGCCGATGGCCGCCAGCGAAATCGTGATACCCAGCGTGGCCGAGGAGGATTGCACGATCAAGGTGAGCGCACAGCCCACCGCCGCACAGAGAAGCACGCCCCAGTACGTGTCGGCGGAGAATTTTTCCATCCATTCGTAAAATTCGCGCACTTCCCGTAGCGGGGTAAAACCGCTGGACATGAGTTCGAGGCCAAAAAAGACGAAGCCCAACCCCAGCGTGGCCATCGCCAGAAATCTTGGCCGCTCATTTTTGGCAAAAAGATAAACAAGTCCCGCCGCTCCGATGATGGGCAATCCGTATTTACCGATGTTCAGCGTCAGAATCCAGCCCGTAACCGTCGTGCCGATGTTTGCGCCCATGATGACGCCGATGCCCTGGGCCAGTGTCATGATCTGGCTGTTGACGAAGCCCACAACCATAACGGTGGTGACGCTGCTGGACTGGATCAGAAATGTGACGACAAAACCGACCAATACGGCGGTAAAGCGATTGTCGGTCACGGTGGCAATGAGCGTTCTAAGACTTGGCCCGGCCACCATTTGCAGGCCGTCGGACATGAAACGCATTCCGAGCAAAAATACGCCCAGTCCACCGAGTACGCTGAAAAACATCATCCAGTAATCCGGCTGCCACGCTTCGAGTTGAATGCGTTCGTGGTAAATGTGTTCGCCGACGGCAGGGCTGCCCGCAGGATGCTCGATTCTCAGTGTGATTTGGCTTTTTCCGAGCTTTTTCCAACGCAAATGCAGGGCATGACCGATGATTTCCGGTTCAACGACAGCGGTTTTTCCGGCATCTTCGACGATTACGGCAGGTGTTTGACCGTGGAAATCGCCGAGGTTTTCATACGGGGCCACAAGGTCGATGATCGTCGTTTTTTCCGTGCCCGGCGCGAGCGGCACACGCTGATCCGGCACGCCACGAATAAACTCATGTTCAGGGAGCGGGACAGGATTCGGTTCCGCAGCAGCACTGGTTGCAAGAAAGCCGGCAAAAGTTAGACAGACGAAGAGCGGGACGAGACGCCGAAGCGAGGGGTGCAGGCTCATGGAAAGGTGGAAGGGAGAAGTGAAAAAGGGAGAAGGATCGAACCACAAACAAAACGGAGATCAGAACATTTGCCTTTTTCTTTTCCCTTTTTCCTGATCCCTGTTCACTTTCTCCCATTGTTTCGGAGTGACGGAAAACTGTCAAGAGGGCGGCGCAGCCAAAGCGCACCGGGGACCGATGCAATAAGTCCCCGGATGTGAACCCATTTTCTGTGAGTCTATACAGTTCCACAAACCAATACTACAACCAATACTACAATGAGGCGGCGTTTTTGAGCGAATACGGCTCAATTGCGGGCGGTTTTTCACCATCCAATGATCCCTATCCTCCAACGATTACATGCAGCTCGCAACCACTGCCATTCACGCCGCTTGGCACGGCGATCCTACGGCCAATTCCCCCGGCGGCTCGTGCAGCGTGCCGGTACATCAATCCACCGTGTATCTCTACAAAGATAGCGACTACGCCGCCGCATAACTCGTGAGGAGTTGGTCTATTTTTACCCTGCATAGTATCATGGCTTGGCAATCCGTCGAAGAACTCCAGCAATACCTTTCCAAAAACGTGTTTCAAAATTCTCTGGCTTCCAAAAAAGCTGCCGAGAGAGCATTGGGCACATTGGTTGAAATCATTACGTTCCATCTTTTGAAAGCATGGAGTCTGGAAAGGTCCACGCTGATTGAAAGGAAATTGCCGGAGTA